>Ga0208919_1000831_pt1 | contig 19253 bp, 8 predicted proteins | sample 4_EtaG_FD_184076 | JGI IMG/M metagenome (GOLD analysis project Ga0208919, IMG submission 184076) | Marine viral communities from the Subarctic Pacific Ocean - 4_ETSP_OMZ_AT15127 metaG (SPAdes) (version 3) | ecosystem: Environmental > Aquatic > Marine > Oceanic | place: Pacific Ocean | collected...
GGTATTAGAGCAACTGAAATGGGGTTATTAAAATTATCTTCTGATCAAAGAACTTTTTCATGGGGTTCTAACGATAGAAAGTTAATGAATGTTCCATTTGACGAACACCCTTATTCAGCTTTAGCCGCTTGGTTTAAAACTGACGAAGGTATGGAGATTTACTCCAATATTGAAAAAAGATTAAATTAATCTAACTGTAGATGCGGTCGCTCTACGGGGCGATCGTAAACTACAAATTAAAAAGAAATTATGGCAGTAAGTATAAACAAAGTATATCAAAAAGTTTTAGCGCTAGCTAATAAAGAACAAAGAGGTTATATAACACCTCAAGAATTTAACTTATTTGCCGACCATGCTCAAATGGAAATATTTGAGCAATATTTTTATGATTTAGATCAGTTTAAAAGACGTCCTGGTAATGATTACGCTGATATCACAGCTCTTATTGAAGAAAAAATATCTAGATTTGAACTTTATGACCAACAAGTCAACGTGTTAAACTCACACGGTGACGTTAATCTTAACGACGACGCACCTGATCTTTACAAGTTAACAATGGTAGTGCTCGACACTCCTGCTCTTGGTGATCAAAGAATAGCAGAAAAAACAAGTCACAAAGAAACTAGATCTTCTTATGCGTATTCAGCTTTAGTAGCGAACTCTATTAACAACGGACTAACCGCTCGTTACACGTTATCTAACAATGGAAACGCTAACAGGTTAAAAGTTTGGCCTTGGTCATCAGATGCAGAAGTACGAATTAGTTACATAAGAAAACCCCAATCACCAGAGTGGACTTATGTTATTAGTGGGGAGAACGCTTTGTTTAATCCAAATGGCTCTATAGATTTTGAGTTACATCTTTCTGAAGAAAACGAATTAGTTACTAAAATTTTAGCGTTAGCAGGTGTTTCTATTAAAGATGTTCAACTAACACAAATTGCTGCTGGAAAAGAAGCTAGTATAACTCAACAACAAAAACAATAAATAAATGGGATTATTAAGCACCACAAATAAAGACTACTATCAAGGCAACGATCATGGTAACTATCAATTTACATCTTTACGTAATATTATAGAGCAATTTATAGTAGCTTACGTTGGTGAAAACAAAATAATTCCTAAGGTGAGCAAGTTGGACGTGGCTTTCCACGCTCAAAGAGCTTTGCAAGAATTATCATTTGATACTTTAAAATCTGTTAAATCTCAACAAATAGATTTGCCACCGACATTGGTTATGCCACTTCCCCACGATTACGTAAATTACACAAAATTATCTTGGACAGATTCAGCTGGTATAAAACACCCTTTGTATCCAACTAACTCTACTAGTAACCCTTTTCAAATATTACAAAACGAAGACAAATCTTACGACTTTACAGTTCCAGCTTCAGGTTTGCTTAAAAATGGAGATTTTGCAAACTCGTTATCTGACTGGGATAAATCGCTAGCTTTTACTGGTGGCCAGGGCTTTACTCATGGTCCGTCAACAGACGCGGTGGGTGTTGTTGGTGGGGAGTTAGTTTTTGAACATGGTAGTATGTCTCCTGTTCCTGGATCTTCTGGTTCTTTTACTAGTAGAACCTATGCTGTGTGGCAGAAACTAGATGTAACAACTATAGGTTTTATGGATCTATCAGCTCTTGGTAAGTCCGCTGCCTCTGTTACTGGTAAAGGTGTTGGAACGTTAAGGGTAGGTATCAGCACATTGGCATATCCCGGTTTTAACCCTGCTGTGAGTAAAGAAAGTTCATCTCTAAATAATACTGATGATATATTTGACATTTATACTGCTGACGGTTCTAGAGCTCTAATGACCTTTAATGATGGATTAGCAACTAGTTCCACTAAGACTTTAACAGAAGTTGACGTTAGCAACGAAACAGAGGTTTATGTTTTAATAACTAGTTTTATAGAAGATTTTACTGACACAACCTTGGGTAACAGTAAGAACGTGGTAGATGACATAGTTGTAAGTTGTGACGCTATCTCCGAAAAACTACAAGAAATTACACCTTCTTCAACTTGGGACAACTACAAGGCAAACACACCTTCGGAAAATCAAGATGATTATCAAGATGATACTTATTGGAAAATGAATGGTAATAGATATGGATTAGATCCTCAGCACGCTCAAGCAAATGGTTCTTTTTATATAGATCCTAGATTAGGAAGAATACATTTTTCATCTAATATTTTAGGAAAAACTGTGATCTTAGATTATATAAGTGATAGTCTTGGTACAGATGAAGAAATGCAAGTTCATAAATTTGCTGAAGAAGCAATGTATAAGTGGATAGCGCACGCTATAATATCCACATCTTCCTATGGTCAGCAATTAGTACCAAGGTTTAAGAAAGAGAAATTTGCAGCTATTAGACAAGCAAAATTAAGGTTATCTAATATTAAATTAGAAGAGCTTACTCAAGTTTTAAGGGGTAAGTCGAAACAAATAAAACACTAGTACATGCCAGAAATTAAGAATACTTTTCTTCAAGGTAAAATGAACAAAGACCTTGATGAGAGATTAATACCTAATGGACAATATAGAAACGCGTTAAACGTTGAGGTTTCAACTTCAGAAGGATCTGATATTGGTACTGTTAAAAATATATTAGGTAACCAAAGGGTTGATCAATTAGATATTGGTAGTGATTTTAAATGCGTTGGTAGCGTTGCGGATGAAAAAAACAATAAGTTATACTGGTTTATATCCAAGTATAATGTAGACGCTATATTAGAATATGATGCTGATAACGATATATCAAAATATGTTTTAGTAGATATTTATGCTGGAACTTCTAAAGCTGTTTTAAAGTTTTTTGGAAACGTTATAACTGGAATAAATATAATTGATAATTTGTTATTTTGGACAGACAATCAAGGTGAACCAAAGAAAATAAATATAGACACGTGTAAAGCTGGTACAACTAGCATAGATAATCACACACAACTAAGTTTTGAAAATGGTAGTTTTTATGGTGCAACCATAGGTATGGTGAGTCCTTGGTCAGGAGGTCTGTCGGGGCACGATGTTTATTTCAACGGGGAAGCAACCCAAAGAACAGGTAGATACGCGTGGTTTGATAGTAAACATTTAAGAGCTTTGCTTGATGACGATAACTTATCAGTACCCGTGACTAGCTACACAACAAACGTGAGACACTATAGAAAAGGTGAGTTTTTAGGTGTAAAAGAGGTGAGGATTAGTATTGATGACGAAGGTTGTAGGATGAACGCTTTTGAACACCCAGCTATGGGAGGCACTGCTTCATCAAACCCCCCAAGCGTGGCTTATCCTTTTTTACCAAGCACTGACTTTACCGACACCGGTTTTTTGGTGACCAACCACTATCTACTTCCGTGGCACGTTGGCGATGTTATTTTTGGAGATAATGTTACTATTGATATAGCTGAGCAACATATCACGGTAATAAAACCAAAACCTTTAAACGCTCCCACTGTAAAAATAAATCACACCGAAAGCGCTCAGAGCACGAGTAAAATCCCTAATTTATTTGAAACAAAATTCCCAAGATTTTCTTATAGGTATAAATATAGAGACGGAGAATACTCTACGTTTGCGCCTTTTACAGAACCCGTATTTAACGCTAAATACACCAAGGATACTAGTAAATCAATAGATGGTGGTGTCATGTACAACCAAGACACTGCTTATGATATTAAAGAGCCATATAACAAAGCTATGGTTAACGCTATTCACTCTGTAGATTTAACTGACTTTATCACGGCTCAAACTCCAGAAGACGTTGTAGAAATAGACATATTATACAAACAAGAGAATTCAAGTGTTATATACTCTATTGAAACAATAAAACATAGTGATGTAGAGTGGCATACCCCAAGTCAGTACGAGGGATTAGGATTTGAACTAGGCGTTGGTAAAAGTAATCAAGATTCCGGTAGTTATCTAGCAGAAGGAAGTCTAACTAAAGGAAAGTATGTAGTAACAACTGAAAATATATATGCAGCATTACCAGCAAATCAATTATTAAGACCGTGGGATAACGTTCCAAGAAAAGCATTAGCACAGGAGGTTACTGGAAATAGAATTGTATATGGTAACTATTTGCAAAACTACGATATAGGGTCAAAACCACAGGTTCAAGTAAGTTATAGTGATAGACAGAATAGGTTAGGAACTTTTGCTTCAAAAGGTTTGCCATCTATAAAATCTCAAAGAAATTATCAGTTAGGAGTTGTTTACTGTGATAAGTATGGTAGAGAGACACCGGTGTTTACCTCTAACGATGGTGCTGTAAATATTCCTTGGCAAGATTCTAGTGGTAAGAAAAACGCTAGTAAAAGTACTCAACTAACAGTTGGTGCTGTTAATAATTTTCCTGAATGGGTTGATTCATTAAAATTCTTTGTAAAAGAAACTTCAAATGAGTATTATAACTTAACAATGGAAAGGGCTTGGGTTACTAAAAGTACATATGAGTTGGATAATTCAGAGGGTCATCTTTGGATTTCATTTCCATCATCTGATAGAAACAAAATATCAGAGGAAGATTATATTATTCTAAAAAAGAAAATAGGCGTTGGAGAAGAACAAGTAACTTTTGAAAATAAATTTAAAGTTATTGATATTAAAAACGAAGCCCCAGACGCTATTAAGTACGAGTTAGTTAACTATGGTCACGTGCGAAACAAAGTTGATAGTGCCAAAACCCCGACAAATTACTTTACGGCTTTGTTTCCAAATGGTCACCGTAGAATAGATAGAGAAGTAGATACTATAAATTTAATGATTGAAACTAGTAACAATGATTATGATGGTCACGGTTGGGGTGACCGAGGAGACGCTGGTGGAGTAACAGATATAGGCGCTCCATTACAACCAGTTTTAGGACAAGTACCGTTAGAAGAAGATGCGGACGGAGATCACAACATAAAAACAAAAGATCTTTACATGTCCTGGAGTATTGTTGGGATGGATGGAGAGACTACGTCTTCTAAAAAATACAAAATAACTAGTGGTAGGATTAGAGGAGATTATTACCAATTAAAATTATCTACAAAAATATCAAAAATTGATGCCGATATAGCGCACGCAAATAGCAATACAACTAACAGCACTTCTTCTTCTGCTGGTTTTAAAGAAAATTTAATTTTCCAAATAGAAAAAAGAGAGTTAAAAGAAGAAGAAAATTTTTCTGGTAAGTTCTTTGTTAAAATATCTAAAAATCAAGTTTCTAGTATAATTGAAACTGGAAAAGAAGTTAGTAATTTAGATAAATATCAAGTTACAGCAAAACAAAGTGCTTGGTGTTGGCAGGACGTTATGCGTACAACAGGAAGTGCAACGGTAAGCTACGATCAATATGGTAATACTAACAATTACGGTTACTATGCTGCGCAGACTGGTATAAACACTATTCGCCATGTTGATAATAATGGGATAGTTGGTTTGGTAGACGCGGATGGCGTTAACGATTTAAGGGTAACAAATTGGTATGAGCCATGGGAAAACATATTAGGTAATTTAACTGGCAAACCTAGGTTTTTTGTGGACGGTATGTATATGGCGGCTGGGCAAAGTGAGGCTAGTGATTACGCTAAGTACTGTTGTATAACTTGGTCTGGAACTGATAAGAAATGGTCTGCGAGTGTTGATCGTTTTCCAACTAGCTCATCTTGGAGTTATCCGCCTTTGAAAACTTGGTTGTCAGAGTTTGGGGATACATCAAACCTTATAACACCAGTAAATGAAGTAGAAACAAGTGATGGTACTGTTCAAATTATACCTGCTGCATCTTCGTGGTATGAAAACAATTTAATTTCAACATCACCAATATTAAACAACAATGCGGATTATGAGGGTTTGAAAATTGATGGTTGGGTTGGTCCACTGCAAAATGTTAGTAGGTATAAGTTTTTAACCAATGCTGGAGATCCCCATGTTAATATCTCAAACAGTATGCATATTAACGGTTTAGAAGGTTTAGTTACAACAAACGACTATCATGCTACTGGTCCTAGAAGATGGTTTAGTGGTTTAAACGGAACTGATTATGGTGTTGGTGATGACACAAGAACATACTCAGACAACGGTGAAAAAGATAGACACTTTATGCACTTATCTTTCTTTGCTCCTGGAAAAGATTTACACGATAATACTTGGCATATTGAGCCGGCTGGGCAAGATTTGTATGGCTCAGACACTTGGATGGACAATTTACAAGGTATATGGGGTGGAGGTGTTTTTACAGGTGAAACACCAGCCCAGCTTTTTGGATCAGATGCAGACGATGCAAATAAGCATACGCATCTAGCTATGGAAGGAAATTATGATGATGCTGGTAACTACTTACCTGAACCACCAGGACCAGGTGTAGGTTTTGGTTATAATTTAGATTATAGAGAATTACACGAAAGACAATGGGATCCAACATTTCTACATGATGACACTGGTCTTTTTGTTGGTGATCCTGGAAATACTATACGTGACTTTATTAGAAACTTATATCCAGGCTCTAAGTTTAGGTTTAATAGAGTTGATACGCCGGGATCAAGCTTAACGCCAGTTCTTGATGACGCTGTTTATACTATTAAAAAAGTTACAATAAAAAAACTATACAATCACACGTCTTGGAGAAAACCTTACAACAGGTTTATTAATACTAATGAGGGATACGATATTGAAACTACACAAAACGTAGTTTATCAAAGCGTAGAAGAAGTTGCGTTAAACTTTTTAAATCAAGTAGATGGAAATGGAGATAGTACCGCTGGTTTAGGCAATGCTTCGTCACCTGGATACATTGATAGTGCTGGAAATGTGGTTAAGGATTTTAAGCAAAAAATTGTTGACTTTGGTGCTACCCACAATAGAAGATTATGTTATATAATTGAACTTGACAAAAACCCAGCCCAAGCAGCGGGTAACATAATGGGTAATCCTTTAAACATGACTAACGGTGGTAACGACGGTATGAGCGGTGACCTTGAAAACGACAACTTTACTGATATAGAGTTTTTAGATCCAGTTCAAGATTTGTTACTTTCTGATTTAAGTAAATTTCCAGCTATATGGGAGGTTGATCCTAAAAAACAAGAGGTAGATTTAGATATATATTACGAGGCAAGTAACAATATACCTGTTAGGATTAATGAAAGAACAAATGAATTATTCGCTCCGATTGGTTGTAAAGTTGAAATCATTAACGCAACACCGCAGCAAGCGCTTAACGATGTTTACTTAGAATCATGGGATGGTAATACAGCCATATTTGACCCAGGTTTTAATAGAGGTAATGGAAGTAATGAAATAGATTATACTAATACTGCTTTTAAGTTTATTAGAGAAGATGGTAGTTATACAGTGGCTGAAGCTGGTGGTCAACAATTAACAGGGGATCAAACTGGATTTAAACCTAATTTTGTATTTAAAGAAGATATTGGAGATGTTATTGGGGCTGGACTTGCTTGGTACAATTGTTTTTCTTTTGGAAACGGCTTAGAGTCTAATAGAATTAAAGACGATTTTAACGAGATGTTTATTACAAACGGGGTTAAAGCATCTACAACGACACAGCAAACTTACGAGGAAGAGCGTAGATCGCATGGTTTAATATACTCTGGTATATATAACTCTAACTCTGGTATCAATGATCTAAATCAGTTTATAATGGCTGAGAAGATTACTAAAGATTTAAACCCAACCTACGGTAGTATTCAAAAGTTATTTCAAAGAAGAATTAGTTTAATTGCTTTTTGTGAAGATAGAGTTATACAAATAATATCTAATAAAGACGCTATTTTTAATGCCGATGGTAATCCACAGTTAATATCTAGTAGCAATGTGCTAGGTGACGCTAATCCATTTGTTGGTAATTTTGGTATATCTAAAAATCCAGAATCATTTGCGTCAGAATCTTATCGAGCATACTTTACAGACAAAGCTAGAGGGGCGGTTTTAAGATTATCAAAAGATGGTTTAACACCTATATCAAAAGTAGGTATGCACGATTGGTTTAGAGATCATTTACCAGTCTACACATCATTAATTGGTACTTATGATAGTTATAAAGAAAACTACAATATAACTTTATCAAATACATATACTGAAAATATTATATTCAATACTGCATTTGGACAAGGTGTTGATAGCACTCTTGTTGAATCTTCTTTACTAAACATCATAGAAAATGGTTTGGTCTATAATGGGGATAGTTACACCACCTCTCTTATAAGCGCTGGATTTACGAGTGGCAGTTCGTTTCCAGATACAGAACCCGATGGTACTTCTTTTAATTTTGCAAACTCCAACTCCAGGTTTCAAAACACAGTTACAGTAACTAATCACGCGGCAATACCTTATGATTACTTCCAAGGAGATAGCTCTGGACCAGTAGCGGTGGTTGCAATACAAGATGTTGATCAGGCTTATGTTGCTTGGCAAGCAGCTGATTACAATGATTACAATCAGTTGCCTGGTAACGGGCAATATTACGACGTAAACTTCACGTCAAACACAAACACATCCCTAAATGTGTGGGGAGCAAGCGCATCTCACTATATGGATGACTCATATTATAGTACTATTAGAAGAAAGATTGGCACATCTACATCTGACTCAGGAACTACTACCGAGCCTGAAGGCAACTTATCAACCTCAACTTGGTTTGGTAGTGGTGGTAACTCCCCAGTTGGAGGTTCAACGGGTACTTGGAATGAAGGAAAAGTTGAAAAAGAGATAGTATACCCTCTTTCTGATAGTGGTCAATTTTCTCAGTTAGCAAAAATATCTTCTGCTGTTACTAGAAACGTTCACAGTGGAAGGATTACTTTTGATAGGGCTCACAATACTAGCTACGTGGAATTTATAAATATTGGTGGTACAACCGGCAATCCAACCGCTGGAGTAAATGCAACGTATGCGACTAACGCAAATATATTTAGTCCTCATCAAAATGGTCTTTATCACAGTTCTTTCTTTAATGGTGATGAGCTTCATTTAGAGATAAAATTAAGGGTTTATAAAACAATTACTAGTTCAACTACCACTGGAGGAATAATACATAAGTATGGTTACAATAAAATAAAACCGCAAATTCAACTTCACGACGGTACAACTGGGTTGGTTGATACGGATAAATTCTTCAGTGATGGTGGATCCAGTTGGTTTTACAGCAATGGCGCGGGCTACGAGGGTCGTTATGTTTTTGAGCACGAGAATTCAGATGACGTGGGGCTAAACACTAACTATGATACGTACAGCGGTAATACAGTAAATTTTGATGAGATTTATGAAACCGTTGATTCTTCTACATCCGGCTGGCAATCTGGTCATGTTGATCACACTATTGGTGCTACTTTTAAATTTGTAGATCCAAACCAACAAAATGCTGATGGAAGTCCAAACTTTTCTTACACTTATGATAGCGAGGGTAACCTTGACAATGGTATTGAAGAGGTTCGAGTTATTGACGATCTTAGAATAAGAGTGAAGAACACGGCTGCACCTTCTAGCAGTAATATTGGTGGAACATACCAGGGGTCTTCAAGTGATCGCCCTTTAACTAGACCTCTTTGGGAGATTAGGAGTATTAAAGTTATTAAGGGATACGGCGTGGTAGATAATTTTACAAACCCCGTTGAAGAAACCTATACTTTTGATGACCCTACTACCACTGGTGTAACTGAAACCTTTACAGAAGCTGATTTATTAGCGGATCCAAACGCTTCGCTTGTAAGTGGGCAATGGATTTTAAATTATGGAGATATGCAGGCTTACGCGGGCGGCGTAGGTAGTTATAGCGCAATACCTGGCGTAACAATTCCAGCTTGGGTTGAAGTTGCCCACAGCTCTACAAGCGACAACTGGCAGTTTGATACTAACGTTGGTACTGGTGATGGGAGTAACAACGGTGGTATAGATCAAAAAATTTTATCTAAGTTTGGTTCTTGGTTTGGCGCTAACAACATAGGGGGTACTGCCAACGGGACACTCGCTAATGGTACAGTTGTTGAGTGGAGAACCCCACCAGGAACACCAGCCGGTAGCGCGCAGATTTACCCTTTTAATCAAAGTGGTTTGACCTTAGGAGAAAACACCTTATCCCCAGCGCCTGCTAACAACCTACCAGCTTCATCGGGTAGTTACAACCCACAATCTATAACATACAATGATGTTATAAGTGACTACTGGATGATAGATCAAGATAATGGTCAAAATACTTCAGACTATCCTGTACACCGCGAGATAAGTGGTGATCCATATGTTGTTGGGGATTGGTACTTTATTGATATTGAATATGATTATGATACAACTACTTATCCAGATAGCAGCGCACCACCTAATATAGGTAACAGAATAGCCACGGGTACAAACCACGATGGTCAGGTTTACATTCCAGGTGTTGCGGATGGTGATTTGCATCCTGGAGGAGCTGGGTTAGCTGTTGATGAGAATGGAGTTGGTATTTTAGGTGGTAGTACGACTAGTGGTCATGTTGTATTAATACCAATTTGGAGAACTGAGTATGGTGATGAAAGATGGGTTTTAAGAGCTATATACCAAGTCCACCTTAATAGTTATGTAAATACACATAACCATTTAAATTATTTTACTTTAAGATTCTATAATTTTAAAAATGCTCCACTATACGTTGAAAAAATAATATCAAAGAAAATAAACTACGTAAACGGTACTGGCACAGCTGTAGATTGGGGTATAAACTTTGATAGCGGTATTTACGACCAGCTACACACTTTTTCAGATGGGGTTTATAACAGTGCTACGGATGACTATTCAAATATGTATTTTGATTCTCAAAAACTTTGTTGGGAAAATGTTTATCACCCTGGGTCAGAATGGATGCAAACTTTTCAAAACGTAATACCAACAACAGCTAGTGGTCAAGACCCTAATTGGACGCTTAAGTTTACTGTTGGCCCAAATCCTAAAAACGGATTGTTTGCGGGTGAATTAGGTCTTAGAGTTACGAACTCACTTGGTGATAACAAAACAATAACCGATGCTAATGGAAATTATACCGATTTTGATGGTATAATGGTAGGTGGAATAGTGCAAGAAGGTGAGTATGAAATTACTTTTAGCATGAACGGAGCTGAAGATGGGGACGCTGGTTGGACTGTATATAGAAACGGTATTACAGCAACACAAGCCGGAACAGTAATTCCTTATGATGATAGCACTGCAAACAGTAGCGCTAAGGAGCAAATCGCTTTTTATAATAACAACGGTTCAGTTGCGTTAAACGCTAATATTAGTGGTATAACTCTAACAAACCAAACGCAGTTATTTCAAGGCGGTACTGTTGCGTCTTGGAATTTTGATGGGTTTGAACCTACTATAGATGATTATATTATATGGGATGGGGTTGACTCTACTAATGGTAGAATACAGTTTCAAAACTGCCCAACGCTTGATCCAAACGCAGTAAACGTTACGGAAATTATAACAGCAAATCAACTTATAGACAAACCTATAAATAGATACGAAAAGTATGAGATAGGTTTTACGTATAAAATAGCAGACATAGTTGATAACCCTGGAGCTGGGCTTTTGCTTATGTACTACTACAACAGTGAGGGGTTTGGTTTTAAAATAGATGGTATTGGAGATATTAATAATACTACTATTATTAGTAATAGTACTTTAGAGAATAACGACGTGAGAAAAGTTACCATGATTGTTGAGATTGGCTCTAGCGAAGCTTCTTCAGAGTTAGCAGGTCAAGGTATAGAAGCTTTACTTAATACTTTTGTAATTAGAAGAGATGATAATAACGCAAGTAACGTTACTGGTTGGGTGGATAACATATCGATGAAAAGACATTATGATATAGAAATGACTCCAGGTCCAGATAGTATACTTGGCAATGACGATGACACGCCTGTTTACTCACCAACAACAGTAACGTTTAGTGAAGATGTAAATGGTTGGACAAGTTTTAAATCGTTTGTACCGGAAGCTGGTTTAAGTTTATCTAAAAAATATTTCACACTAAAAGATGCAGCGTTATACCAGCATTATGTTCCAGCTAACGGCGCTACCGCTGCTACCGCTGGAAACTATAATACTTTTTACGGTATACATTATCCTTCTAAAATTAAAACTGTTTTAAATGCAGAACCTTCTATTGTTAAAACATTTAACACTTTAAATTACGAGGGTAGTCAAGCACATGTAACTAAACCCTCAGCGGCAACTGATCAATTTGGTGATAGTACTATAACTATTAACAACGCTAAAGCTTGGTTGTCTGGTTCTAATATAGACGGGTGGAAAGTTACAGAAGTAAAAACAGATATGGATGCTGGTAGCTTGAAAGATTTTGTTAAAAAAGAAGGTAAGTGGTTTGGTTATATTAAAGGCAAGCATGTCGTTGGTGGTGAGTTAGATACTTCAAGATTTAGCGTACAGGGAATCGGTTTTGCTTCTGTTATTGATGTTTTTACCGACACAACTACAACTACAACTGGAACTGGAACTGGAACTGGAACTGGAATTCCTCCTTCTCCTGGTGGTGGAACTGGTGGTGGAGGTGGAACATATTAAATAATTTAAAAAAAATAAAGCATGGCAAATGGATATGGTAGTTCAACATCGTCTTCTAGTACTAACAGGAGTTTAGCAATACTTGATGATGAATTAAATCTTACTAATGAAGAAGATGCTGCTTTACAAGACTTAACGTTAAGTATAGGTAGCTTACAAATAAACACTGCCGATATGCCCAACGCTGCGACAACAAGAAATTTTGTTGTTAACGGTGAGATTGGTGCCACATTTACTATGATAGCCCTTCAAACTGGCACCCAAAAGTATTATAATTTTACTACTGGAGAGTTTGAGAACGGTCATAATTCAAATAGCAACTTGATAGTGACATTGAATCAGAAAAAATACTATAATAATATAGTTTTTCCAGAAGGTTCTGGTGATTATGTTGTAAAACTAATGCCCTCAGAGAACACTACTACTTCCGTGGGTATTATAACGAAATCTATTACAAAACTAGCTACCAACGCTATAATAACATTTACACCAGCAACCAACAATACTGTTAACTACGCAACATTTCCGACGGCAACGTCCACTGGGAGCGTTGACTCTGTTAGTAATGTTGGTTTTAATTTTGATATTGTAAATTGGAATGGAGTGGCTGATGCTGGTAGTTTTGGTTTAACTGTAACCAACGAAGCATCTCTTGGACTACCTGTTATACCTGAGAATTACTGGTACTTTACAACCACAGAAAATGTAGCTGATAATCCAGCTGGTGATGGCGAAGACAGCAAAACCGTAACTGTTGCTGATGTTACTGATTTAGGGGTTGGTACAGAATTATACTATCACAAAGTAACAACCGTACCAACAAATAAAGCTGGTAGCGCTGTTGGAACAACAACTATATCCGCTATTGATACTGAAACAAAAACAATAACTTTTTCCCAAGCAGTTGCTTTTGAAGATGGCGAAACAATGACATTTAGAGCTTATGGTAAACGAGCAATAAACACAGCTATTGGTGTAGACCTACAGTTTACTTCTACGGTACTATCAACAACATCGCTAACGCAAACTGTTAGAGCTGATTCAAGCGCGTCAACAACAATAACGCTAAATGATACGTTAGGTATATCCGGTGGTAGTACTATAACGTACAGGGGTTTAGGGGTTAACAATGCGTCTAATAACCGCGTTGTTTCTGTTGCTACACCAGATCCAAATGGAGTGGCTAGCGACGGCGCTATAACTGTAGAGCTAGCACAAACTTTAAGAGCTGGAACAGTTTTAAGCTTTAAAGGCGTTTATAAAACAATAAATTTAACTGGAGATATTACCGTAAACAAATACCCAACAACTAACAGAAGTATACACTTTGATATAGATAAAATAATAACAGTAGGAACTCAATCTTAAAATATGCCAAATATAGTAATACAAATAAATGACTTTCAAGTTGCAGGGACACAAACATTAGATGGTAACACTGTTTACACGCCGATTAATTCATCTGCGCAAGTTGGAGATTTAGTGTACTATGCAGCTGATACTGGTAATAGTATTATGAGTGACGCAACACAAATAGGTGAAATCACAGAGTTTACTAGTAGTGGTTATATAAAGGTAAGCGCAAACGCTGACGTGATATCAATTTTACCTAACAATCCGTTTATTCTATTTTCAAAACGAATTCAAATAAACGAATCTAGTGTTAAAGGATATTACGCAGACGTTACCCTAGAAAACCATTCTAATAAAAGAGCAGAATTATTTGCTCTTAGCTCAGAGATAGTTCCTAGTAGTAAATAAAGTGCAAAAAGTGTGACTATAGAATTACACTTAAATTAAATTAAATGAAAGATAATGTAAACTTTAGATCTTTTAAAAAAGGGGATTATGAAACTTGTGTTGAGTGGTGGAGATGGTGGTGGAAAAGAACTGGTTTAAATCCGGTTCAAAGAGCTTTTTTACCAAAAGATGAAAGGTGTTTTGTTATAGAGAAAAATGGGGTACCAGTAGCTTGTTACTTTTTATTTATAATGGAGCCACATATAGTAGGTTGGACAACTTATTTAGTTACAAACCCTAAGTACAAGGAAAAAGATAGAAAAAAAATAATAAGACTTTTAGTAGAAAAAGTAGAAAAAGAAGCAGAGAAAATTGGTATAATGCAATTGTTTACAATATGCATGAATGACCACATGACAAATATACATAAAGATTTAGACTGGATATTAATGCCGGTTCAAAACGAAGGCTTTAAATATTTGACAAACAACTTTATAAAACAAAAATAATATGGGAGACTTTACCGGAAAGAAATCAAAGAGGAAGCAAACCGAGGCGATGAACGAAATGAACAAATTTGTTCAAGAAAAAGTTGATGAGGCTGCTGGGTTTAGAGGAACTGCTCAGCAAGTAGCGGATCAAAGTAGAGCCGACTATGCTAACTTTGAATTTACAAATCCTTTTGCTGGTGCACAAAACGTTTACGCTGGAGCTCAAAACGCTTACGCTGGTTTACAAAACCAATTTGCTGGTTTAGAAAACATGTACGAAGGTATGGAAAACCGCTTTGAAGATATGACGGTTGATATGCGCGCCGCTGATTTTCAAACACAACAAGGACAACAACAAAGAGCAAATATATTACAAGGATTAAGAGGTGCAGCTGGAAGTTCTGGTGTTGCTGGTTTAGCGCAATCACTAGCTAATCAAGGTGCTATGCAAGCACAACAAATATCTGCTAATATATCTCAACAAGAAAGACAGAATCAAATGCTAGCTGCTCAAGAAGGTTCTAGAATAGATATGACGCAAAGAGGTGCTGGTATGCAGTTGCAACAAATGCAAGCTGCTGGAGCTCAACAATTACAAGGTCAACAAGCGGCTGGCGCTATGGCAGTTCAACAAATGCAAATGGCTGGTGCTGATAAACAGCAACAAATGATAATGCAAGGTGCTGCTGATGTTCAAGCGGCTCAAGCTCAACAACAAGCAACATTGTTAGGTATGGATTACGCGGCTTTAGCTGGCGCAAACCAATCATATCAACAATCTTTAGCTAACCAAATGTCTGGTATGGGTATGAAAGCGGATATGTATGGAGCACAATCACAAAACAATATGTTTAGTACTTTAGCAAACACAGCGGGACAAGTGGCTGGTGGAATTGGTGCCGCGGGTGGAATGGCCGCGTTTATGTCTGACAGAAGATTAAAGAAAAATATAAACTTAATAGGTAAATCACCTAGTGGATTAAATATATATAGTTTTGAATATATAAACTCTAAATACGGAGAGGGATTATTCCAAGGCGTAATGTCTGATGAAATACCACAAGAAGCGGTTGTTAATAGTGGGGAGTATGATATGGTTAACTATAACACATTGGACGTAGAATTTAAACAAATATAAATATGGCAAGTAAATTAAATCCAGGAGCAGATGCAACATTAGTAAACGTAGCTTATAGAGCCGCAATGGCTGATACACCTGCGGATTACAGTAAGACATTTGAAAGAATGGCTGATAGCTACGAAAAAACAATGGAAGCTTCCAGTGATATGTGGGGTAACATTGCTAAGCTTGGAGCTTCTATCGGTGGTGAGATGATGAAAAACGCACAAGAGCTTACAGATGCGGTTGCTAAGGGTGCTACTTTAAACCCAGAAGATACTAGACTTTTTTACGATGAAATATATGGGGTTAAAGATGAGTTGAAAGCGTTAGGCCCACTAAGTATGTTTGGTGATAGAGAGACTAGGTTGAAAAGAGCTGAACTTAAGGCAAAGCAACAAGGGTTATTTGCAGATATTGATAATGCTGTTGCAAACCTTAAGGTTGGAGCCGATGCTGTTGCGGCTGGTACTCTTGATGATAATCTATTGGGTTTAAAAGATAAAGAAACAATAAACGCTATTATTAAAAGCAACTTAAAAGATAAAGTTACAGGAGAGGGTAATATAGCGAAACTTAGTCGTAATGAAAAAGGCGAGTTAATGTACACGTTGTACAAAGAAAATGGTGGGCTAGCTGATAATCCAGATGGATCTGACGAACCAGTAACAATGACGTTAAAACAATTTAACGAAAGTATAGCCACTAACGTTAAGGATGGTGGCGCTATGACGACTGCTTTTGGTAGTCTTACTGAGCAAGAGGCTAACGCTGGTAACAAAGCTTTAAACGGCACATATGATCCTGAAAGACAACAAATGACATTAAATAAGCTGGACGCTTTGTTAGGAGACAAACCTGTTAATTTAAAAAGAGCAATGAGAACTCCTATTGGTTATTCGAATACCTCTTTATACGATGACTTAACTAGTAAAGGTGCTTTATCCGCTGAATTATACGGTATGTTAAACAATGTGTCAGGAAATCAAAAAGGAGAACTTACCGGTGGTGTAGTTGATGGTATTGAAGATGTTGATGGCAGTGGAGGTATAAGTGCAAATGAAATAAATTACGATGTTTTAGTTGGTAATATAACTGGATTAAAAGACGCTGAAGTTAGTAAAGAATTTTTTAAACAATACGCAGTTAAAGAGATGGAAGCTGCATATAAGTATGGGTATAGCAAAAAACCGCCTGTACCTGGTAGTGGAACAGATGGAATTAAAACAGGTACAAATCCTTATGGTCTTTCGTTAAGCAAAAAAGGTAAATACGGATTAGGGCTTCCTTCTAAGGGCACTAGTTATGTTCCGCAGTACGACGCCGCATACGTGACTAATAAAATTGATAGTTTAAAAAATGGTTCAGAAATAAGCTTTCAAGGTGACAACTATACTTTTAGAGAGGTAGACGGCGTAACGCAATGGTGGAAAAATTACGGATACGGCGATGATTACGGTAAAAAAGTAGAAGGCGTAGGTGTTGGAACCCCAATTGGAACCGCTAAAGATATGGCAAGAGATGTGTTTTACGTTGTTGACGATCCTATTTTTGGAAATATAGTAACAGAGAGAGAGCAAGAAGTGCCTGATGATAAAACAGGCTTATTACCAAGTGATAATCAGTTTGCAGATAGACAATCTGTAGCGGAAGGCCGAGGTCAAGCTGCCGTGGTTCCCACAGACTTTGTAGATGCGTTTAAAAAAGATTTTCAAAGTGATTTAGCTGTTGTTAAATACTTAAAAAACATGAATGTTCCTGGACTCGTAGTTGGTACATACCAAGGTAATCCTGATTACAATTACCCAAACAACGACAACAGAAAACTAGTAACAGCAAGTGACACCGGGTATGACGATATTATAGCTACTCTTAATGGTAAAACTAAACTATTTACAACTGACCCTAGTTTTTCAGACGACACAGAAGGAGCTCAAGAAATATGGAACTGGTTGTATGAAAATTTTTCAGGAACACAAGCAAGCGCCAACAACGATTATTATAACTTAATAGACAACAAATAATATGGCAGATATAAAAGAAGTTATTGACATGATGGTTGCCGATGGGAGGCCAGACGCTGAGATTAGAGCTGTAATAGACAGGTATAATAAAGAAAAAGCGGGAAAAGCACAAGACTCGACGGTAGATCCGACGATGAGTCAAGAAAATATGGGATCAGAGTTGGACGATGGTTCATCGGCATCAGTAAACTGGTTTGATCAAACTTGGTTTGGTAGAGGTATAGCTGCGGCTAGTACTACTGGTGAAGCTACAGATTTAATGGCTCAAGACTTTTCTAATATAGATATGAAAAGTATACAAGAGTTCATGAAAGCTAAAGAAAGTGAAGCTAAATCACACGTTCCATCTGAACGTATGAGTAAATTTCAAAAGAAATATAAAGAAGAAGGTAGTACTTGGTCTGCGTTTTTTAGAGGTGTAAAAGATCAACCAGGTTTATTACCAGAACTATTTGTACAATCTTTAGGTACTCAAGTTGGTACGTTAATTGATTCACCTACCGCTTCTTTAGCGGCAGCTGGAACTGGTGCTGCTACCGGGGCTGGTATTGGTGCTGCGGGTTTTGGTGTTGGAGCTATTGCTGGTGGTGTAGCTGGTGCAATGGGTGGTTTAGCAACTTCAATGGAAGCTGCGTTAACATTTGGTGAGTTAATAGAAACCGAACTTAAAGAACAGGGTAAAGAATTTACAGACGAAAATATTAAAGCATTATTAGAAGGACCAAAAGGAAACTCTATAAGAAATAAATCTATAGGTAGAGGCTTAACTATTGGTGCTATAGAAGGCTTGTCTGGTGGTATTGCTGGTAAAGCAGCTGTTGCTACTAAGGGAGTTGTTAAGGGCGCTAGAAAAGCAACATTAGCAGCTGGTGCGACTGGCGTTGGTGTTGAGGCTGTTGGTGGTGCGACTGGGGAAATAGCTGGTAGAGCTGTAGCTGGTCAAGAAATGGATGCTGCTGAAATTGGGTTTGAAGCTATAACTGGAACTGTAACAGCACCTTTAAATGTTTCCGCGGCTTTGTTGACTGCAAAAAAACCTACATACAAGCTAAATGGATCAAGTGTAACGTACGAACAAATGAAAGACTTTGTTGATACAGCTGATGATTTAGACGTTGCTAAAGCTGATATTAAAATGGAGAATGACTTCACTGGTGTTGGTAAAAAAGCACAAGCAAAACAAGAGGCAGCTATAGAAGGTATAAAATTATCAGGTGATGAAGCTACGATAGCTGAGGTTGCAGACGCTAGAGCTGAAATAAAATTTCAAGACAACATGGAGTTTGCTAAAAAACATAGTAAACTTTATGGTTTAAAATTTACAG
>Ga0208919_1000833_pt1 | contig 19230 bp, 25 predicted proteins | sample 4_EtaG_FD_184076 | JGI IMG/M metagenome (GOLD analysis project Ga0208919, IMG submission 184076) | Marine viral communities from the Subarctic Pacific Ocean - 4_ETSP_OMZ_AT15127 metaG (SPAdes) (version 3) | ecosystem: Environmental > Aquatic > Marine > Oceanic | place: Pacific Ocean | collected...
TAAAGATCTAAAGTTTGATAAAAAATTATCTATCTTTTTTAATTTTCTTTCCAATGGATCAGAACTTTTTACAGAAAACATTCTCCACTTGTCAAAGTCAGGTAATTGTTTTTTAGGATTAGCAGTGACAACTGTAGATAAAGTTTTATCTATTACATAACTACTTGCGTTTCTTATTGCTCTACCTGCTGTTGCAGATCCAGGTATGTTTGCAACTAAATATGTTGCAGGTCTAACAGCTAATAAATCCACACCTTGTAGTGCAAGACCGGTTGGTTTCATAATACCATACTTAACACCAACTGAAGCTATTTTAGCAAGAGGTCCACCCATTAAAGCAAAACCTGCACCAACAGTTGCACCTTCTGCACCAAATCTAATTCTGTTTCTTAATCTTGCAAGTGCAAGATCTCTTCCTTCCAATCCTTCTTCGTTTTCTTTTTCTAATACTAAATTTTCTCTTTCAGGATTCGCAACTATAAAATCTGTTGCACCAAAAGCAGTTGCCATGTAACCAGCTCTCTTTGCAATATTAGCTACATTACTTGATGCTCCTGCTGCAGCTGCTGCATCTTTTGCTTTTTTACCTTTTCTTAAAATTTTTTTAGCTCTGTTCATTACTTTGAACACACCGCCACCTGGCACACCAAATTCTATAAGAACTTTATTTACCGATCCTAATAATGTTTCAGGATCTTCTATTTTATTTTGTTCGTAGACCTCATCTAATCTTTCTGTAAGATTAGTGTCAGCAGCCATGTCAATGCCGGTTGTAATAAGATCACCAAAAGAATATCCTAAACTCTGTGCTGCACCATACACAGATTTTTCCATGTCTTCAAAAAAATCTATGTAGTCTTTTTCCTCACCTTTGTCTTCACCAGACATTAGCTGTTTTAATCTATCTGTTTTTAATTTACTAAAAGGATTTGTTTCAAACAACAAACCAAAATTTTTAAGACCATCCCATGTAAACTTGACTGGTTTGCTAGGTTTTGCTATATTTTTGTTTATTGATTTTTGAATATCGTTAACTTCGATATCTACTTTCTTTTCAAAAGGCTCCATGTTACGCCCCCTGTGGTAATGTCAAATTTACGTCGTACTGTTGGTTAAAGCTTGAAACATCTTCCCCTGTTTGAATGTTTGCAAAATCTAACAATGCTTGTTTACTATTTGCTAATAACATAACTATTTCATTTGAAATCTCTTGCGGTAATCTTGCTCTAAGTTCTGTGTAAGATAAATCTTGAACCTCACCTGTTTCTTTTTTTTGTTCTACAATAGGTGCCATCATGGGTTCAGGTTTAGTTCCTAATTTATAACCTATTCTACCACCATCAGCTTTTTCTTCAGGTAATTTAATTCCACCCATAAGTTCATTAAAGTTTGGAAAGTATGGTGCAATATCTTCAATATCGTTGTTTTGTAATAATTTAAGTATTGCTTCTCTTTGAAACTCTTCTATTGTTTTTTGTGATAGATAAATAGATTTTACATCGTCTGATTTTTTCTTTTCTATATTTGTTATAGAGGTATTAAAATCATTAACTTTTGCATCGTAATTTGGATCACTAGGATCTAATCCTTCTATTTTACTTTTAATAGCACCTATTTGATTATCATATAAAGTTTCTACAGCTTTTGCTGCTTGTTCTTTAGCAAAAGTTTTTTCGTCTGACTTTAGATTTTTAATTCTTTGTGACTCTAAATCATATTCTGATGCAAGAGCTGAACCAAATATATCATCAATTCTGTCTTGTTTATCTTGTCTTTCAGCTAATTGTGCTGCTTGAAATGTTTTAAACGGTTCTTTAGCTGCAGTTGCAGCTGTTGCAAATATATTACCTCTTGGTGTTTGAGATAATAAATTTAAACCAAATGATGTAAGAAAATTTGGTAAACCACCAGGCATTAAAGGTGCTTGTTCACCTTTGTATCTATCCATATCTGCTGCAAATCTATCAGTGGTTTTAATGGCTCTATCATATGGATCTGTTCCTTGTTTAAGTGGTTTTCTATCTAAACCAGATGTGATGCCTTCTGCTGCACCACCCATTTTAAACATTGGTCTTTTCAATACTCTGTTCATATTAATTAAAACCTGGTATTGATTTTAAACTTCCTGGTTTTGCAATTGCACCGTAAATACCAGCAAGTGTTGATCCAACTCCTAGTGCAGTTTGTAATGGTGTAGGGTTAGGTATGTTTGTTGTTTGTGTTTGACCAGGATAACCACCCATGATCCCTGTTACTTGTGCAGTGTATCTATCTAATTGTTCTTGCGGTAAGAACGTTGCTTGTCTTGTAGCTTCTCTTTGTGCATCAGCTACCGCTTGTGATTGCGCTTGGTTCAGTGCGCCCAACTGACCTAAACGTGCAATATTTGTTCCTAAGACACCTTGCTCTGCTTGTCCTAAACCTATTTGTTGTCCGGCTAATCCAGATTGGAATTGTCCTAAACCTTGTGTTGCTTGTGCAATACCTGCTTGTTGTCCTCCAATACCTGCTTGTTGTGCACCTAATCCTGCTTGAGCTTGACCTAATGCACCTCTTTGTGCTGCTAGTCCTGCTTGCGCTTGTCCTAATCCAAATCTATTTTGTATGTCTTGTTGTCTTGCACCTTGTGCTTGATTAAAACCTTGTTGCAAGAGACCGGCTTGTAATAACGCTCGTTCTCTCGCAGCCCCTGTGCCAAACTCTGCGAGTTGCACTCCCGCTCGACCACTGCCGAGCGCACCCAAAGCTGCTTGTTGATCTCTTATACTTTGTTCTTGTATAGCTTTGTTACGATCAAATTCTGCTAATGATGCATCAATCACTTGTGATTGATATGGGGACATAAAATTTTGTACGTCTTGTTGAAAAGCTTGTGCTCCTAATGGCACGCCGCCTAATGTTGTTCCTGCTCCAGTTAATTGTTGTCCTGCAGTTCCTAAAGTTCCTAAACCGCCTGCTACTGTGCCTAATCCAGTTGATAAAGTTTGTCCTGCTGTTCCTAATTGACCAAGAGACACAGCTCCTAATCCAGATGCAAGATTAGCTTGTGTTTGTGCTCTTTGTAAAAATGGTGCGAAAGAACCTAATCCTTCTTGCGCAGTTCCCACACCTGCCGCTTGTTGTGCAATATTTTGTGCTGTTGTTTGTAATGCATCTTGACCTGCTACTGTCGGTGCAAGTCCTGCTAAACTTTGTTTTCTAACATCAAATTGTTGTGCTGCTGATGTTCTTGCTGCAAATTGATCATCTGTTTCACCAGGTAATTTAGATAAAGTACCTACACCACTTGATACTACTGGAACTCCTTGTTGAGCTAATACATTTTCTGCTAAATTAGTTCCTAATTTTTCTACAAAAGGTGCGGGTCTTGATATGGTTTCTTGTACGGCCATTATATTACTTCCTCTAATCTTTGTGATGTTTGAAACATTTTTCTAGCGCCTTCTAATCCTTGCGATTCTTCAGATACTTCACCTCCGGATTCGAGGTTCTTCATCATGTTATACATAACTTCTGCGCCTTTGTCTACACTTCCATCACCAGCATTTCTAACAGCATCTGCTGTAAATACAAATTCATTTTTAGATAGTCTAGCAGGAACATCATCAGCTCTTTCCATTCTACCCATTTCTACAAAACCACCTGTCTCTCTGTAGTCTTTTTCTTTACCATCCATGTCCAATAACGGCATAGTTTTCTTGGCTACTGGCTCTTTAGATCCTTCTTGATAACCTGCTCTCATTATACCACCGTCTGCCATTAATCTTATATTTTGATAGTCTCTAACGTTTGCCATGATAGTATTAGGATCGTCTATATCAGCTCCTCTACTTAACTCTTTTTGATCTTCTTCTTTTGGTGTCATAAGATAAGATGCTATCGTTGGAAGACCTATTGATACTAATGGGTTAGAAAAAAAATCTCCTAATTTAAATGCTTTACTACCTATATCTAGAGCTTTATTTACATTACCAAAAGCTTTAAAATCTTGAAACATACCAGGTAAACTCATACCAAATTTAGTTCCCATTAAACCTTTAGAAAAAAATCCTTTTGTTACCCCAGGAATTCCAAAACCAATTGCTCCTAATAATGCAGCTTTACCTATTGGTGACTTAACTATTTTTTTAACACCACGTGTAACTTTTTTAACAAGTTTACCTAGACCATACATTTGTCTTGATGTTTCAAGATCCATGATCCCACCTTCGTAAGGCATGCCACCTTCTGCAAATGCTGCTCTACCACCATCGGCCATTAATCTATAATTTCTTTGAAAAGGTTCTTCCTCAGTAGTGTCATCTGCATTTTGATCTATAAAACAATAAGCAGGAGGGTTGGGTCCTTTACAAGGATCCATTACTTGATTATCTCCACCACCATTATCAGTAGTTTTAAATCTATCTAAATACTCTTCATATCCTTCTCCTAAAACATCATCAACTCCAGGATTTCCTAATTTTGAAACATTATCAACTTCTCCAAATTCAGTCATTGGATTTGTAGCTAACATACTTGGAGGAACAGATAACATAGTGCTGTCTAATTCTGTTGGTTTAGCAATTATATCCATACCTGATGGACCAAGTTGTTGCATAATATCTAAGTATTCTTGCCTTTCTTCTGGATCAGTTAAATCTAAACTGTTAATATAATTTTGTCTTTGTTTTGCATTATTTATTCTTGCAAGTTTTGAATTAGTTAATTTATCCAAATATGAAAAAGGACCATACTTAGTAATAGCTCTTTTAAATTTATTAACATTAGTTCCTTCTGGTTTTGGTGGTGGTACTTTTACTGGTGGTGGATTAAGTTGACTTGGAGGTCCTTCATTAAAAGGATTGTCATCTCTAAAACCTCCTCCAACATCTGTACCAGGAGATATAGGTCCTGTAGAAGTATCAAATTGTCTTCCTCCACTTTGCACATCTCTTGATCTTGTAGCTGCTTGTCGTTCTGCTCTTTCATTATCAGAGTAACCACCTTTACTACCGGTTTGTCCACCTGCAGGACCACCTTTTTTAAGTAGTTGTTTTGCGATTTGAGTTCTAGTTATGGCCATTGTACTATTCTATTTTGTTTTTCCAAATAAATCAAGACTAGGCATTACGACATTTACATCTTGAGCCATATCCTCGTTCTTATAACCTTTAGCTTCCCAGTCTTTTCTTTCTTTAAAAAGCTCTCCAGTTTCTTTGTGTCTATATGTTGTTTCTACTTTTGCTGGTTTTAATACTTGCATTATGTTGTTACCTCTCTTGGCTGTATTTCTAATATAGAGGCTATAACGTGCAGCTCATTCGCGTCAGCAGCTTGTACTTTAAGAACTTCACTTTCCTCCATTACAAGAGGATTAGTTAAGAGTTCTGTTGTTGCTTTAGACCCTATTGATTTATCTTTAAATAAATTAAATATAGTACCACTAGAATTTACTAATGTTATTGTAATTGTGCTTCCTGATCCAGCGTCCTCGGATACTAGTAATGATTTAATTACAGAAGTTTTAGCAGAGGGAACTGTATACAGAGTTGTTAAATCTGTTGTTGTTAAATCTACTTTTTTATTTATAAAACTATTTGCCATTAATTTAAAAAGAAGTTTTGTGCCTCTACTTCATCCTTTAATTCTTGTTGATATGTTGTATTTAATTTTTCTACAATCGCATCTAAATCTCTAGTTTGAGCTTCAGCTACTGTATAATCATATTCTTGAGAAGGTCTAGTTATTACTTGTGCTATCTTAGCCATTATCTACGTCCGTCTGGTTGTGTGTCTAATCTAAAAGTTCCTAACTTCCAGCTTTGACTTGTTGATGTATTTTCTATTTTTAATGCTATAGCTCTTGCTCTTGCACGTGTATCAATTTTTTGTGTTGACGATGATACAGTAAAAGGACCCAAAGCTGAACTCGCTGAAGAATCATTTGGATAGTTTCTTAATTCTAAAGTTATTTGCGTGTTTCCTGTTTGAGATATGAAGTCAGGTATGAATCTTCTTATCTTCATTATAAATTCACCGTCTCCTCTAAACGTTGCAACACCAGTTGATTGACCTGTTGCAGAAGCTCTTTGTTGTGTAATGTCAAAATCTCCTGATGTAATATTTGCAGTAATAGCTGTTGTTGTGCCACCTCTTATTTGATCTGTTCCTGTTTCGTGTTCATAGTAAGTTGTACTACCTTCTGTATTACCTACAACATCAAAAGATGTATCTGTATCTGCATCATAAGCTAATGCGTGTGGTAAACCAAATACAGCAGAGTCACGCCACATTGTTCTAGCTAAAGTTCCTACAGTCCACACAGGTCGTTGTGGAGAAGAATCAAAATAGTTATATGTAACCATTCTATTTACAACAGAAGATGTAGAGGTTGGATAGAACCATGTTACTTCACCAAACAAATTATTTAATCCTGCAGATATCATTTGGTTACCAGACTCTACATTAATATCGTCATATACAAAATCTTCTACCAAACAAGGTAATGATTCTAGTTTACCTGCATATCTAAAAAAACCATTCTCTGACATCCAATAAGCTGCACCATCTACTTCTACACAAGCATTTTGTCCAACAAGTCCACAGTTAGTTCCAACTTGTGAAAAGGCAAAGGTAAAAGGTTGACCAACAAAACGTTGTGTAAATAACGCTGTATCAGTCCAAACATAAATTGCATCACGACCTCTGATTGCTCCTCTGATCTGTGATCCGTCGGCCAGTCTTTGTGTACCAGCTGTATTGGTTGCTGTTGGTGTATAAGTATTTATATCCTCTTGATCTGAGAATCTAATAAACATATCATCTTGTGTTGATGGTGTTCCAATAGTTGTTTCTGTTCCAAAGAAAACCAAGTGTCTATCTGGTGTAGATACAACCATGTGTCTTGATGCAGTTGGTGCACCGGTTATAATTGTTGCTCTGTTGTTTGTTGGATTAGTTCCTGAAGAATCCCACTCAAATACAGCGCTGTCATGAATTAAACAAATTGCTTTATCACCAAAATTATCTAGTGACCACATTCCTGGTTCAAGAACCAAGTCACCTGATGCAGCTTCACCCCACGCAACATAATCAGTTGAGTTAGTCACTGTTGCACCATCACTGTGAGATGCTGCGGTTGTCCCAGCTACACCTCTAGTTACACCTGTAAGGGTATTACCACTCACTCCTGTGTATGACATTTCTTCAGATCCAATTATAATAAAATTAGTTCCTGTGCTTGGAAACTGTGTAGCGTCTGTTAATGTTAAAGTTGTTACAGAAGAATTTATAGCTCCATTTAACGTTGTAGTAGAAGCTCCTATTTCCTCTCCGCCCCATGTTCCTAAACCCCAACCAAGACCTTTAGCTTGAACAGCAGGTCCCACAGGATAATAATGTTGTACTCTTATACCGCCAGATGTCGTTGCTCCAGATCCAGATTCGTTTGATGGCATTGTAATTGTTATGGTTGTAGCTGATGGCACTGTTGTAACCATAAATTTTTTATCATCAAAATCAGATGCACTAAAATTAGAGTTAGTTATTGCTGTAAAATTATCTAATAAAACAATATCACCTGCTGTAATCTCATGAGATGTAGAAAAGGTTATAGTAACTGTTGGTGATCCATTCGTTGTGCTAAATGCATTAGTGAGAGTTGTTGTATTTTTAATAGGGTGAATGTCATAAAACACACCCCCTGAATAAGCGTACAATATTCTGTTTGTTCCTATAATAGAATATTTAATTGATGTAGAACTAACAAAATGATGAAGACCTCTACCCGCACCTGTTAGGTCATTTGTTCCACCTAATTGCTTCCATCCTCCTATTTTTTCAGGAGTGCCATATCTAAACCTAACATTATCACAGTCGATCCATTGACCTTCTGCTCCTGTAGGAGTAATTTGTTTATTAATTCCTGGTTGAAAACCTATCTTTTGTAGCATAATAACCCGTTATAACCAATTTGTTCTGAATTAACAGATTAAAGTATCGACATATTATAAACGATTATTCTTCAAATCACAAGGTAATCCTAGGTGTTCTCTACCATCATACTTGTTTTTATTATCTTTACTATCTATGTTGTAGTGTAGAAAAACCTGACAACAATCAGTGCCATTAAATTTTTCTCTCCAATGTTCTAAGTCTGTGCCTCGATATACCAACATATCTCCAGGTTCTAAATCAACTTTTATACCAGAAGTAAACTCTGAAACGTAACCATCTTCCGTATCATGACCTTTGTTTTTATCAGGCTCTATAAAAATAGGCCATCTATCTCCACCCATATTTAAGGTCGTTGATATCTCACAACTAAATCTATCTTTATGTCTTTCAAGAACATCTCCATTTTTATATACTCTTGTGTAAGAATATGTTGGAAACAATTTTAATTCAGTCTTTTCTTCCATAAGATCTTTAAGATCTGAAAGTAAGGTTTCTGCTGCAGTATCTGCGTAATGAGAATATGTTTCTGGTGCTTGACTATCATTCCAAACACCCCAATAACTAGTAAATGGAGATATATACCTCTTATCAAATAAAGTTCTTGCTACTCTCTTTTTTAATAAAAAATATCTATATATGAAATCAGCTATCTTTGGATCAATTGCTTTTCTAATAATTATATATCCGTCTTTTTTAAAACTCATACTATATGTCCTTTATATATTAACAACTAAAGCTATTCTTTTTCCTTTTTTTGGAAAATATGCTTCATGATAATTTTCTCCATCAAACATAATTCCTGTTCCTTCATGACCTTTTGTTTCTTTTAAAATTTTCATGTGACTACTATCGTTTGTATATCCTGATGTAGCATCTTCTTTTAATTTATCTTCATATACTACTGTGCCTAAATTATGTTCATCGTTTTTAAAATATATAATTATATTTTTATGACTTGTTAAAAGATCTGCATGTGGACCAGATTTTTCTAACCTACATGGATAAGTTAAATTATAAGCCATTCTATAAATTTGTTTTATTTTAAATTTGTGTTTTTTTGCACAAGCATATAAAAAATCCATTGTTGGTTCATATATGTCAGAATTTATTTTACCTTCTCCTCTTCGTACAACTATGTGACATAAAAAATTAAAAGTATTAACATTATTTTTTTCAAGAATATTCTCATCTCCATATTTTTCTATATACCATGGAAAAGTATTAGATAAGATTGCTTTCTTTAATACATGGTATTCTTTTATATCTGTAACATTTAATTCTAACATTATTTATACGGAGGTCCTATATTCCAAATTACTAAAGAATATCTTATTCCTTCAGTAACAGGTTTTACTCTATGCCATACAAAACTAGGAAAGACTACTATACTTCCTCTAGGTAAAATTTGTGTGCACGTAGTACTTACATCTTTTTCTAAATTATTTCTTTGACTAAACTCTAACTCTCCACCCTTATAATCTTTTGCATCTGACAAAGAACAAGTAACAGATAGTTTTCTTATCTTTCCATTCATGTTAACATCTTTTTGATTTTTGTAAGGTTCTTCCCAACTATCACAATGCCAACCATAATGTTGTTGTTTTTTATATTTAGTAAACTGACATAGCTCAGAATAATTCCAATCAAAATTCCAACCAGCATTAGTATTTGCAGTTCTAACGTACGGATGAATTTCTCTATAAATCCAAAGATCATTTAACCAAACAACATTTGAATTTCTTTTTTTCTTCAAATCATCTATTTGTTCTTCTTTTAAATTAAGGGTATCTCCAGTTAAACCTAAAGTTTCTTTTTGTTGATTTCCATATTTTATTAATTCATCACAAAACCTAGGAGTCAATGCGGACTCAAAATACCAATACTGATGTTTTAAATTCATATCTTTATATGGTTGTTATATAGCTACACCAACCAGTTGCAATATATTTTTCTTCTTTTTCACTTATTATACCTCTATGAGTATGAGTAAAATCTGTAGGCCACACTAAAGTTAAACCTTTTTTAGCTGGAGCTTTTATTTTTTGATACATAAATTCTGTTCCACCATTTTCTAAAGTATTTAAATATGTCATAAAAACCAAAACTCTATTAGAAGGTTGTGTTCTTTCAAAGTGCCATTTTTTATAACCACCTCCTGGTTGATAATGTTGCAAGTTTAAACATTCTGTTATTCCAAAGTGTGTGTTTTCATAAACTGTTGGATACTCTTTTTGATATAACAAAATTACATCTTTTAAAGATTTTAAATATTTTTGAAATATAGCTAAATTACTTGTTGCAAAATCTACTTGTATATCCGTTGAGTCTTTTATACATTTATCAACTATACCTTTCTTTATATTATCTGATATTTTTCCTTTAATCTGTAGGTCTTTATTTGAATTAAAATAATTTATTAATGAATCGCATATATCTTCATCAATATACCAACCTCCTATAAAACTTTCATAAGGAAAAGAATGTTTGGGATACATTAAGGGGTATAGATATTCCAGGTAGAATTATCTGGATTCCAATAATAATAAACACTTTCATTGTTGTCTCTTGACCACCATCTTAAATTTTCTTCATCCCAATCAATAATATAGTTTTCACCATTTCCTGAAACATCTACATTATTTGGATAAGCTACAGGTGCCTCCCACATGGCTCTTGTTTCATTTAACGTCCAAGAATTATGTATCTTCTGTTGATAAAAAGCATCCATAGATGAATCATAAATCATACCAGGTCCGCCAAAATTTTTTCTTTTAGCTTTTGTTTGATCACCTTCTGTACCATCTTGATTATAATATTTTCCTCCTGATGTATTAGCAGAAGTTTGTTTCCAATAAGTATCTGGATAATTACCATCATACTCTTCTAAAATTAATGGAGCATTGGGAAAATGATTTGCAACCCAGTTTTCTGATTCTGTAGTATACTCACCACCATTATCAATTACATCTTGATCATTAACAACCATTGTTCTTAAAACAATATTGTCAGAAGTTTTTATTTCACAAAAATGTGCCATTACGGTTGTATCCATTCCCCTTGTTTAATGTATTCAACTACATCATTTAATTGCCAGATTCCATCTGCAACCATAGTTTGAGGTACTGCTGGTACCGCAGGTATTGCAGGTTCTTTAATTCCAACTCTTCCCGGTCCTCCCGGTCCTCCGCCACCACCGTTAAAGCCGCCGCCACCGCCGCCGCCTCCAGTGTTTGTTGATCCAGAAGATCCTCTACTACCATCAGGTGCTCCTGCACCGCCACCTCCAGGTCCACCAGATCCGCCATTGGCACCGCCTCCGCCGCCACCTCCAGCATATGTACCTGAACCCACTATAGGTGATACACTTTTTCCATCTCCACCACTTGTTCCATTTCCGTTTGATGATGAATTACTTCCAGCATTTCCAGCACCGCCGCCACCACCACCGGCACCATTTCCAGATTGTGTTGATGGAGGTTTAGGTCCTCCTGCATTACCAAAACCAGCTGATCCAGAAACTCCAGGTTGTCCAGGTTGTGTTGCAGATCCACCAGAAGCTGGAGGTCCGTTTCCGCCACCACCATTTCCACCAGACCCACCGGGTCCACCACCTACATTATTTGCTGATGCTCCTTTTCCTCCTCCTTTTGCTGTTAAACCAAAAGCAGTACTATCTGAACCATTATTTCCAGGAGATCCTCCACCTGTTGGTGCAGGACCAGATCCTCCACCTCCAATTGATATTGGATAACCTGTTCCTGATGATACTGGAAAAGAATCGTCATCTACAAAAACCATACCGCCGGCTCCTGCGCCGCCTCCGACATTAGAACCTCCACCACCTCCACCACCTACAATAAAAAAACTTATTGCTGTAGTTCTAGGTTGAGTAGTATGTGTTCCGGGAGAAGTAAAATTTGCTATTACTTCAGATTGAGCTGGGACTGCAGGTACCGCTGGGGTTAAGTTAGGTACGTTATCAGGCCCAATGACACCTCCGTTAGAAACTGACATTAGTCTTTAACCTCCTATGCGTCGTCTATAGATTCGTACGAAATTACCAAATCTAAATCAGATGCTGCATTCGCACCACCTTTTAAGACATCGCCTTCCATTAAATAAATTGCTGAACCTTGACCTAAGACTTCAAGTGTTGAGTCTGCAGGAACTGAAATAGTTTTTGCTAAAAAGAAAGTTCCAGAAGCATCAAAGTTTGCAACACCGTCTGGTGTAAAGTTTGCTTTAACAACTGATAAAGATAAATCTGCTGCGCTTGAACCATCTACGTTTGCAGCTGTAATTCTGTTTACTTTAAGAATTTTATCTGCAGAGACAGTTAATAAAGTTGTAGTTGTAGTAGATGTTAGGTTATATCCTAATGATTCACCTTTAATACTTGTTACTGATACTATATTTGGGTTTGCCATAATTTTTTATTTTCCTTTCCTTCTTTTAGCCGAAAACAATTGCCATTGCAATAGCTTTTCCTGTAGTAATTCCAGCTGCTGCAAAGCTTAATGTCCCTGATCCGTTTGTTTTTAAGAATGTATCTGCCGATCCATCAGCATTTGGAAAAGTTAATCCATCAAGAACAATATTACCTGATCCATTAGGAGTTATTGTTATATTTCCATTAGCCGCATCTGTTATCGTTATGGTTCCAGAATCTGTACCGCTGTTTGTACTTAATGTTAAATCTGTAGCTCCGCCTGTAGTTATTGTAAGAGTGCCGGCTCCGTTAGAAGTTAAAGTAGCCGCTGCTCCAGAATCTCCAACTTTTACAGTATCACCAGCAAGAACAACATCTCCAGTTCCTTTTGGAGTTATATTAATATCAATATTTGAATCACCACCAGTTGATGAAAGAGTGGGTCCAGCACCAGTCGCTGCGTTAGCTATTGTAAATTCGTTAACTGCAGAACCTGTAGCTGTTAATAAAGCTAATTCATTTCCATTAGTATCTAAGATAGATGTTCCAATTTTAGGTGAAGTTAAAGTTTTGTTAGTTAAAGTTTGTGTACCTGTTAACGTTACGTCTCCAGCCGGTAAAGTATCGATATCAGGATTAGTTCCATCATTTGCAGTTGCAAATACAAGAGCATCACCTTTGTCACCTGCTGCAAAAGTAAAACTATCCCCCGAACCAGTTACATATTTAAACTGTACTGTGTAAGAACCTGATGTTGAATTTCTTAAAAAATAAAATGTTTGAACGTCTAAAGGTATAGTAACAACTGCATTATCAGATAATGACCCTGTAAACTCAATCATTCTGTGAGATAAAGTTGCTCCAGTTGATCCATCTGAAACAGATAAATTAACTGTGCCACCACTTGTTACTGCTTGTGTTGTATATCCACCAGATATTTGTTCTATAATTTGTAAATTAGTATTAGTCTTCGTTCCCCATGTACCAGCGTTTTCACCAGTTGCTTGAAGTTCTACTCCTAAAGGTGTGTATGTAGATGCCATAAATTTTATCTCCTATGCAGCGTCAGTATAACTTGTATTTGATCCAGTTGCAACAGAAGAATAACTAATATTTGATCCTGTTGCTACGTCTGTATACGATGTATTTGAACCAGTGTCAATATTAGCGTAAGCCTGTATTCCAAGTAAACCTACAGTAGATGTAAGAGGATCTGTTGTTAATCCTTGAACTACGTCTACAGGTGTAATGGAGCCAACAGAAGATGTTGCAGATACTCCAGTTAATCCTACAACATCTGCAGGTGATATTGATCCAACTGAAGAGGTTGCAGAAACACCTGTTAAATTTATTAATTCTATAGATCCTGTAGTTAAGTCTCCTACAGAAGAAGTTGCGGATACTCCGGTAATTGCACTTGGACCAAACTCTAATCCTAAAGTTCCTATAGAAGATGTTGCAGCTACTCCTGTAATAGGTTCTGTACTTACACCAAAAGCAACTCCTAAAGTTCCTAAAGAAGAAGTAGAGGATTGTCCAGAAACAGCAACAGTAGGACTTATTACAAAGCTAACACTACCAACACTTGTTGTAGCTTCTTGACCAGATAATTCATATGCAAATTCTAAAGTAGGTGCATCAACGGTAGATGTTAACTCTTGACCTACTAACGGAATAACTTGATCAGGAGATTCTCCCCAAGAATTATCATTCCAACCATCTCTACCCCAACCAACTAAAGTTCCTGCATAACCCATTGTTGGTGTTGCAAACTCTGCAGATACTCCTGTTAATGGAACACCAATTTCACCGAAAACAGTTGGATTACCTACACTAGAAGTTAAAGAATGACTGGAACCAATCATCTCTAATAAAACACCTATGCCAGTTGTTATAGATCCAGGTGATGCTGTTATTTCTAAACCGGTTACAGATATAGTTTCATCTGCACCTTCACCCCAATCAGCATCATTCCAAGCTAGTCTTCCCCAACCTGTTTCGTTAAATTCTTCTGAATTACCTAAAGATGTGGTAGCGGATACACCTGTTACTGAAACTAGAATGACATCGTCTTGCCATTCGTTTGATCCCCAAGTGTTAGTACCCCAGGTAGATGCCATAAGGAGTGCCTCCTTACGCTATACGAATGATTGCGTTACTTGCGTCTGCTGTTGGAAATTGAATTGTAAATGTTCCAGAAGAAACTGTTTTGTCACCACCAAATGCGATAACAGCAACAGCTTTGTCAGATTGATCGTCATTATAAATTAATGCACCATTGGCTGTAAAAGAAGCAGAAGTATAACTTACGTCTGCAAAATCACAAACTGCAGTTGATCCAGATAAAGCTGGAGTAACACTTGTTAATGTTGCACCACCTGCAGAATATGCAGATCCTGATGTGTTTGAAATTTCATTTGATGTTGAATAAGCTGTAGTTCCAGCACCTAAAGATGCATCACTTGTAAATAAAGCTATTTTAAATGTATCACCACTAGATGCAGTGAAATTATGTGTACCAACTAAAATCTCTTGTTTAAAGCTGTTACAAATTGCTGATGATATTGCCATAATTTATTCTCCTACGGGTTTGCTGAGTTTACTGGAATACGAATAGCGCCATCAGTGTAGTCATCTCTTCGTCTTCTACCAACTTGCTCGTTAGCAAACTTTTGTATCTCTTGTTTATACTTATTTTCGTATAGTGTCAACATATCTATCGGACCTTTTAAAAATCCATACGTTTCAGACAAACAGCAATATAAAAGACCATTTGGAAAGTTAAGACTAATGTAATTGGTATCATTATTTTCTAATAAAGCTGGTGCAGCGTTATAATGAACTCTAAATTTATATGTAGTGTCAGGAACTGGAGCAAACATCATTCTTCCAGATGTAGTGTCAGACTCCCCCGTTCCACCTCCAAACATAGCGTAGTATTTAGGTTGGCCTCTTTTTCCTGAAGCTGTAGAAGAAACATATTCTTGTAAATACGTAATATCTTTTTTCTCTAACCATATATTAGGTCCAGTTGTAGCTGAAGTAGAGTCATAAACCTGTATCCCTCTAATAAATACAGCTCCTGCTGGAGCGTTAATTGTTTCTTGACCTGTAACTAAATTACCTGATTGTTGTTTTCTATCTGCATCAATAGGGACATCTCTAAAAATTCTATATTGTGCATTTAAAATAATATTTTCTAAAACAGCGTCTGTTAAAACATTAGAGTCTGTTTCTGTATAACTTCTTATTTGTGTTTTTAATCCTGATGCACTTAATCCAGCCATTATCTAACTATCTCCACGCAGGCTTTACAGCCTTTTTTATATCTATTATGTTTTGGGCAATGTTTTGGTTTTACTTCTTCATACATAACAAGATGCGGATCTTGTTTTTCTGGTACAAACATATTTTTTATCCAATTCCAAATTTTATTTATCATGCTTCTATTGTTACAGGTCCTATCGAACAACCGTAACCTCCTCCTTTTATTTCACCAGTTGTAGCAGTATCTGTGTCAACTGTAAAATGAAAATAATTAGATGTAGCGTAATCTGTTGTTACTGCTGCATCATTTTTATATAGTCCTGTAGTAATTGTGTAACCCGCTGACTTTGCTATATTAGCACCTGTAATACCATCAAAACTTTCTGGATTTGAATATGTAAATGAACTTCCTGCAGATGTAGTTGGTGGTCCTCTAAATCTGTAAGTTGTTCCACTAGTTAAACCATGTCCAGGTGAAAATACATTTATAATACGAGATCCCGCTTCATATGTTTCAAAACCATTATCTGGTATTCTAACAGTTGTTTCAGGTTCTGTTCTATCTGTTCTTGTATTTAATAATGCAATTGCATCGGCACCATTTGGTTTTGGCTCTAATTGTGGTTGCTTAGGTTCATATTCTGTAAAGTGAACAAATGCACCATTCCATTCTCGAACCATTTCTTTATATGGAAACTCCATACCAGATCTATCTGAAATTGCTTTTGCATATTTTCCTGTTGCGTATTTAGACATTAAGTTCCTGGGTAATAAGCTTTAGGTGTAATAAATGTACTAGAAGCCGAACCATCTTCTGCTAGTGCTCTTGATAATTCATCTTCATAGTATAGTTTCATTTGTTGAACTAATTGTGGTTGATATTTTTGTGCTAGATAAAAAGCTAAACCTGAAGTCATACAAGGAACAAATCTAAATGGAACATCTGTTGCATTAGTATAGTCTCCAACATCTTGTATTCTTTTTATAAAAAAGAAGTGCATATCTTTAGATGCGTTTGTTGAATCTGGTGTAGGATAAATATGTATTGTAACTTTGTCTATAAATCTCTCTACCCAATATTGATTAGGTGTACCTTTAGATAATTTATTTGAAAAGCCTGCATACGTAGATCTATCTACTTTTGTCATTGGACTATCTGATTGTGTTGTTTGAGTTCTATTAGATCTTAATTGTGCCTCAAGAACATCTGAAATTCCAAACACACTTGCTGGATCTGTAGTTGTTGCAGAAGTTCCATCACCACTAGATCTAAAAAAATCATAGTCTGCTTGACCTTCAATAAGATCTAAATTTGTTGATCCTACTTCCCAATAATGAATACCTCTATTACCCCATTCTTGAAATAAGATATTAAGAGATCTTCTTGCAGATTTAAGTTGATAACCTGCTACAGAATTTAATCCAATACGTTCAAAAGCATCTTCTATTATTTCTTCAATAGAAAAAGTTTTGTCGAACGTTGTTGTTCCCGAAGTAGTATTAGCCATTTAAACTCCTACGATTCGTAAACTTTAATCCATTCACAAACGACTGTTCCAGAGTCTCCTGCTGTGCAAGCTGGTAAAACGATATTAACATCTCCACTATAACCACTAGCCTCTGTATTTTTTAATCCACCAAAAGATGAATAGTCATATTCCATTTCACCATTTAATGTTTGAAAAACAATATTAGTTCCTGAATTATCCCATTCCATACGTAAAGCATCTACTGGTGCCGTTACTGAAATATTGCAACTAACTTTATTAAGTCTTACAGTTTTGCAAGTTTTACCATTGTTTGATGCTAATGTAGAAACGTCAACTATTTTAGTTGTGCTTCCAGAGTTATCAGAAACTACATTGTAGTGAGTGATAAGTTTTTTTGCTCCGTCAAATACAGTTGTATTTAATACTGTGTCTGCCATGTTTTTGTCCTCCTTTTAAAGGACGCCTGCATTACCAGGCGCCCCGAGTTTATTATTAACTATCCGCGAACGGTGTTACTATTGTACCTGATCCAATCAATAAAGAATTGTGAACCATATATCTATTAGTATCAACCGCCGTAAAAGATACTATACTACCAGCGATTCCACCTTTTGTAGAACCATTCATAGTCATAACATCATTACTTGAACTGTCGGCTACGAAAGCTTTTTTTGAACCATCGTTTACACCAATCATAACTGCACCAATAAATCTGTCAGTGCCGTCTGTTTTGATATCCATATCAGTTGCAGCTGTTTCAACAAAAAAGTTAAAAGTTGCACCAATATTATTTAAGTTGTTAAAGTCATTGTCACCTGCAGTAGCACCATTACTATTTACATTGATACTTGGTAAAGTAAATTTACCATCAGCATCGTTACAAAGTAATATTCTGCCTGCGTGTGCAGCAACTGTTAATGTTGTGTCAGCTGTTAAGCTAACGGTCATACCAGGACCTGTACTTGTAAAGCCATTTTTAGAAATGACCGGTCCTGAAAACGTAGTGTTTGCCATGTTATTATCCTCCTAGTTATTTGAATATCGTCTCTAGGCCGTCGACTATACGCGTCGATATTCAATTTATGTATAGTGACAAAAGTATATACTAGTTTTGAGTAGAGTGCAAGAGAGCCTGTAATGTGGATTGGTTTTTTCCAACGATGTAGCTTTTTATTAAGTAGCTACTGAAACTTCTGGAGCTGCGCCTTCAATAGTATTTTGCTTGTGGGCAATAACTGCTTCTTCCAGCTTGATTCTTGTGATGACTTCTTTAACTTTGTCATCGATCCGAACCATTTCAAGAGTATATCTACCGTTAGATAGATGCTCCTGTTCCCACTTCAACTCCAAGGACCTTTTTTGTTTGTATAGGTCTTGTATCATTTATAACCTCCTCATAGGTTATTCTATTTACCTTGTTATCATAAGATACTCCAAGGTTTTCCCACTTTATAACGTTTTCTCCAAGTTTGTCAAGGATTGCATTTTCTAAGGATTGTGGGTCATCTGAGGACAAAACATCAAATTTTGCATGATGATCGTACGCCCAAATATTTACTATAAATTTTTTCATGAATCTCACCGTTTATTTTATGATTGTGGCGAGACTATGTCCCGCCACAAAAAATTTATTGATTACGCACCTTCAACGCCGAAGATACCTCTAGGGTCTGATACTCCAAACGAGTATCTTTCTCTAGCTTTGTATCTAACGTTTCCAGTATCGAAGTCACCTTCCATTGCAGTTGTCAATGGAGCTCTATTGAACATTTTCATACCGTTAGGCACGTCTGTAATGATATAGAAAGAATCAGAGTCAGTTAAGTAATTATTAACTCTGTATCCTTGTGGAATCATACCCATAGATACGATTGCATTTACATCATTGTCAGCTGTTCCAGTTCTACCTTGAGATTTCATTAATCTCTCAGCTGTGAACTGATTCTCCGAAGGGATTATCATTTTAACCCCTCTCGCTGCAATTCTAAGACCTCTTTCATCAGTAAGAGCCGCGATATCAATCAACGACTGCTCTAATGAAGTTTCGTTCAAATCAGCCTGAGTAGTTAAAGTATTTGAAAAAGTACCTGCTACTGTAGGGTGGTTTGTT
>Ga0208919_1000836_pt1 | contig 19206 bp, 25 predicted proteins | sample 4_EtaG_FD_184076 | JGI IMG/M metagenome (GOLD analysis project Ga0208919, IMG submission 184076) | Marine viral communities from the Subarctic Pacific Ocean - 4_ETSP_OMZ_AT15127 metaG (SPAdes) (version 3) | ecosystem: Environmental > Aquatic > Marine > Oceanic | place: Pacific Ocean | collected...
GCTAGTATGATTTTAAAGTTTGGAGTTGATCATTTAGGCAGTTATCAAAATTGTATTTTTACAAATGGTTGTTTTGATATTCTTCATCGTGGTCATATAGAGTTATTTAGGTTTTGTTATAAACAATCAATAATGGGCCGGCCGGCAGTAGTTGGTGTAAATAGTGATAAATCCATTAGAGAGTTAAAGGGACCAGATAGACCTATTATGAGAGAAGTAGATAGGTTAGCTGTTTTAAAGGCTATAAAATGGATTGATTATATAGTAGTTTTTGATACAAAAAGTGCGCTCACTGTAATAGAAGCATTAAAACCTCAAATATTAGTTAAGGGTGGTAATTATTCAAAGAAAGCGTGTGCAGAAAAAGATAGAATAGTAGGTGAAGATTTTGTAGAAAGTTATGGTGGAAAAGTAATGACAGCACCTTTGATAGAGGGTGTTTCAACCACTACTATTTTGGAAAGAATAAAAAATGAAGATGCAGATTCACGTTAATCAGCACGTTATTAAAGCAAATAAAAAACACAATAAGTGTGACCCTGTTATTACTTGTAAAACATACAAGAGTAACAACTATGCTCATAGAGTTAAGATTAATGGGCCAAGTGAAGTTATCTACTCTCCCGATAAGCCTTTATCTTGTGGTGCTAAAGTTTGGGTAGAAACAGATGATAAGTATGTAGAAATAATAGAATAGGAAGGAATAGGTTATGTTAGATATTCAGTATATTTTAAGCACCTTTTTACTTTTGTTTTCGGGAGCATTAGTTTTCTGGATGGCCGCAGGGTTTTCAATGTTAGAGTGTGGCTTAGTAAGAGCATCAAAAGCAGTAGAGATTCTTAAAAAGAATGTAGGTTTGTATTGTGTAAGCGCAATCTTTTTTGCTTTTGGTGGGTACAGTATAATGTATGGAGATTTTGAAGGTATAGGTCATTCATCAGCTGCCGACATTTTATTTCAAATGGTTTTTGTTGCAACTGCTGCTTCTATTATTTCGGGAACTATTGCTGAACGAGCTAAGTTTTGGCCGTTTATGATTGTGGTGGCTGTGTTATCTATTCTTATTTATCCCATTCAAGGTGCTTGGACTTGGGGTGGAGGTTTTATTTCAGAGATGGGCTTTTCGGATTTTGCAGGCTCAACTATTGTTCATTCGGTTGGTGGGTGGGCAGCTTTAGCTGGCGCTATTTTGTTGGGTTCAAGACGAGGAAGATATAACGATGATGGTTCGGTGAATACATGGGACTTTCAGCCATCCAATTTAACTGCAGCAACTATAGGTACATTTATTTTATGGTTAGGTTGGTTTGGATTTAACGGCGGAAGTCAGTTAGCCATGGCTACTAAAACAGATATAGACGCTATTGCGAATGTTTTTGCTAATACTCATATTGCTGCTGTTGCTGGGTCTTTGATGGCGTTGGCTCTATCTTCGGTGATTAATAAGAATATTAATTTACCAATGATGTTGAATGGAGCTTTGGCCGGATTGGTTGCTATTACTGCTGGACCCGATTATCCTTCTTTGGAGTTGGCTGTTTTGATTGGCGCTATTGGTGGGGCGATTATGTTTGTTGCAACCCCTTTGTTTGATAGGGTAAGAGTTGATGACCCTGTTGGAGCGCTTTCTGTTCATTTGGTTCCTGGCATTTGGGGAACACTGGCGGTGGGTATTTTCAAACCAGAGGCAAGTGTGTTGGTTCAACTACAAGGAATTTGTATTATCGGTGGATTTGTTTTTGTAAGTAGCTTTGTTGTATGGTATGCTATGAAAAAAGTAGTTGGAATTAATAGCGAGGAATAATAATGTTATGTGACATACAAGGTAAGTTAAAAATAAATTTACCCAAAAGACATGCAGATAAAGTTAATGCCTATAATGAAGAGTGGGATAAAGAAAACGGCCAAGGTTATGAGCTACAAAACTTTATAGAACTAACCAAAGATAGAAAGAGCCTTTATGACGTTGGTGGCAATGTAGGGTTCTTTTCATATGTGTTCTGCTTAAACAATAACGATAATCAAATGAAAAGGTCTTATTGCTTTGAACCATCTCCGGAGGGCTTGACTAACGCTGTAGAGATTCTTAACCATAACGATTGGTTTGATCGTATAAAACTTTTTCCTATGTTTGTTGGTGATAAAAATGGAGTTGTAAGTGTTCTTACTGAGGAGTCTGGCACTTTTGTTGTTAGATTTGAAAAAGAAGATCCTAATCATACGATAATTAAAAAGAAAGAAATAGGTGGCCGAGTAGCTACTCTTGATGATTTTAGTTGGATTGCTCAGATGGGTAATGAAGATGAAGAGTATGGATTAGATATGGTTTTTGAAGATAAGAGAGAAAGAAAAAACAAAGACTATCCAGGTTTTAAAAAAGAATTTGATTTAGACACTTTGAAAATTGATGTAGAAGGGTATGAGCAAAGAGTACTAAAGGGCGCTAAAGAAACAATAATGAAATATAGACCATTAATTTTTTTAGAAATCCATTCACATTTATTAAAGTTATACAACGATAGTGTTTTAGAGATATATGATATTTTAGAAAAGTATGGGTATGATATGTTTGATATTCATATGGAAAAAGTAAAGAATAAGCAGCAGTATGAAAGTTTGTTCGGTGAGAAAAATGAGATAAGAGTTATTTGTAAAGGAGATTGAAGTGCATACATATCAGGCAAATTTAGTAAAGATAGTTGATGGTGACACACTTGACGCAGACATAGATTTGGGATTTTCTGTTTGGGTTAGAAAGAGAATTAGGTTAGTAAATATTGATACATGGGAAAGTAGAACTAGAGATAAAGAAGAAAAGAAAAAGGGGCTGGCTGCGAAAGCCCGATTAAAAGAATTGATTAAGGAAAATAAAAATCAGTTTATTATAACATCGCATGGTCTTGGTAAGTTTGGCAGAGTGTTGGGTGAAATATTTTTAGATGATGATAGAAATGTTAATGATGTTTTGATAGAAGAAGGTCATGCTTACGAGTATCATGGTGGCAATAAAGATGAAGCTAGAGCAAAAGCAGCAGCAATTTTAGCGGAAAAAGAAGATGGATAATTCTGAAGAGATTGACGACCTAAACGAAAGGTGGAGTATGGTTCAAAATCTTCTTCTTGCTTTTATGTCTGAATATACTAAAAAGTCACTAGAGGAGCTGCATGATAGTTTTGAGAAATGGGCTGATAGTAAAACTGAAACGGAGTTGGCTACTATTTTTGGTAATGATGCTACAGTTAAAAAAATATATAAGAGTTTAGAGACAAAAGAAAATTTGCATACTGAAGAAGACATTTTAAAAAGTATGTTTAAGAATACAGGACAAAATGGAAATAAACATATCTGAATATCATATTCGCAATGTAAGCCCCGATGAATACGGAATAAAACGGCCACACTACTCTGTATTGTTATCCCATTTATCTACATACTTTAATGATTCTATAATTGTTGATTTAGGTACTCGTCACGGAGATAGTGCTGTTGCTTTGGCTTACAATAAGTCTAATCGTATATATACTTACGATATTGATCATCGTACGGAAGCGGTGGATAAATTTGACAAACTTGATAATGTTAAGTATATCATAGGTAATTGTTTAGAAAATAATTGGAATGGTATGACATTAGATGATGACATACCCCGTAAAGTATATTTCTCAAGTTATGGTACTAAGACCGATATGATTGGTAATGTTAAAAAAGCAATTAGTGATAAAGAGATATTCTTAGCGAGCAAACTTATCTTCCTTGACATTGATCCACATGATGGATGGCAAGAAAAAATAGTTACAGATTTTTTAATTGAGAATGATTGGAAGGGAATAATGGTTTGTGATGATATTGGAACTGGCCGTGAAATAGAAAATAGTCATCCAGATATGTTAGCATGGTGGAATAGTGTTAACATAAAAAAATACAATATAGCGGATAGTATATACTCTGCTGGAACAGGCACAGGTATTATTTGCTTTGATGATCAAAAGGTTATATTTTAATGAAAACATTTCATATATTACAATTGGCTGGATATGGAGATACTTTATCTGCTATTACAAGACTACCAGCTTTAAAAGAAAAATATCCCGACCATAAAATTAAGTTTTGGCTAGGTGGGTTTGGTAAGTCGCCACAATTTTCTAAGGAGCAGTTAGAGAGAGAAGGTTATGAGGCGGCTTTAATTAAGAACCTCACTTTTCATAATCAGCTTGCATCTATGCGTGACTTCTTAGTAAATAAAGTTGTAAAGCCTGGTGATGAGTTTGAAGATTGGTCTTTTTGTGAGGAAATATTCGCTAATAAAAAACCTCATTTTGCACCTTATGATATGCAATTTCCTTTTGAGTATAAGACTGGTGAGCCAACGGAACAAGCAAAAGAAGTTGTAAGGCAAGTAAAAGAAAAGAAGGCTGTAGCAATTCACCCTCTTACCAAAGACGGTAATGCGGAGGGCTTTGAAAGCGATGTAAATAATGGTAGATTTTGGAAACAATCTTTTTGGCAAGAAACATGCGAACTATTAAGTGAGAAGGGTTTTACACCAACCTTTGTTGGAATCAACGATGAGGATTGGGGATTAAAAGAATATTGCGATAAAAGAAGAATAGAATATATTGATGCTATGGGTATTGATGTAGAGAATACCGTTCATATACTTAAAAATGTATCTGGTTGTATTGCGTGTAATAGTTGGGATTGGGAAATTACTAGCAGATTAAATATCCCTACTGTTGTATTCTACACTAAAAACCATTTCTTTATTCAAAACCATACACCACAGATTGATCATCCATTTTGGGATACTTGCTATATAGAAACAAATTGTGTACAAACTGAAAAGGCCACAATACCTGCAGGCGAATCAAGTTTAGCCGGTAGAGTTATGAAGGGACAAGAAGAACCATCTGAAATCTTTGATAAGTTTTTATATTTATATGAAAATAAGAAAAGACCAGAACAAAAGTATTCTGTTTGTATGATTACATATAATGATGAAGAGTGTGTAAGAGATACAATGGAAAATGTAACGCCATACATTACTGATGATTTTGTTATTACAGATGGCGGCTCAACAGATAAGACGATAAGTATTATAGAGGAATATGACACTAATCTTATTCATAGAAAATGGGCAGACAATTTTGAAATTCAAAAGAATAACTCATTGGATGCAGCAAATCAAGAATGGCGAATTTGGATTGATGCTGATGAAACCTATGAGCCTATATTTTGGAATCAGCTATGTTGGTATATTAGAGATGCAAACAATCGCGGCGTTGATTGTATTAATGTGCCACGTATTAATACAGTAGATGGAATAACGAAAGATTTTGCTGACAAACAATCCTGGAACTTAAGTTATTTTAATTGGGTTAACTATCCAGACTATCAACAACGGGTTTTTAAATCTCATTGTAAGTTTGCTGGTCGTACCCATGAAAGAATTATTAATGTTAAAAAAGATGCTGCTATTGTTGGTGTGCATTGTTTGCATCCTAAAACAATGGAAAGACAAAAAATTGGTATACAAAGGGAAAAAGATCAATATAGGTTAGAAGCTGAAACGGTAAAGAAAAACATAAACCTTGGTTTTAATAAAAAACTTATTGTTCATTATTTACATCACTTAGGCATTGGTGGTACAGCGAAGGTGGTACAGATTTTATGTAAATACTTTAAGAAGATGGATAAGGATTTTCATCATGTGCTAGCTTACAAGGCACACGGGGAGTTAGAGAGAGAACCATTCTTTGAGGAAATTCTTGGTAAAGAGAATTTAATATCTTACGCATCTGTTCCAGAGTTTTATGAAGTTATTAAGGAAATCAAACCATTCATAATGCATCGTCAAACATCCGGTCAGCCAGAGATGCCGTTTGTTCCACCTATAGTTCAACAATGTAAGCATGTAATATCTACCTCTATCTTTGGTCATGTAGATGAAAGTATTAATTTAAGTAGAGTTATTTATATCTCTAACAATATGCAACATTGTGCTGGTGTATTTAACCCTAACACTAGAATGATTGCTATACCGGTAGAAGCTCCACTTACTAATGAAGATTTGCGAGAAGAGTTAGATATTCCACAAGATGCTTTTGTGTTTGGCCGTTTAGGAAGAGATGACAATGATATATACGATCCTGTTAATCTTATTTCATTTGCACAGTTAGAAGATGATAGTCTATATTTCGTAGCTTTATCACCGTCAGAAACGCTCAAACAAAAAGCTGAGAGTTTAGGTATCACTAACATTCGTTATGTGGATAAGACCTTAGATGATGTGAGAATTAGTAGGTTTTATAATACAATAAATGTGTTGGCTCATAGTAGAAAAGATGGTGAATGTAATCCTGGCAATATTTGGGAGGGTTTTTCACATGGTAAGCCGGTGGTAAGTCATTATGGTATTCCCTATAATGGTCACATACAAGAGATTGGTAATTGTGGTTTTGTCGTTAACAGAAGGGATAATTTTCATAATGTGTGGCAAGATTTAAATCCATCTAGTATTGTAGATATATTAGATTATTCCCGTAGTATAGGAGTTGCAAACTTTACCTGCGAAGATAGTTCTAATTCTATTAAGAATGATCAAGATGAATACACAAGGATTATGCGAGCGTTTGCCGATGGTACGATAGACTATAATACTATGAGTAAAAATTGTGTTAGTAGATGGGAACGACAAGCAAAACCAGAACTTATTACTCAACAGCATTTAGATTTATATAAAGAATTATTATAATGAGATATGATTTAGATGAAGCTTATACTAAAGATTTTTTAGGGTGGGATAATAATGCAACCCAACAAAAAATATTAGCTGAATATTTTGTTCCTAAAATAATGAAAGAGTTTCAACCTAAATATGTTTTTGATGTAGGGTGTGGCAGTGGTCAATGGTTAGATGAATATAGAAAATATAATGTTAAAACAATAGGCGTTGAAGGTAGTAGTAACGCATGGGCAACAATGTCGGAAGAAACAAAAGAGGTTGTGACACAATGTGATTTAAGAGATACTATATATGAGGAAGATTGGAGTATTGATTTTGCTCAAAGTTTTGAAGTAGCTGAACATATAGAAGAAGAATACGCAGATGTATTTCTGCACAATCTTTTAAAGGACGATCCAGATGTTGTTCTACTTACAGCAGCACAACCGACCCAATCCGGATCACACCATGTAAATTGCCAAGAACGAGAATATTGGATGACAAAGATGAAAAATATGGGGTATCTTTATAACCAAGATTTATTAAATAAAATTAAAAGTTGGGGTGAGCCAGCTAAATGTCCGGTATGGTGGCACTCTAATCTAATGGTTTTTGTTTAAAGGAGAGAATATGTTTGACCCAAAAGATGTACACATAATACTTGTTGGTTGCCAACGAGCAGAAGATTATCGACATAACCTTGAGATTATGAGATATAACTATCCAGACATAGGTACTAAATTATGGATCACCACAGTTTTTAATGGTGATCAAAATGAATGCCCCTCTGGTGTAGGAGAAAATACTTTTATATATTTGCCTGAGAATAGAGGGTATGGGTATGGCGCTTTGGATGCTTTTAATGAAGGGTTAGATTATGCTCGTTGTGGGTATAGACCTTATGTAGCTATCTTTAATTTTGATGTTTGGTTTTTAACACAAAATGGTTTTAGAACAGCTATGAATGATTTTGTTGAAAGTGGAAAACAATTCGCTGCTGGTTATCATCAGAGTCATCATTGGGCTATGACAGATTGTATGTTTTTCCGAAGAGAGTTTTTAGAGAAACTATTACCTATACAAGATAAAGTGTTGAATAGTCGTAAGGAAAATGGCTGGCTTAAAAAGGAAATGGGTGGCACACAACTTGGTTTTGAGAATATGGAAGAGTGGGTGATGTATTCTATTGCTCGTGCAGTAAATGATGGAATACCGCGAGTTGTTGTAGATAATAAAACAAATGATGATTTAATGAACAATCTTGATCCTAACATTATAGAGGCGTGGTTTCAAATGGAAAGAGATGGTCACCCAAGATATAGATATACGGCAAAGTATAACCTTATTCACGAACACGATGATGAGGTTAAGAAGAAGTTATTGAGAGATAACAATTCTATTAAGGGTCATAACATTTGTAAGTATTTAGATATAAAAATTCCACATAAGGTTCTGAATGATGTACGTCAACCAGATGGCTCAACAATGGCAATTTAATGTTAAGATCAATATCTTCTTTATCATTGCCCACTTCTGATACATCGTGGAAGAAACCTATTATAATCCACCATCATAATCAGCTTACGATGGGTGGTACAGAAAAGATGAGTCAAATATTTTGTAAGCATTTTATAAGAGATAACACTTTTGACCATTATGTAGCTTATAAAAAAGGTGAAGAAAACACAAGAGAGCCTTACTTTAAAGAGATAGTAGGGCCAGAGAAAATGCTATGTTACGGATCTCATTTAGAATTATTAAGCATCATAAAAGAAAAGAAGCCGTTTATTTTGCACAGATATTCGGCTGGTATTCCGGAGTTTCCTTTCGTAAAAGAAATAAAAGAACATACTCGCCATTTTGTTTCAACTGCCGTATTTGGTAATCAAGATAACACCATTGATATAAGTAAAGTAATTTATGTATCAAAACATATACAATGGTTAGCTGGAACACAAAACACAAAAAACCATCATGTAGTTAGAAACCCCATTGAAGCTCCATACTCCACAGAAAATTTAAGAGAAGAATTAGGCATTCCAGATGATGCCTTCGTTTTTGGCAGAATAGGAAGAGATGATGAAAGCATATATGATCCAATTAATATCGAAGCATACGCTAAAGTTGCAAATAGCAATACCTTCTTTGTGTTTGTTAATCCATCCCGATCATCACGCACTGATATTGAGCGCCTTCATATTTCAAGCGCTAGAACTATTGAAAGGACTACTAGTGAAACTAGATTAAGTCAATTTTACAATACAATAGATGTGCTTGCTCACAGTAGAAAAGATGGAGAATGCAACCCTGCGAATGTGTGGGAAGCCGCAGCACATCGTAAACCAGTCATTAGCCATTATGGTCAAGTTTTTAATGGTCATATGGAAACAATACAAGATAGCGGCTTTATTGTATTACCTGGCGATGTAGAAGAGTATGCTAGAATAATGAAAGCATTTATAGATAAAGAAATAGACTATGAGGCGATAAGCAATAATGCTTACCGGCAGTGGTGTAAGGTAACACCAGAGCTTATGGGAAACGCTCAATTAAATATTTACAAAGAATTATTAAAAAACACTTGACATATATAGAAAAATTGCTTATATTATAGTATAGAAATTTTAAGAATATAAAAAAGGATAATGAATAATGCCTAAACATTTGGTCACAGGGGTAGCAGGTTTTGTCGGAAGCAATCTTGCTCGCAGACTTTTAAAAGAAGGTGATGAGGTTTGGGGTGTGGATAGTATGGTTTGTGGTTTTATGGAAAATATGGATGATTTTATTGACCACCCTAATTTTCATTTTAGAACAGCTGATATTCGTGCAGAAAATGTTTGTGATAATGTTAATGAAGCGATTGCCTATGTGTGGCATCTTGCGGCCAGAGGTGAGACATACTGGTGTCGCGACCATGTAGAAGAAGCTATTGATGTAAATGTAAATGGCACATTAAACATCCTACAGCAAGCAAAGAGGTTACGAGCTAGACACTTTTTCTTCTCCGATACAAGTGCAGAATATGATTCATTTACTGAAGATGATCATTATCCAACAGCCGAATGGATGGCACCTAACACAATTACCCCAATGGGATATTATGCTATTACTAAAATGGCGGCATCACAATTCGTACGAAGTTTTGGTAAAACAAACGATATAGGTACTACTCTGTTTAGATACACCAATATATACGGACCTTCTATGAATCTTGAAAGAGATATACCTCCGGTTGTCGGCTCTTTCGCATCTCGGCTTTTTGATGATAAGACTCCTATAATTTATGGCGATGGCTCAAAGAGAAGAGATTTTTTACATATTGATGATCTAACTGATTTTCATATGACGGCATTGATAGCTAGATGGAGTAAGGCCGACACTCAAACCTACAACGCTGGGTTTGGCAAGAATCATTCTATTCTACAAGTTTATCATAAAGTATTTGATGCTTGTAAAAAAGTTAAAGAAGACATACCAAGTTTAGTTGAATATAAAGATGACCAACCAAACGAGGCTCGTATTACTTTGGCTAATATAGAAAAGGCTAGAGCAGATTTATCATGGTGGCCTAAAATTTCATTTGAAGAAGGTTTAGAAAAAACTGTTAAAAGCTTATGGGAGATGCGAAATGACAGTAAGGGTTAATAAACAAATGCGTGAAAGAATAGATATTGAAAAGATAAGTGTAAAGGAAAATAAATATATATATGAATCAGATGGTAAAAACGTTTATAGAACTCTTATAGACGATAAATATTGTGATGTAAGCGGAATAAAGCTTGACAAACCAAAAGATATTGATTATATTAGTATATATCAAAAGTTAGAACTCATTGAAGAGAAGATTGATAATTTGATTGAACGCTTTGATGGTAGTCAAAATAAAAAAATATGATAATAACTAAAACACCATTACGTATTACCTTTGCTGGTGGCGGTAGCGATATGGCTTCGTATTACATGAAGCATCCGGCTACTTGTGTTTCCGCTACAATAAATAAGTATGTGTATGTATTGGTAAAGAAAAGATTTGATGATAAGGTTTATCTAAAATACTCTGAGAATGAAGTTGTAGATGTGAATAACATTGATAGCATACAACATGACTTTATTCGCGAAACTCTTAAATTTATGAATGTAAAATATGGTGTGGAAATTATCAACTGGGCTGATATACCTACAAAGGGTACAGGTTTGGGAAGTAGTAGTTCTTTCCTTGTTGGCCTTTTATTGGCTTTACATACTTTGGAAGGTCGCTATGTTAGTAAAGAAAATTTGGCGAACCAAGCGTGTTACATAGAGATAGAAAAATGCAGTAAACCTATTGGCATACAAGATCAATATGCTGCAGCATTTGGTGGCTTTAATCAAATGGAGTTTGGAAATAATGTACGAAGAGGTGACTATAAAGAAATAAGTGGGTTTGGTTTTTGCGATCAAGAGATAAGGGACATATCTGAAAACTTACATTTATTTTACACAGGCATCACTAGAGAGTCAAAAGATATATTAGCAACCCAAACTGAGAACCTTATAAGCGATGAAGAAGTAATTGATAATATGCATAATAATGTAGGGTTAGCAAATAACTTATGTGAAAAATTAGCAGCTAAAGATATTGACTCTATCCCCATCACATTAAGACAAAATTGGGAGTTGAAGAAAAAGTTTGCTGGTAACATTAGTAATTCAGAGTTAGATAGAATTTATGATGTAGCGACAACAATAGGTGGCGCAGACGCTGGCAAACTTATAGGCGCTGGTGGTGGTGGCTTCTTTTTGTTTTGGGCCAACGATAAAAAGAAATTAAAAGAAGCATTATCAGATTATCAAGAATTACCTTTTATTATAGACAAATATGGAAGTAGGGTTGTTATTAACATGGAGCAGCTATCATGGTAGAGAATGATTATTATAAAGATATTATTTCTGCATTACAAAAAATAGAAGATAGTGACGATAGAGATACGATTAGAAAAGTTACTAACACTTGGCGACATGAATACCAAAAGCATATTGGTATAGGTAAGAGAGTATTTATTATAGGTAACGGTGGTTCATGCGCTATTGCAGAGCATATCTCAACAGATCTTAATAAGAGATGTAAGGTGAAAGCATATACGCTAAGTAATAATAGTTTGCTGACCGCCCTTACTAATGATTATAGTCAAGAGCATGCGTTGGTAGAATGGATGAAGATGAACAACTTTGGCAAGACAGATTTTCTTGTGGCTATTTCATCTTCGGGTTTAAGTAAAAATATTTTGTTTGCTTTGGAATACGCTTCGGATTGTCTAGCACTTACCTTTTCTATTTTTGGAATGAAAGGCTTAGAGCCTTTTCCTAGACATAGCCACGATCATAGCTACATTCACATAGACAGTTTTAATTATGGGGTTATAGAATTAACTAGTGAAATTATTTTACACGGTATTGTAGAGGATTTGGTGATAGAATGAGCGAAAGAATATTAAAAGGTGTACTTCATAACGATAATGAAAACGTGATACTTATCACACTTTCTGATAAGATTAAAACAGAAACTTTAAAAAAGATATATAATTTATTATTAGATGAAGAACTTAAATCTAGTGAAAAGGAATCTAAAAATGGCTGATGAAAAAACCGTACAGTTTCCATTACACAAAGCTGGTGCCGAAGATAAATTACTTTGGCAGTGTGTAGCTTGTAAGCATGTAATTACAGAAAGTATGGAAAAAGATGACGCTGCCGGTAGCAAAGTATTGCCGCTAAATATGGGTGGAATGATGGTCTATGTTTGTCCGAATTGTCGTACCTTTCAATTACCAGAAGAAGTTTTTAAAGAGGTAATGAAAAAGGCCGAGTCAAAAATCATAACATAGGATAATAATATGAATAAGATTGGTTCGTTAGAATCACAATTGATGGAATCTTTTAAAGAAAAAGAAGAAAAAGAAATTGTTGCAACCGCTGCTGATGCAAAAAGACTAGAAGAAAAAGAGTTAGCCACCTTTATGGCAGAAATGAATATGAAGCATCGCCAAAAGTTTAACAACAATTGGCGCAAGAAAAATAAGAAGAAGAGAAACACCGCAAAAGCAAGCCGTAAAGCTAATCGTAAATGAAAACTAAAAACTTATTTATAATATCGCCTCATCATTATTGCCACTCAACAGCTACGATTATTGAAGGGCTGAACAAATTAGATGGAATAAAAGTTTTTTCTAACACTAGTCATAACTATTGTAAGAATACGGTACAAAACTTTAAGACACAAATGCAAGTAGCTAAGATGGCAGACTATGTGATGTTATGTCATTCTGCTTTGGAAACAAAGTATGAAGCTATGATTGGTCCATTGGTTGCAGAGCTTCAAGGTGATATAGATATTTTTTTAGATGGCAGTGATTATTATGAATATCAAGATGACCCCTCAAAGTATAAACTTTATATAAAGAGAGAGTTAATCGGAAAACCTATAAAGAAAAATGTAGAGTCACTTATTTTTGCTGCAGAGGATAGACATTTTACTAAACCTAATGCCTCTCATAGAAACATATGGCAAAATAAAACAGATGAGCTGGCATGTATTATGTCTTCTTGTGAAAAACGCCCACACCGATATGGTATTATGGCATCACTTAAAAATGAATTTGGTGACAACGACTCTGTTTTTGTCGGTGAATATAGAGAGGGTAAAACTTTAGATAGTGTTGATACAGGCGATAGACACTTTGGCGGATATTTTCAAAAACTATTAAATACAAAAATAAGTGTGGATGCTTATGGTTGTGGTGAAGCAAGACAAACTGGCAGGTTTTGGGAAAGTTTAGCTAACGGATGTTTGGTGATGTACCAACCAATAGAACCTTATGTATGGAGTAACACTTATATAGATGAAGAAGACTTTATTGTTTATAACAATAATGATGAGTTAATAGAAAAGGCCAAATACTATATGACTCATTCTGAAGAAGCACGAAAGATTGCGGATAGAGGTTTTACTAAATTATTAAAGTATCATACAACAGATCAAAGGGCAATGGAGTTTCTTTCTCTAATAGATAGATATTTATAGTATATCCTTATGCGCGAGAGAAAAATGAAACTACAAGAAGCAACAAAACAAAGAGTTGTCGCGATTTATCCAGGTCGTTTCCAACCGGCAGCGTCACACCATATAGCAGCTTACAAAGGTCTTGTATCTAAGTTTGGTGCAAAAAATGTTTATATCGCCACCTCTGGTGTGACTGGCCCTAAATCACCATTCTCCTTTGCTGAAAAGAAAAAGATTATTAGTGCCGCCGGCGTACCATCCAATCGTATTATTAAGGTTAAGAACCCTTACCAAGCTACAGAAATAACATCAAAACTACCAGAAGATACTGCTGTTGTTTTTGCTGTTGGTGCAAAAGATGGCGATAGGCTTACGGCTGGTAAATATTTCGATAAATACAAAGACGGTAAAGAGTTGGATGGGTTTAAAGAACACGGATATATTTACATCATACCTCACGTTGCCTTCAAGGTTAATGGTAAAGAAATGAGCGGCACTTCTGTAAGAGCTGCGCTTGGTGATAGAAGTATTAAACAACCCCAAAAAGTCAAGCTTTTCAAGGGTATCTTTGGCCACAATAAGAAAGACATATACAAACTAGTGGTAGATAAACTAACAAGTTTAAGGGAAGAAAAAATGGAGTTAAGGAGGCTTTTATTAATGGGTGGTGCTTACGGGCATATGGCTCATCCTTTTGATGATAGTAATTTGACATTCAATGATTTTAAAAGTATGATTACTAGATTGTTAAAGGGTGGAGTGAATGTAGAGGGGGTAACTGAAAAACTTGATGGTCAAAACCTTATGGTGTCTTGGAAGAACGGCCAGCTAGTCGCTGCAAGAAATAAAGGTCAAATTAAAAACTTTGGTGAAAATTCATTAACTACTGCTGGCGTTAAGAAAATGTTTGCTGGTAGAGGTGAATTAGAAAAAGCTTTTGCGGGAACAATGGAAGATTTAGAAAATGCAATAAAAGGCTTGACAGAAAAACAAAAAGGCCATATATTTGATAATGGGCATAAATGGATGAATTTGGAAATCATTTATGTACCAACACAAAATGTTATTCCTTATGGAAAAGACATGATTATTTTTCATGGCAATTTGGAATATGATAAAGAAGGTAATCCAATTGGTCAAGATAAAGAAAGTGGTTCTAAGTTGGCAGGTATGATAAAGCAGATTAATCAAAACGCACAGAACACTTTTGAAATACGGGGTCCGGTAGCTTTGACATTACCGGTAAGTAAAGAGTTTAAAGAAGATCAACAATATTTCATAAAGAAGCTTTATGCACTTCAAAAGAAATATGGACTAAGTAATAGTGACAAAGTGACACGCTACCATGAAATGTGGTGGCTAAATAAAATTAATGCCGAAGCAAGAAAGGCGAAAATAAAGCTTGACAAACAGACGAAAATTGCCTTAATTAATAGATGGGTATTTGGTAACAAGTCTAAGGCACTTAATAGTAAAAACTTTGCAGACGAAAAAGTTTTAGCTTGGGCAAAGAAAATGGATAAACAAAATTTCAATAAGTTTGCTCAACAGAATATTGCACCGTTTGAAGATTTATTTTTAGAATTAGGGGCAAAGGTTCTTACCAATGTCGATAACCTTATATCTGCTTCTCCAGAAGATTCTGTTAGAAGTATAAAAAAAGATCTCAAAACTACAATTAATAGTTTACGCCAAGGGGGTGATATTAATAAGATAACACAGTTGAAGCGGCACTTAACACGATTACAAAAAGCTGGTGGTTTCAAAAGAATTGTTCCATCGGAAGGGCTTGTCTTTAACTATAAGGGTAAGACATACAAATTAACAGGAACCTTTGCTCCTATTAACCAAATATTGGGTAGTTTAAAATACGCATAAACAATACAAAAGGATTTTAAAAATGGCTAGAACTAACCGGCGCAGGGAGCCGGATGAAGTAATCAACCCCAACAAAGGTACAAAAAAGAATCAACGAAGAACAAATAGAAAGAACCTTAAAAATAGTATAAAGAAAATTGATTATTCTCGTTTAGACTTTGACGAAGAAGAATCGTCATATACAAGGGGTTATGATTAGGCATATGAGTACAAAACATAAGGTTTTGGATAAAGGTTTTATTGAAGTTTTAGATTCATTAGGTGATGACCTAACCGTAGCAAATTCTGCGAGAGTATCATTTGGTAAAAGAAAAGATACATATGATAAAAGTGATGAACGCCTAGTTCGTTATCTTGCAAAACATAAACACTTCTCTCCGTTTCGGCATCTTGTAGTTCAGTTTCATATAAAAGCACCAGAGTTTGTTATGCGCCAGTGGTATAAGCATGTAGTAGGCGCAGAAACAACCTCATCATATTTAACAAAGGATCATGCTTGGAATGAAATTAGTGGACGTTATGTACCAATTGAAGAATATTATATTCCGCAAAACTGGCGGCAACAATCGGAAGATAGTAAACAGGCGAGTGTCGGATCGGTTAAAGAACAAGAAGAAGCCCACCAATGTTACGCCAAGGCGATACAAGTTGGAAGACATTATTATGAAAAGCTCTTAGAGCTTGGTGTAGCAAAAGAACAAGCTCGTATTGTAATGCCCCTAAGTCAGTACACAGAAGTTTATTGGACCGCATCTTTTCAAGCGATAGTTAATTTTATTGAGCTACGTGATGAACCCACAGCCCAGTGGGAGATTAGAGAATATGCAAAAATATTAAAGAAGCAAATGTTTGCTATTTATCCTCAAACAATGCAAATATGGTCTGACATTTATTTTTAAAATAAATCAAAAAAAGCCTTGACACAACCCAAAAGATTGTGTATATTATAGTATAGAAAGTTTGGAGAAGAAAAATGAAACTTTTTATGATAGTTTTAAGTGCCTTGACATTACCCGTATCTTTACTTATATTATTAAGTAGAATTAGAAATAAACCCCTTAAATCATGTGGAGCAAGTTGCCAATGTTTTGATGAAGAAATGTTAGGATGCGATGCATCAGTAGTTTAGTTTTTAGTAAAAAAGTGTTATAATGTATCACAATTGTAGTTTTAATTAAATTATAGGAGAAGCAAATGGCTATTAATTTGGATAAGATCAACGCGGCAATCGACAAGCTTGATCCAACTAAAAGCAATAATGGCAATACGCAGGATGACATTATTAAGTTGGACGAAGGAGAACATACACTACGTATTGCTCCTTACAAGCATGACTTGGAAATGCCTTTTCAAGAGTTGTGGTTCCATTTTGGAATCGCTGGTCGCACCTTCCTTTGCCCCACAAAGATGAAGGGTGAGTCTGATCCGATTTGTGATTTCGCCACTAAGTGTTGGGATCAGTTTAAGCAAACGAATGATGAGAGTTTTAAGGAGATGTTTAAGAATATGGCTCCAAAGAATCGTGCTTATATTCCCGTCATTAAACGTGGTGAAGAAGATAAGGGTGTTCGCTGGTGGAGTGTTTCGCCTCGTACAACGTATAAGGATATTCTTGATTTGGTCAAGAGTGCCTTACGACAAGGCGTAGATATTACTGACGAAAATGAAGGTTTGGATTTGGTGGTAAAGATGGAGCATGGTTTTAATAATTGGCTTGTACCTGCTTCAGTTATAACCGCTCTTAAGCCTAGCCCTCTTGCATCTTCCAAGAAGGAAATACAAACCATCATTGATAGTGTGAAGCCGATTGATGAACTCTTTCAGTTTACACCGGTTGATGAGATGAAGTTGGCCTTGGAAAAGCATATCAATCCGAATGCTGATGATTCCGATTCCTCTGCTGGCACCGAAAAGAGTTTTAGTTCCACCAAGGTAACGGCAGAAGAAGATGGTGTTAGTGAAAAGATTGGCGCTGCCTTTGATAAGTTGTTAAGCTAATATGGCGAGAAAAAAGGTTGCAACGAGTGAGGATGCTGTTGCTGGTGACAACAGCGTTCTCACCGACATAATCGTAGATTCTCTCAATAAAAAAATAGGTGACGTTGCCTATATTATGGGGAAGGGAGAAAGCCCTGCTGAAGTAAAGGAGTGGCTTTCTACCGGCTCTACTGTTTTAGATACTATCATTTCTAATGATGCCGATGCGCCTGGCGGTATTCCTGTTGGTAAGTTGGTTGAAATTAGTGGCGAAGCAGCAACCGGTAAATCACTTCTATCTTATATGATATTAAAAGATTGTCAAGATAGAGGTGGCATACCAATTCTTATTGATACAGAAAATGCAGCCAACTGGAGTTTTTTAAAACTCCTTGGATTAAAGGAACAAGAAAGAGGCGGCAATCTTGTATACCTGCAACCAGAAACAATTGAAGAAGTATTTCAAGGAATAGAAGAGATAGTACGAAGAATCCGCGAAAACGATAAAAATAAGTTATGTTGTATTGTTTGGGATTCTATTGCTGGAACTTCTACCAAAGCTGAAATTCAAGGTGAGTATGGTGACTCTACTATTGGATTAGGCGCACGATTAATTGGTCAAGGGTTGCGTAAGAGTATTCGGTTCATAGGTAATCAAAGAATATCATTAGTTTTTCTAAATCAAGTTAGAGAAAAAATAGGTGGTATGGTGTTTGGTGATCCTACAGTATCGCCTGGCGGTAAAGCTGTACCATTCTTTTCATCAGTAAGAGTTAAACTTTATAGTGGTGGAAAAGTCAAAGCCGGACAAGACACAATAGGCGTTGGTATTAAGCCAAAGGTTATCAAAAATCGTTTGGGTCCGCCTCATCGTGAGGCAGAACTTAAAATGTATTTTAATCGTGGCTTGATTGATGAAGAGAGTTGGCTTGATGTTTTGCTCAAGTCTGACATCGCGGCAAAAATCTCAGCACAAAAATCTTCTATTACCAATAAAGATACCGGCGAGCTTTATGAATTTAAAAATACTAAATTTGTAGAGTGGATTAGGAAAGCTGAAAACGCAGAAGCTCATGCTTATTGTAAAAAGATGGTTAAACAATCATTGATCATAGAACAAGATCCAGATAAGCGTGAAGAAGAAGTAACCACAGAAGCATTAGGAGAGGATGAAATTCTTTAATGAAGTATTGGGAAAAGATAAAAGAGCCTATCACTAAAACAGAAACGCCATGGTTTGTAAAAGTTATGTGGTGTGTTGGGTTTTTAATTGGTATTACTGCGGTTGGTATTTTTGTTGGCTTACTATACCTTCTGATTGGATTTTTCTTTTCCCTGCTGTGGAATTTTGCTGTAGCTCCGGTGTTTGGTGTAACTGAACTTACATCTTATACCGGAGCAGCATTATTGTTTTTGTTCTTTACTGGTGTGAGGGTGGCGAAGTGGGCGTTTAAGTAAAACGGTAATGCTCCCATCGTCTAATCGGTTAGGACACTGCCCTTTCAAGGCAAAAATACGGGTTCAAATCCCGTTGGGAGTACATTTTTTTTCTATATAAGTTTTCACTCTTTGGTTATAATGAAAAC
>Ga0208919_1000838_pt1 | contig 19172 bp, 30 predicted proteins | sample 4_EtaG_FD_184076 | JGI IMG/M metagenome (GOLD analysis project Ga0208919, IMG submission 184076) | Marine viral communities from the Subarctic Pacific Ocean - 4_ETSP_OMZ_AT15127 metaG (SPAdes) (version 3) | ecosystem: Environmental > Aquatic > Marine > Oceanic | place: Pacific Ocean | collected...
ATCATCTTATAAGTCCTAACGTCTTGCTTTATTAACCCTAACTGCGAGTTCGTTACAAACTCGTAGTCAGAGTAATAAAAGGAATCGTTACTTAACTTACTTATAAACTTATCTAAACTCATTACGACAAAGTCTTAGACAACTTAAGTACTTTGTTAAGGTTATCTTGCTGAGTCTTAGTCATAGTGTATCCACCCATCTTTTGCTCAACAACACTACCTTTACCATCTTCAATAGCTTTCATCATACCTTTGTACTGAGCGTCAGTTAACTTAGGCTTAGATGTAGATTTTTTAGATGTGGTAGGTGTACCTTTAACTGCACCATTGCCATCATCATCCCCAGTAACTACACCAACAACAGATGCAAGTGCGTATCTTCTGGCATAAGATATAGCAGAGCCAACTCCATGAGCATCTTCCTTTGAAGGAATATACATAGTAGATGACATATACTCTCCACTTGAATGTGATAAGATTGTTGTTAGACCACCTACATCAGTAGGCATTTGAATAATAGCTAATTCATTTTCAGCTAATAGTTTGCGAACTGAATCCCATACTGCACCAAGATCGGCATAGCTTGACTTAAAAAAAGGATTCTTTGAGTTTTCTTTAGCAGGTTTTAGTTGAGCCTGCACTTTCGATAAGGCAAGAGTTAACTTGCCAATTGTTTCTGACTTCTCCATAATTGGTTTTGATTTAATTTAATTTAACTGGTTACAAATATAGTAATTATTTTTCACAATAATGAAAATATTTTACTTTAATTTAATCATAATCTATACACCATATAGGAGTTTTTTCCCCTACATAACTATTGATTACGTTATAAGACAGATGCTCTATGGCATCCATCTCATCCATACCTTCACCTAATAATATCTCAATACATTTAGAGTAAGAGTATATCAACTTTCTTGAGGTGTGACATACACCTATGACTGCATTATCAAAGCCATCAGCCTTGAGGAACTCCTCATCATTGTACCTTTCAATTATCTCTGTTAAGGTGTTCATTGCTATGTATGTTTAGTGTGTTGTTTAACATTGTCTCTACCTCATCATACCTCTCGTTATAGTAGTCTTGTGCTTCATCTGTGAACACAATAGCCACGCCATCAGATAGACCATCTTGAATCTCTATTGTAGCCTTACCTTTGTAAGCTATCTCTGTCATCTGAGTTGCTATCTCATCTATAAATTCCATATAGCTTGAGTTATCTATATATATCTTAGCCATTACAGATGCCCTCCGTATTTTTCGTTGTTAACATCGTACCTTGTCTCACTATTGTTTTCAAAGTCTTCCATACCATCGTGCTTATCAATACCATGTCCCCAATTAAGTTCAGCAGTATTAAACTCGTTATCTAAAGTTTGTTCCCACTTTTGAGTATTTTTAGACAACCATTCTTCAGTCTCTGATAATGGTAAGTCTTTAGGTAGTTCGATTGTTATCTTAGCCACTTTATGATATACTCTGCGTTCAGTAATTGTAACGCTACGCATACCAAGGTATTGTATCTCGTTATCTAACAATGCTCTGTTAAGTTCAGCCATATCTTTGACGTGATCTTTTTCTGGTCTATTCTTGTTGTACTCTTGAATTAAGAACGCTTGATGTTCTTTACTTCTCATGTTAGATGGGTTACCTTTCTCCCATCCCCACTGAATTACATTTTCGTTTTCCATTTTTATTTAATTTAAGGTTAAGTTAATTCTACTGTCATGTATACATTAAAGACATCATGAAAATCTCCTATGTCTGAGTGTACTACGTTATCTTCTCCAACACATACAATGCACCTACCATCTTCCTCACCCATTTCTATAAATACATTTATATCTTTCACATCTTGATATTCTTCATACCACTTAAGACTACTCGCTTGATATAAGATAATATCTTTAGACTTATCTGTAGTAACACCATGACTATGTTCCTTCCATCTCTGTGTGTGGTGTGTCTTTTTAAACTTATAACTATCCTCATCCTCTGCCATGAGGTTATGTCTAGTTAAAAGTACATCCATTCTTCTCTCATCTTTTTTTGGTACTGCTATATGTACCTCGCTTATGTATCCCATAATTTCTAATTGTTTTTTATAGTGTTTTGGTCTTTAATAAATTTTACTACTGCTTTATATGTATCTTCTATAGTCCATATGTTTTCGTACCCCTCTGTAAGTTTTGAGTATGTCTCATCAAATGGTGTGTTATAGTAATCATCCCCTATCTTTTGGACTACGGGCATGAGCCAATCCCAAGATTTATGGTATTGCATTTTATCAACCAACATACTTGTTTCTTTACCATCATAGTATGTACCTGTCATTATTGAGTTATGACTATATGTATCAAATCCGTTTTCATCTACAAACCCATCTCCACTAAAATAATTTCTTGTTTCATAGTTTAAACCCATAAATTCTGCTATCATTACTCCTTCTTTTTCAAGTGGTGTTAATGGTCTGAATGGTCTATCAGAACTTGTTTTTTGGTCTGTGTTTATATCTTTTTTTCTCATAGTTTTTTGTTATAATCTTTAATAAAAGTTAATACTGCTTTGTATACCCATTCAATGTTAGTAGTGCATAAAGCATACTTTAGGTCAGTCAAATCCCAATCAGCATTTTGCTCATCTCTTGATTTGATAATCTCGTTTGCTACTGGCATCAACCAATCCCAAGATGTGTGGTATTTTAACTCCATTACTTCTCCATTATCTAACTCTAAATTAGATAAATGTAAGTTAGTCGGAATTGTAGTTGGGTTTTTAATATCCCAACCCATAAATTCTGCTATAAGTTTATTGCTTTTTTCCATTGTCTTTAAATTTATCTAATTCTACTTCAAGGTTAGTTATAATACTTCTGTACCTTTCTCTTTCTAACTTAAGGGTATCTGTAAGTTCCTTGTTCTTATCTTGAAGGGACTTAACTTCAGATATATAAAACCTCATCTGATTTGTAGTTTTTAACATGTCTATTTTCATGATCGTTTCTTTTTATTTTTACGTTTAGAGATGCGATTGTTTCTCTCCTTGAACTTGCGTTGCATTTGCTTTTCAATGGTAACTCCATCCATTAAGCCTTGCATCATGTCAATAAATAATTGCTTAGTTTTACCCATAATTGATGATTTTGGTTTATACTTGTTTGATGGGTGCAATATACAAATTTTATTTAAACTGAAAGATATTTTCATAATAATAAAAACTTTTTTCATTTACTTGACTTATTCAATTATTTCTTATAACTTCGAATCCTCTTTTGAAACCCTTTTTAAAAGAACGTGTAAAAAACACACATGCGAATCGCAACACGTTTCGTATTGCACTCCGAATTGTGTGTTCGATTGGCGAAATAAAAAAGTGTTACTCAAGATTCTTCTCAGTTCTAATAGAATTATATCAAGCCCTAATTATTTTTAAAGTTTTCATGTGAAAGTTTTTTTCATATGGATTTATTTTATATTATTGCATTATTGTTTAACCAAAATCAAATTAAAATGAGAAAAAGTAAAGATGAATTGTTTCAAAAACTAAATTTAGGTAAAGAGCAACGATACACTATAAGTGTGCCATTTTACGCTGAACACTTGCACGATGTTAACGTAGCTATGGATAAGATTGCTAAGGCTATTGATGTACCATACGTATCAGTAAGTGTACAAGACCAAGATTACTCTACTACTTTTGTAGAGTCAAGGGAGTATGTTGATGGTGAATTTAAACACTCGTTCAGAGAGAATGAAAATAAGAATTACGAATTATTCTTGGACTTTGGTGAATCTATAGGAACGCAGACAATTTACTCAAGTAGTCGTATAGCAGATTGCGTTAAGAGACAAGCTAATATGCTTAAAGATTTAGATAAGTATTACACTACAGAGTGGCAGGGTTTACCTAAAGATGTTGTAGCTATAAATATAGATGAGACTACTATAACATTAGATAATAGATTTATAAAAACTTTAAACGAAGAATAAAATGAGACAAAGTGAAAAGTTTATCGTAGTAGATACGTGGAATGGAGAAGGGTATTCTTCAGAGAATGGTATAGAGATTAAAATCTTTGATACTAAAAAAGAGGCTGATGCTTATTGTAAGACTGAGGCTTATAAGAATGAGGTGGAAGATGTTATGCAAATAGAGAAGGTGGATAATGGTTATGAGTACTTTGATATATCAGAGGATAGTTACACCCCTGATGATAGTGGAAGTTACCGATACTACCCACTACCAAAAGATGCGTATGCAGTGGAGATATTGTGTAACATAAACGAGGTGCGTATATTAAATCAGAAGGAGTTCGCCAACGCTATAGCAGATAGAGAGGTTGAGTTAAGAGATTACCTTGACCAAAAGTTATTTGATGAGGTGAGAGATGATAAGGTTATTGTTACTGATGATGGTGTATTTTATCATAGTACAGACCAATACGACTTTCAGTACAGAAGGTTAGAGAGTTTATATTGTAGTAGGTTATGATTTTGGTTAACCACTTGAACGAGGGATGCAGAGATGTGTCCCTTTTTTTTTATCTCAGCTGAAAATAAATTTCATATAGCCTTGTTTATAAGTGAAAATTATTTACATTTGTAGAGTTCAATTCAAAATTAATTAAAACCAAAATCAAGATGAAAATCAAAATTGAAGATTATTTCGGAAACGATATGTGTGAATTCCATATAAGCACATTTACAGACTTATGTCAGATTGACAATCTAATAGATTGTAACATTGCTTATGTAGGTGATGATGGAAAAGAGTATTTAAGAATACAAATGGATACAAGAATTAAACCTAACCAATTAAACCAAGACTAAGATGAACAACTTCAATCAAAATCAATTTAACGCTATGTTAAACGCAAACGGAATCAAGCCTTCTATCTCAGATAGCGAGGCTAAAACTCAAACGAGAATCGCTAAGATATTAGCTGAGACTAAAACTGAATGGCAAGTGATTAAGCTACCCCTTCAAACTATCCCTCACAAGAGAGAGGTTACTTACTTCAACCACGAGGATGACACTCAAGTACAAAAGACTATCAACACCCCTATACCACTTACTAAGATGGTAGGTCAAAAGCCTGATGGTTCAGGTGGAGTTGAGAGAGGTCTATTCGCTATGGTACGTGAAGATAACTCTGAGGTGTTTGGCTCAGGTACTGAGCAGTACACGATAGTACAGAATAAGGACATCGCTGAGGTGCTTTGTGGTATCCAAGACCACTTCCCTCAGATGAATCTTAAGGTTAGTGCTGAGGTGCTAAATGGTGGTAGCAAGGTGCAATATAGATTGCATTTGCCAGACGGAATTATTGAAGGTCAGCAGAAGGGAAACGTGGTAGGTCATAAGATACTACGCTCTATCACTATCACTAATTCACATGATGGCTCAAGTAGTGTTAAGTTTGGTATATACCACGAGGTATGTGTATGTGCTAATGGTATGTACGTTAAGTCTCAAGGAGTAGATAAAGTGTTCAAGCATACTAAATCAGTTAACGATAGAATCAAGGATGCAGTACAAGGTTTTGCACTGATGCTTGAGGAAGAACTTATGATGCTTGAGAGCTACAGACAAATGTCTAAAGTAGATATTAAGATAGGTCATATTGAGGGTATCATCAAGGGACTATTCAACGTACCTAAAGAAAGCAAGTTAATCCCTACCATTGATGGCGATAGCGTAATGTTAGACAAGGACTCTCAAGTGAATATTAAATCTGTTAGGGCTTTGAATCAAGTGAACACTTTTATATCTAAGGCACTTGTACCCGAACTTGCTCAGAAAGGTGCTACGATGTGGGGACTGATGAACGCAGTAACTCAGTATACTAATAGTAAAGGAGGAACGATAGACCATCTTAGGAGAGGTCACGATGTTGAGCATTTAATTACGGGTGATGGCATGAAGAAGAATAAGAAGGCGTACGAGACTATGTTAGGGTGGTTGAGAGAGCCACTTGTTGAGGTTATGTACAACTAAGATTGTACACAAAGAAAAGGGGGGCTGATGCCCCCTTTTTTTTTGCTTTAACAATAGATCTGATTAGTACTGGACTAACCTTTATGTAGCCCTTATAAATGCTACAATCTTTATTGGAAAAATATCTCTTTTCCACTAAAACGAAGACTAATAAGTCTATCTAATTTAATAGTTCTGTAGCTCTTAACTGAGGTATCCCAAACTATAACGTTCCCTCTCTCTGTTGGGTTGTATTTTAACCCTCTCCCTGATGCGTGTTTAGACACTCCAATGCGACAGGTCATCTTGCGTAAACTTCCATCTGCTTTAACGAATGTAACGCCAAAGAATCTACCTCTTGTCGATTGTACTACTGATTGAAATAAATTTGTCATAACGATATATGTTTTAGTTAGTAATGAGGCAAAGATAAAATAGGGTAGTGACAATTTGTGTCATTAATTGTAATCCCTTTATTTAAGGCTATTTAAGGCTATGTAATTGTACGAGGTAACATGATGCATTAAGTAGAACATAAAGTCCATCAGAGGCTCTTAAATTGGGCTATATAATTGTCATTGTTGGGGATTGGTTGTAAGGTTTGGGGGCTACACCACCTCTCTCCCTTCCCCTCTGTACAAATCAAGCCTTCGGTGCTAAGGTAAATCTAAGCCCACATTAAAGGGTAGTTATATATCGCCTCAGTTGAAAATAGTAAAACGACATTTGGATTCGGGGATTCGGTTTTAGTTCGGGGTACACCCTCGTGAGATTTCGGTTTCGGTTGGAGATTCGTGTGTGCTATCTACATATATAACCCCCATCCTTTTTATTTCTCAGAAAAATTTTTATATTGCAAAAAATTCAAACCATGGCAAAACCGATAAAAAGGGGTAGAAAAAGAAAGGCACGAAAGATCCGTAAGGGTAAAGGTGTTAGAACAAACCCTGACGGAACAGTCTCTACTCACTTGATGGCTACGTACACAGGAGAGGGTGGTAAGCATTATGTTGCACCAACTATAGCCCCTAATGAAAAGGGTATATATAAACCCCAATCCTTCTCTCAAGCTTTAGCTAAGGGAGAGGTGTTCGAGTTTAAAAATAAAAAGCGTGCTAAAAAGTTTGCTCAAGGAAGTTGGAAGAAAGGTAAAAAATATAAATAATATGTTTGAGAATGTATGTGCAGCTGCTTCGTCAAAAGATGGCGAGTCTTACGTTATGGCTTCAGGCTTTTACGTTGGAGAGTCTCATTACGTTATTGTCCTTCAGTCTATGTTAGGTGAAGTGTTAGAGTTGAGTGTTACGGACTTGGAGGAACCAATCTTTTAGTTTTGGGTATAAAGGAGACTAAGACTGATCAGTTGGGGATGAATCCTAGTACTGCTTCAAACAGGTTAAAGAAGAACTTGTTATTTGAGTTTGCGAAGAGATTAGATGTGCACTGGTGTTATCAGTGTGGTGCAGAGATAGAGGATTGTGATGATTTTACTGTAGAACATAAAACCCCTTGGCTTCATTCAGAAGATCCTAAGGGGTTATTTTTTGATATTGACAACATAGCCTTCTCTCACAAGAGTTGCAACTATAGAGCTGCTAGAATTGGTAAAGCTAAACCTTGCCCGTCACTAACAGCCTATAGAAATGGCTGTCGTTGTGAGGGGTGTAGAAAGCTTCAGAGTGAAGCTAGAAAGAGGTGGAGTAATAAGGATTAATCTTATTGATCAGTACCAAATACCATCCATTCAACTACGGTTCCACTAGTTGCAGCGTAAGCTTTAAGAGTGTCGTCAGCTACCATTGGTAGGAAAGCAAACTCTCCACCAGCTATTTTCAACCAGATATTACTTCCAGTATATACGTAGATATAGTTTGCAGACGTAGTATCTGTGTTTTTTACGTACATGTATGCTATTGCTGCAAAATCATCTGCAGTATAAAGTGTTACTTGACCAGATGTCGTGCCTATAGCTGTTGAAGTAATAGGTGCACGAGCAAGACCAGTAGTGTGAGATACTGTAATAGCGTTTGTTAACGATAAGTTTAAAGTTTGCGATAACAAGTCTGTACTAGATAGTGTTAATTTCGATGTTACTGTTGCCATTTTGTTTTAAATTATGTGTGTTTGCAAATATATAAAATTATTTTTATTTTAAGTTCCTATTACTCTACTAATACTTGCTGTTGATACTCCGTTTACTTTTCCGATATTACCGCTAGCTACGCCTACTACTGTTTTACCGTAACCAGAGGTTACAGTGTAATCTATTTGAGGATCAGAACTTGTGCCACTATAATTAGCAAATCTTACACCTACGTAATGCCCTAAGGTAGCTGTAGGTGCTGTTCCGCTTCCTCCACCGTAATCATATTCGTAATTTATTAAAGCAAACTTAAACGAGTTATTATTTTTTATATCTGCTAATGCTGTAGCATTTAAAGTTATACTAGTTAATCCAGTTGCTGTAGTGTCCACTTCTCCTGAGTATGGGGTACTAAAATCTAAATTATTAAAATCATCCGCAACTAAAGCCGAACTACCTCCAGTGAAAGCATCACTTTTAATAATAATTATATTACCATTACCTGTATCATTACTAAAATACAATTTTAAAGTCCCTGCTGACAATGTTCCAGTTATACCAGACGTATCAAATTCAAAGAAACTTCTCCAAACTTTATAAGTAGACGAACCTCTACCTGAGAATATGGCCGCACCTGCAGCAAAAAGCTCACTAGCATCACTAGCTGAACCACCTAAAGTACCTGACGAGGCATCTCTAGCTCCACTCCAAGAGCTTTGGATTCCTGAGTTTATATCACGATCTGTTGTAGCTGCGTATATAGTAGGCATTAATATTCTTTTTTAGGCAAGTAGTATTTACTTGAATTAAAGTAATTGTTAGACGGAGGCTCTACATCTATAACCTCATACTCAACGCCACTAATATCATGAATCGTAGTAGCACTAGGATTATTATTCCACCATGTTACTTTAGCTCCTGATTTAACTAACGATGCTATATTACTTCCAAACTTACTCCAGTCATCTTCACCAAAAGTATCATAAAAAACGCCATCATAAGTTGACAAAGAATCCTTTACGTCAAACCATTCACCTTCTACTATAGTTACATTAGGTTTATCTAAAGCCCAAGCTTTAGCTTTCTCTAATACTTGTGGGTGACATTCTACAATAGTATGGGAGTTAATAGAATTAGCTTGAATATAATTTGCAGATATACCCATACCAAATCCTATTTCTAATATGTCTCCTCCATTAGAGCATACATAATTAGCAGAAGCCTCCATTATAGAAGACTCCCAATCCATCATTACCTCAAAAGTTTCCCCTGCTGTAGAGTAATAAACTTTATCACTTTTAAATATTAATGTCTCATCTTTATACGCCATACTAAGCTATTTCTACCCAAGTGCTATCAGGATTAAAATATATTATACCATGGTCATCATCTAAGCAGTAACCAACCACCCTTACAAAATCACCACTTCCACTTGGTGCAACATGGGTCATACCTCCAGTAGTAGTTTTAACATAGACAGGGTTTCCAACATCGCCTAAATCGTAATCCATAGTTATTATACCTCTAATAAGCATACCATTTATATCTGGGTCTGTTCCTAAAGCTATAGCTAGCATTCCCATAGCATCTCTATCTGCGTCATCCCCTGTTGCTGCACCACTAGCATGTGCCTGACCCCAAGACCCATCTTCTTTTAAGTAACAAAGGTCTCCTTGAGTTGTGCTTCCGCTTCCAAAATAAAGTACGTCCCCTTCTACTTCAAAATGATTTGAAGAATCTGTTCTAACAAATTTTCTTCTAGGTGAAGAAAACTCTGTTGTTACAGTTAAGTTTCCCGTTATAGTTTTATTACCAGATGTTAAAGCATCTGCTGTCGCAGCGTTACCTGTGCAGGATGCTGCTGTTATATTTAAAGCGTTTATATCAGCCTGAGTTTGATCAGCAGTAGCTCCTGCTTCTATACCGTCAAGTTTATCGTGATGTGCAGTAGACATAAGTCCTTCTGCAGAACTTGTAGCCTCTGAATAAGTGGTGTTGGTATCAGTAGATACAAAGTTTAATTTTCCACCAGTATCATCGTAAGTAACAGTAATGTTGGTCTCAGTACCACCATCTACCATAGCACCAACAATATCTTGAACTTGTTCTGATGTTAATACTGTATCAGCAGCACTAAGTTCAACCTCTGCAACCTCGTTACTTTTATAGTATAGTTTACCGTCTGAAGATTTAGTATACATGACACCACCATCACCATCTATAGGTGTTGCTGGGACGCTAGCAGATTCTTTTACTCTAAGCTTATCTGCCTTAACATCCCCATAAAAATCAAAAAGGCTACGTTGTAGTAGCCCTTTCTTAAATACCTTCATTACCCTGGCACCGTAATCAGTAACTACCTCGCCTATAGATTTCTTAAGGGGTGATTTCATTTATTACTTTTTCTTTAATTTAGCACCGTACATTGCTTTTTTTTTCACCTTAGCTCCATACATTGCTTTCTTTTCCAATTTAGCACCATGTTTAGCGTAACCCATCTTGTTACGAACATCTTTTGGTAGTTTAGATAAACCTTTAGCTGATCCTGGAACTTTTTTTAAAGATTTTTTTACTGCTTTCATTTTTTATATTATTTCTGATCCTTCAAGGACGTTATAAAATTTATTAATCAACCTACGAGTTTTATTTGTAACACGATACTGGTTCGGTTGATTTGAGTTCCAGGCTCGTTTTTCAAAGACAAAGATGTAATCTCTCTTAACTAGTTCGGGAAACATCCTGTCGTTAAAGCTTTTGCTAACGTACATACCTTCTCTTATAAACCTTTTAGTGAAAGACCCCTTCTCGTCATTTATAAAAAGGAGGAACCTCATCTGGTTATCTGTAAGGTCGTACTTTCTTTGAAAGGAGTACAAGGTATCACTTAGATACTTCAGGTAATTCCTCATTGGCTTAGATTAAATTAGTTCAAAGATAATAATTTTATTATAATTAAAAAATTATCCTTACATTTGCGTATAAATAAAAATTTAAAATAAAACATTATGGCTTTATCAGGAGCAAAATATCAAGAAGCTACTATGGGGCAGTATGGCTCTAGCTTTTTGTTTGATGATGGTGACATTGTAGACTTAAGTGGAGCAAGTGCTACAAGGTACATTTGTGCTATAACATTATTGGACGACACAGTTTTTCAAGAACTCCAAACTTTAGGTGGAGAGATAGGATCTATAAGTACTCTTACTCCAGAAAATGACCACGACCACTCAACAAATGGTTTTGGTGCTGCAGGAAACGCAACCGACTTAATTAAAGGTTCGTCAGGTACGACTCATGTTTTCCCAAAGGGTGTTACAATTTTTGGAAGATGGGATTACGCTGAGTTACACTCAGGATCTTGTGTTTGTTACTTTGCACCAGTATAGTCTATGCTTAGTCTTGCAAATAGTTTATCATCTATATCTTCTGCTTTACTAGACATTGTAAAGTCTGGGTTGCAGGCTTGGTATAAGGCTGATAACACTCAAGCTCCTTTAGGGGAGGAAGAGATAATTGATGGAGATTTCTCGCCTACTAGCCCTAACGCTCCTAATTTTAACGCTTGGACTAAACAATCTAATTGGACTATAAGTGGTGGTTATGCTACTTCTGATGGGTCAGCAGCAGGTAATTTAGACCAAACTGCTTTAGTAAATGGTAGGCGATATACTGTAAAATTAACAGTAAGTAATATGACTACTAGTACTTTATCTGTAAGGCTAGGCGGTACTAACGAAGTTGGTAACATAAACGAAAACGGTCAGTATACTTTTTATGGTACAGCAAATTCAACAGTTTTTAGGATTAGGTCTGCAAGTGGTTTTGATGGCTCAGTAGACAACATATCTGTAAAAGAAATAGTAAACTCTGTTAAAGACTTCTCCCCTAACAACAACAACGGTGTGTTATATTCTGGTAAGGCTTTAAGCTTTGATGGAAGTAATGATAAAATAGATTTTGGGAATCCAGGATATTCTATGAAGACTGTAGCTTTCTGGATTAACGTAGCAGATGTTACTAGTAATACAGAGCAGTTAATGGAGTTTCAAACATCTAATGGTCTTAGCTCTGTTGATGGAACAATTACAACAGATGGTACTTGGACAGGTAAAGTAACGTATGTTGATGGAGTAGCTGGAACCTCTTTAACAGCTGGTAATTGGCATAGAGTAGTTTTAACAACTACAGCAGCTATAACTGTTAATGACTTTGTGGTAGGATATGACGATTCTAATTATGGAGACTTTGATATAGCTGACCTTCAAATATACGATTCGGTTTGGTCAGCCTCAGATGTTACTTACGACTACAACAACCCTGATAAAGATGTATTTGACAATTCTAACAGTAGCATCACAACGACAGACTGTAAAGCTTTATATAGATTAAACGAAGGTGCTGGAGATAGAGTGTATAACGCAGCTCCAGTTTTAGGTGAAGAGTTAATTGTTGGCGGAGTTAGTTCTACTGGTTCTTGGGGATTAGCATACCCTGATACGACAGTATCTGTTGTTGATGGTATTTTACGGGTTTCACCTAGTAGTGCAGGTGCTTATGGGGTAAGGCAAACATTAACTACAAAAGTTGGTGCTGTTTATAAAATCACTGCTACAGTAAATATGGATAATGCAAGTAGTGGTTCAGGTAATTTAAAAATCTCTAACGATTCTAATCTTGGGACAGGAACAACGTTAATAAGTTCTAGTGGTTCTATAGAGGCATTTTATACAGCGACAAATGCTACTACTTATATAGGTGTAGCTGACGGTTATAATGCAGGAGCTTACATGGAGATAAATGCAATATCCGTAAAACAAATAACCCTACCTGAATCTTACGTTCAAAACTCTTGGGTTTCTGGTAACTGGATAACAGCTCAACCATACATCCCACAATACGCTATGTCATCTTATTCTAAGAAAGCTATATTTGGTGGTGCAGGAAGTGGGGATCTTATTGACTGTGGTAAAGAAGATAGTATCGATAACATCTTTGTTGGTGGCGGAACTTGGAGCGTTTGGGTTTCTGGAGTATCTGCTAGTGGGGACAAAGGCACTATATTAAGTAAATCACAACCTAGACTTAGAGTTAGAGATGATGATGGAGATGATATAACTCTTGAGTTTTTACACATATTTAGTGGTACTAATGGGGCTTGGAGACCTCCAACTACAGCCTTGTTAGAAAATAAGTTAAATCACGTTGTTGTAACTTACAACAATGATGACACTGCAAACGATCCTAAAATATATATAAACGGAGTTGAACAAAGTTTAGATTACCAAACTACTCCTACTGGATCTGCTGAGATTGACGCTGGTAGTGATTTTAGAATAGGTAGCACAAACAGCACTACTGACCCATTCGATGGTTTTATAGATGAAGTAGCTGTGTTCGATAAGATACTTACAGAAGCTGAGGTCCAAGAAATATTTAACGCTGGTATAGCTTTAGATTGTAGAGATCATAGTACTTATTTAGGTAGTGAATTAGTTACAGATACAGATCTTAATGATTCAACTTATTGGACGAGAGAAGATACTTACACAACTGGTACTTTTGTTTTTTCTGATAATGGTTTAAATATTGATTCATCTAAAAACGTTACTGGAACAGATGATAATACTGAGTATATATATAGATCTAGTTTTGGAACATCTCAATATGATGTAGTTTCAATAACTTTTACTATAACAAACTATGTTAGTGGTCAATTTAGAGTTTATATAGGTAGTTCTAGTGGTTCTACCGCTGTTAGTGGCAATGGTACTTACACTTTCACAGATACAGCTGACACTGATCAAGTTTTATATTTACAAAGTAAAGATAATTTTATTGGAACCATAAGTAGCATTAGTGTAAAGAAGGTAGACCTAAAAGGTTACTGGAGAAATAACGGTTCAGACACTTGGACTGATCTATCTGGTTACGGAAATAATGGTACTGTTAACGGCTCTCCAACTACAATACAACTCCAAGAAGTTCCTTACTTTAAGAAAGATACTTTTGGTTTACCTATGAATAAGGTTAGAGAAAAAGGGTTAAATTTAGATGGAGGTTCTTATGTTACAATAGATGACAGCTCTGACTTTGATTTTGGTACTACAGGTTTTACCATTCAAGCTTGGGTTAAACCATTTAGTTTAACTGCGAATGACAGGATTATAACTAAAGGTAAAACTAGTGATGATGAATGGATGATTAGTGTTGGTGCAGATAATGCTTCAGTTAGAGTTTACGCACAAGATTCATCCACTGCTGTACTTGATTCAGAAAACACGTTTAGCACTTTATCTTTAAATAATTGGGCGATGATCACTGTTGTAATAGATACTCCAAATGATCAAATATTATTTTATAAAGATGACGGTAATGTAGAATCAAAGACAGGAGCGTCTTGGTCAGGTAACTTCAATGGAGATGACTCACTTATAATTGCGGCTAACAAAGATTTAGATGCAGATAGGTTTGACGGTATTATAGACGATGTTAAAATATATAATAGAGTGCTGAGTAGCTCTGAAATAGAAAGAAACTATAAAGTAACTAAAAGCAAACACATATCTACTTCTAATTGGTCAGATGATTTTGATTCAAGTTTCATATAAATAAATAAATAAAATGGCAAAAGGAGATTACAAAGACTCAACAAGAAAAACTAGATATAAATCTCTAGTTAGTACAAATACAGACACTAAAGTGACTGTAGATTCAGATGAAAAAAGAGAAAGAGCGGAACTATTAGATATGATAGAAGATCTTTTTAGGGATGGTAATAAAAGCATAACAGCTGACAAGCTTAGAGCTTTCTTACACATTATGGTAAAATCTGTTCAGAATAGTTCTGATGACACCATATCTTTAGATGCAAATAGTGTTGGTAGTGGCTTACCTACTTCTGATCCTAGATCTACGGGTAAACTTTGGAACGATAGAGGTACAGTTAAAGTTTCGTAATGGAAATATTTAAAAACGATAATAACTGGAACGAAAAAGCTATTGTGGGATTTATAGCTTTTGCTATAATGTGCCTTATAATGGTTGCTGACCTTGTTACTGGTTGGGTAGGAACTGACTTAATAATAAACGAGTTTGTGTACGATTCTTTTGTTTGGGTTGTGTTAGGCTCGTTTGGTATTTCTGGCGTAGAGAAATTTGCTAAAAAGTAATGGGAAAAGGTTGTACTTGTAAAGCTGTAAAGCGAAAGAAAAAAGGTAATAAAGTCAAGACTATGAAGAAAGGTGGCTCTGTAAAGGATGCCTGTTACCGTAAAGTAAAGGCTAGTTACAAAGTTTTTCCTAGTGCTTACGCTTCTGGTGCTATAGCTAAGTGTAGAAAGAAAAGAGGTTAAGTCATGGCTGTAAGAAAAACAAAAGCAGGATTAAACCTTAAGCGTTGGTTTAAAGAAAAGTGGACAACACCTAAAGGTAAGAAAGATTATTCAGGAGGAGAAAACACCTTTCGTCCTACTAAAAGGATTAGTAAAGACACTCCCTCAACTTGGAGTGAGGTTACTCCAGCAGAAAAAGCTAGAGCACAAAAAGAAAAGAACACTAAAGGAAGAGTGTCTAGATACAAAAAGAAAAAGGTAAAAGTAATACGTAAGAGTAAAAAATAATGGCAAAAGCTATACGTAAGACAACAAAAGGTAAAGGGGCCAACTATAGACCTACAAAGTCTGGAGCAGGTATGACATCAAAAGGTGTCAAAGCCTACAGACGTGCAAACCCTGGTAGCAAACTTAAAACTGCTGTAACTGGTAAAGTTAAAAAAGGTAGTAAAGCTGCTGGTAGAAGAAAATCATATTGTGCTAGATCTTTAGGTCAACTAAAGAGAAGTAGTCAAAAAACTCAAAACGATCCTAACTCAAGAATCCGACAAGCACGAAGACGATGGAAATGCTAAAAAAAATAATCTCGATATTCTTTTTAATATCACTAAATGTTTACTCTCAAGATACTATTGTAGATTGTTTTGAAATACCTTCTCCAGCAGACTGGTTAGGAGATGGGTTTTGTGATGATGGCTCTTACACTTGGGGTGGAAATTCTATAAATTTTAATTGCGAAGAGTTTGGTTATGATGCAGGGGATTGTCCTTTACCTATAGATACAGTTCAAGGTTGCATGAATATGTTGGCCTTAAATTACAATCCTGAAGCAAATGTTGAAGATTTTAGCTGTGAGTTTCCTGTCTTTGGATGTACAGACCCAGAAGCTCCTAACTTTAACCCTTGGGCTGAAGAAGACGATAATAGTTGTGTTGGTGTAAGCTGCTCTGATGGGGAAGCTAAAATGATTCTTGAAATCACATTAGATCAGTATCCAGGTGAAACAGGGTGGATACTAACAGATGTAACTACAGGGCAACCTGTAGACAACGTAGTAGCAGGAGAATACTCATACGAAGAAGCAAACCAAACTATTATATACGACTTATGTGTACCTGAGACAGGTGTAGAACTTATATTAAGTGACACATACGGTGATGGCCTTGAAGGTTCTTTATATAATGGTGGTACAGATGGAAACTTTGTAATACTTGGAGATGCAGAGCCTTGTGGTAGCTTAGACACTTTATGGGCATTAGAAGATGCTGCCTTTGGTGGAGCTGCGTATTCTGGTCCTATATGGTTACAGCAATGTGATATACCTGCGATAGATGGATGTACAAACAACACGTATATAGAATTTAATCCACAAGCAAACTTTGATGATGGTAGCTGTGAAACACTACACACACTAGGTTGCATTAATCCTAATTCTTTCAATTATAGTTCTGAAGCTACATTAAACGAAATAGTACCTACGTGTAACTACACTCTTATTATAGAGGATGACGGTGGTGATGGTTGGGGTGATTGTTATATAGGTGTAGTGCAAGAAGATAGTATTCTTGGTACATACACTATAGGTCCTGGCTCTTACTCGCAAGAGTTTGATTTAGTGTTAGAAACAGATAAAGCTGTAAAAGTATATTACTTTGAAATAGCTAGTCCTCAAACTCCTTCTGCAGAAGTTGCTTTCCAGACTATGCATAACTCTTTTAGACTTATTAACTCAGCAGGTGACGTGTCCTTGCAGGGTGGTGTCTTTCCATTTGCAAATAACGGATCTGGAGCTCTTAAGGCGTATGCCCCTCCTTTTTGGCAAGTATATACTGGTCTTCCTTTTTGTGGAGACTACTGTGTACCTAAAATATACGGGTGTTTGGATGAACAATCATTAAACTACAATCCTGAAGCTAATACTTCTGATGATGGCTGTATAGAGATTGTAGAAGGTTGTACCTCACCCTTTGCGTTTAATTATAATGAAGAAGCTAATGTTGATGACGAAAGCTGTGTAGCAGTAGTAGTTGGATGTATGAGTCAGCAAGCTTGGAATTACAATCCTGACGCAAACACAGCAGACGAGTCTTGCTTATACTTTGGTTGTACTGATCAGTTAGCTCTTAATTACGATAGCACTGCTAACGTAAATAATGATAACTGTATATATCCTATTCCTGGTTGTATTGATCCAGAAGCTTTCAACTTTGAGGTTGAAGCTAACGTTAATGACGGTAGTTGCATCCCCGTTATAATAGGATGTATGGATCCTACAATGTATAATTATAATGAAGAAGCAAACACAGAAAGCAATAATTGTATATCTTTTGTATTTGGGTGCGGTGATTCTACTGCATTTAATTATGATCCTCTTTCTAACTCAGACAACGGAACCTGTTTAGAATATATTTACGGATGTATAAATCCTCAGTCTTTAAATTATAATCCAGATGCTAATACTGATAATGGCTCGTGCATAAATATAATATATGGCTGTACTGACTCTTTAGCTTACAACTATAACCCTTTAGCTAACACTGATAATCAATCGTGCATATCATTTATATATGGATGTGATGATCCTAACGCTTTAAATTACAACGCTGAAGCAAATACAGATGACAACAGTTGTATCCTCCCTATATATGGTTGCATGGACTCCACTGCTTTTAACTATGACATTCTTGCAAATGCAGATAATGAATCTTGTATTGAAGTTGTTTACGGATGTACAGACCCTGCAGCTTTTAATTATAGCGTAGATGCTAATACAGAAAACTTTTCTTGTATTGACGTTGTACTAGGATGTACAAATCCAGAGTCGTTTAATTATGATGAATTAGCTAATACTGATAATGATGCTTGTATAGATATTGTAGAAGGCTGTATGGATCAATTAGCCCATAATTATAATGAGGAGGCTAACACAGAAGATTTAAGTTGTTTGTATGACGCAGGATGTATTGATGGTCCTGGTGTTCCTTATTGGTTAAACGATACGTGCTATGCTTGGGTTATTACGATAGACCCTTATTGTTGTAGTAACGAGTGGGATGATAAATGTCAACAAATATATTGGAGCTGTTCTTGGGATAGTCCGTTAGATACAAGAGATTTATTAAGAGGACATAACGTAGTTATGTATCCTGTTCCTGTAATTGATTATATAAATATACTAACAAATGGTAAGGTAGAAATTTTGGTTTACGACTCGTCAGGTAAGGTAATAATACACGTAAAAGAAAAGTATACTAAAAAAGGTTTAAATCAATTAAATATGAGCTTGTTAGATTCAGGGGTTTATTATTTCAGTGTAACATATCAAGGTGTAACCACTACTAAAAGCGTATTAAAGAAATGAAGAGATTAAAAGAATTTTTTACACCTGACGTTGCGTATTTATCATTCTGGTTAGTATTAGTTTTATTTTACGTTATATTTTTTGGCTTACTATCTTCTTCATGCAACGCTCAAGGATTACACAAGATATTTAAATACTCTACGTTTTACGCTGCAGTTAATGGTGGTACATCATTAGGTGATGATCAGATATGGTCTGTAACGTCTGGAACTTTAGAGGAGGATGTTATAGAGACACCTTTTGACTACACGTTTTCTTTAGGTATTAGAAAAATAAAACGATTTGGATACGAGAACAGAGCTAACACCTTTTATAACGGTTCAGAAAATTCTTACTCTGATGCTGCTACAATTGGTAGAGTTGATGGTTTCGAGTATTTATTTGAGGCTGATTTTGTAAGACGTTTAGGTGTTAATTAT
>Ga0208919_1000839_pt1 | contig 19154 bp, 5 predicted proteins | sample 4_EtaG_FD_184076 | JGI IMG/M metagenome (GOLD analysis project Ga0208919, IMG submission 184076) | Marine viral communities from the Subarctic Pacific Ocean - 4_ETSP_OMZ_AT15127 metaG (SPAdes) (version 3) | ecosystem: Environmental > Aquatic > Marine > Oceanic | place: Pacific Ocean | collected...
TATTTGAATTAATACTATAAACCTTACCATCTCTTCTTTCTGCATATAGTTCAGCGCCATCAAAATCGCTAGCCGTAAACCAAACCGCTTTATTATCACTTAGCGATGCTGTTCCTCCGTGGTAAAGCACAGAACCTTTTAAACTATTTCTAAACTTTTTGTAGTTTTTGTTTTTAGCTAAATCCTTGTTTAAACTTTTACTAAATTTAACTTTAGCTTGTTGTACTTTTCTTTTCACACCAAGTTGATTTAACACATCATCTACAGCTTGTACGTTTTGTAAAGCATCATCAGCAAAGTAAAAGTCATTATAACCTTCACCAACTTTATCAGCCATCCAAAGCGCTTTTGCTTCTGCTGTAGAATTACCAAGGCCGGTTATGTTTTTTATAGGTATATTTAATCCATTAGCTTTTAAGAAATCAAATATAGCTTTTTGAGCAGCTGGTGGTCTAGCTGTTAATACAAACATATTCTCAGGACCAAACTTACCTTGTAACTTCATTGCCTTGTTAAAAAGTGGCGCTAACTTACCTTTAACAACTTTGTTAAAATCTGAAAAATCAAACGTATATCCTTTGTCTAATAAATCTTCATATGTTTTAGCATACTGCTCAGCGTTTAAAGTTCCAGTAGTTCCGTCTGGCTTAGTATATTTAACTAAAGACTCTGTAGTGGCTAGTGTGTCGTCAAAATCTAAAACTGTAATACCCTTAGATACTTCAGAATATCTACTTGTTTGAGCTTTATTTACGGCTTTGTTTAGTGTTTTTGTTTTACTAATAGGTTTAGAAATGTTATTTACAGGTAACGCGTTTAAAAGATCATCTTTTTTAGTGATGTCCATTAATTCAGTTGGTTTATTTAAAAGCTCTGTAACCTTAAACTGAATACCCATACTTATCGCTCTCATTTTATAACCATTGATCATTTTAGAACCAGGATTACGATATGTAAAATTAACAACTGACTTAGCTTTAAACATAGGTAAATTAAGCATTGATTCGTTACTAAAACGAACAGAGATATTACCCAAAGGAGTACCTATAAAACTAGCAGACGTAACGGGGTCAAGTGTCCAAACGCCATCCTTCTTTGTCATTTTATTCAAATAATGATTTATAATTGGCGTTGCATCAGAAGCTAAGCTTGTTAACAAAACCCCTCCAAGTTCTTTGGTATCAAACAATTCATAAGGAGCATATTGGGGTTCTCCTTTTTTTATATCATAATTTAGTTTTTTAAATATAGGTCTATTTAACCCTTTTTCTTTTGTTTCTTTATTTAATCTATCTACACCTTTATTTATTCTATCTATTTTTTCTGTATGAGCTTTTTTAACCTTACTCTCTACGTCTTTTGTTACTAAATTACTTTGTGTGTCTTTGCTTAGAGTTATATTACCAGTTTTGTGATTATAACTTGATATAGAAACACTACCCATAAAAGGTCCTACTAAACCAGCTTTTAACTCGTGATTCTCTGTTCTTTCCATGTACTTAAAAACAAAATCAGCCATACCTCCAACTTCACTAGCTATTTCAGATAAAACCTCTAAACCACCTACATTCATTTTAACAAAATAATTGGCATAAGCTTGCTCCCATATCCTACCTTGGTCTAAAAAATCTTGTTTTTCATCGGTATATGGGTTTACGTAACCTATATATTTACCTTGTTTTCCTGGTGGTGCTGTAGGAAACTCTCTTTTTGTTTGTTTAAATATACTTTCAAACTCTTGCTCTATTGTTTCAGAAAACCTAACAGCATCAAAACTTTTTTGCTCTTGTCTAGCGTTTTGATTTGTATTAGATAGTTTTCTAAGTTTAGCTTTTGTTATAGCGTCTAAATCTGTAGAATTTTTTTCTATATAAGAATCAACAGCATTTTCAGCTTTTCTTCTAGCTATACGTCGTAACAAAGCTGTTCTTCTTTCTCTTAAAACGTTACCCTCTCCTTGTGTAAAATATTTTATATATTTAGGTTTACTAGCGGTGCTTATAAATACATCTTTTCTATAGTTACTAACCTTGCCAGTCACAGGATCTACGTTTCTATAATCTTTTCTACCCACTTTTTTCTGCTCAAAAAATGGCTTATAAGCAGACCTTATTACGTCGATGCCTAAACTTTCTATTACTTCATCAAATTCTTTTCTAACAAACGCCTCGTACTCAGCAGTTGGCTCAACTTTTCCCGTCTTTTTGTTTTTAGCAATTTTACCAATTGTATCGTCAAGTTTTTTACGTATATGTTTTAGTATAAGTTCATCAAAACGCTGTTGGAGATTTTTAGGGTTTTCTTCTATTAAAGCTTCAATCTCAGTTATTATCTCGGCATCAACTAAACCATCTTCTAATTCAATATCAAAGTCTTTAAGCTCTCTAAGCTTGACATCTTTCTTATCTGCTTCTGTTGTTTTTGTTGGTGTAGGTGTTTTATCTTCAACATCTTTAGCTTTATCTATAGTAGTTGTTTTCTTTGCTTTTTCACCTTTTTTAAACAGCTTTTCAGCCGCAACTAATTTACCAAAACCTACATTAGCCATTATAAATTCACCAAGACCTCTTGGCCCAATAACGGTACCATCTTTTCTTTTAGCTTCAGGGTCAAAGTTAATTAAACGATCAGTTACAGCGTCAATAGTTTCTTGAGTTTTTTCAGGACTCATTTTTAAACTCTTTATGTAATTGTTTATAGCACCACCAGGTTGCACTTGCTTAAATACGTCATCAAATATAGGTTTTGATTGGAACTCAGCTTTAGTAGCCGCTCCTTTTTGTAAATCGTTTATATCGTTTAGCAATTCAGAATAACGAGCTTTTTCTTTTGTAACTTTTTCTTTAGGTAAATCAACTTCAGTTTTACCTTTTAAAACAGGTACTCTTAAACTTTTTCGTTGCCCATAAAAATTAGTATATTCTTTTATATGTTCTAAAGCATTTTCAGGACCAAAGTTAGTCCAGTTTTTACCAACCTTTGTTTTTAAATGAAATAGATTACTAAAATAATCAGCTATACGAGTAAGTGATACTCCACTTTCATCTGTTAGTTCTTGTATGCTATACTCCTTCATAGCGTCAGAAAGATTAGCCATCCATTCCAAGAAATAATCTTTTTGGGTTTGCTTTAATTTTCCATATCTTATTTCAAATGCTTTTTCTGCATTTACTAATAATTCTTGTAATTTAGGATCTTTGCTATTCTTCATTTGCTCTACAATAGCTTTTTGCATAGCCTTTAACTCTTTAGTATTCATGCTTTCCTGAATAACATGTAATACATCATGGTGAAAAGCATTAGACGTTCCATATCCTTTTCCTTCTCTAATGTTTTTATGTCTAAGCTCTTGAATAGAAAAAACATTTTTACCACTTTGAAAAGCGTTTACTTCTCCAGCTAATAGTCTTTTTACACTTGGATCTTCAAGCATCCCTAATTTACCAAAATATTTTTTTGCTTCTTTAATAGTCATCAAATCTAATGGTTTCGCCCCATTATAAAGATTTGGATTTTCTTTAATATGTTGAACAAAAAATCTTCTTGATTTTTTATCGTTAGCAATTCTTCTTTCTGCAAGTATTTTACCTTCTAGTTCTTTGTTTTTGTTTTGTAAATCTTGAATTTTTGTTATATTTTTTATAACACCAAGATTTATTCCACCAGTATCCTTAGACTCCTTTTTTAACTTTTTATTTTCTGCTTCTAGTTTAGATATACCTTCTTTATTTTTTCTAAAGTCCATTAGGTTGTTTATAACATCAACCTTTTGATCAACATCCATTTCTTTATATTCTGTATATCTGTTGATTACATCTTCTTCAGTCTCTAGTTCATCAAATAAATCATTTCTTTCTTCTATAGTTATTTCGCCATTTTTATGTGCGTTGTTAATTCCATTCTTTAAATTATTTATAGCATTTCTAGTATGGTTGGGATCGTTTTTTGCTTGATAGTTAGCTCTAGCACTTTTAACGGTAGTATTAACCACCCCAGCACCACCAGTAAGAGGTCCTGTTGTTAAAAGAGCTTGAGTACCGGCTTCAGCAAATCTTTTTAAATTATCTTGTGTATTACCGTAATATCCAGTTGATACACCAACACCCAATAAGCTAGTACCTTCTTGCGCTATCTCTGTAACAACTTCAGTTGCCGTGGCTTTACCTAATCCTTTAGTTGTTTTTAAAAGTCTTTTCGTATTACCTGCTGCAAGTTCTCTAAGTAAGCTTTTTGGAGCAAACTTAAGAGCTTTAGTAACACCAACAAAGTTACTGACAAGATCTAAACCAGCATTAATCCCCCCAACAACGACAGCTGGCATTAAATCAGCTTCACCGTTATTTAAAACTTCTAACATTAAAGATCTTCTACCTAATTGTTTATTACCATTATCATCAACATAATCTTCTTCTGGAAGATTACGAAAAGATTTTAAAGCGCTTTCAAAATCTTCAGTTGTTGGTACAATAAATTCGTTTTTCCAATCTTCTTTTTCTTTGTCAGTCATTTTATTCCACTCTTCTTTCGAAGGCAAATCATCAAGTGACTTACTTATTATTTTACCTTTAACTGCTTTTTCAGCGGCGTCTCCAGTGAAAACATCTAAAAACGCACTTGGCGCAACCCCTTCAATTTGATCCATAGTAGTTGGAAAAACACTTGCAGAAGGAAACGCTTTCATAGCCGCTTCTATTTCAAGTATTTCCATCGCAGCTCCACCACCTTCTTGAACATATGTAGAACCGCCAAAAGACGCAATAGCAGCAACCATTTGAACCATTTGATCACCTAACATTCCTTGCCACTCATCGAGAGTCAAATCTGGATCAGATATACTTTTTCCAAAAGCTGTTGGTACTCTAACATTTTCAAGCTTTTTTTGATAAGTTTGTTGGCTAGCAAGTAACCCCGCCATGTCTAGGTTTAAGTTAGCTATATATCCATTTAAATACTCTATTCTTTCAGCATTAGTTTGTACTTCCCCCATTTTTATAGGTACTCCTAAATTAGTAGTAGCCTGTCCATCAGCGTCTAACATATAAGTTAGTCCACGCTTTACTCTTTTGTCAGTTATTGATTCAAATTGAGTTGTATTTGTACCATTGGGATCTAAATTTTTCAATTCATCTAACTCTTCTTTAGCGTTCTTCATGTCTAAGCCAGCGTGTAATATGTTAACCTCTTTCCAGGCTTTAGGAAGTTTAATACCAGCGGTAATATAACCTTGTCTTATAATATCAGAATCAAAAGCTGTAACCCAAGACGGTAAATAAGCATTTTCAGCCTCATCTCTTCTTTTATCACTTATAGCGCCACCAAATCTACCTTCTAAAGCTTTTATTACACCAGTATGAACATTTTTTAGTTCTTTAGAGTTTTCAAATAACCTCTTTTGCTCCGCTTCAACTAAACTATTATACTCTAACACGGCTTTGTCGTATTGGTCTGGCTTACTAGTATCGTATTTTTTCTTAAGTTCTAATACGGTTTTTCCAGCAAAATCTTCTAAACTACTGTTTATCTCTTTAAAAATTCTATCAGCTCCTGGTAACTTCTTATTACCATATATTAGCTCCTCATAAGTGTTATCGAGTTCTTTTTGTAACTCTGTACTTGTTAAATCCTCTATCGTCTTAACCTTTCCTTCTTTATCTTTTGTTTTTATTTCACGTGAATTAGCATAGTTCCAAGCTTGATTATATGTTTCTTCATTTACTATATCTGAATTTATATTCGCCTTTATAAATGTGTTTATATCTTTTGCTGTTTGTTCTGAACTAGCACCCCATAATTTATCAGAATACGTGCTGAGACCAAAAAAATCAAGATCAACCTCAAACTTTTGACGCTTTCTATCTTCTTCTGGCTGACCTTCGTATTCAGGTGGTGCTATAATAACTACCTGATCTCTTCCAAAATAACCGGCTTCTTCAAAATCAAAGCCTAATTCACCAAACATTTTATTAAATCTTCTTATAGCAGCTCCTTCGGCAACATCTACATCTTTCATTGTTACCTGTGGTAACTCCGATGAAAAATCTCCCGATTGTGACCCCATAACGGTTGGCTCTCCAGTCGGAGTCGCATCCGCAGAGCCGTTTATCTTTCCCATGAACTTATTTTCAAAAGTATTAAAATCACCAGTAAAGTCACCATCACCTACAATTCCAGTGTGTAATTTTTTTCTATACTCTGGATCTTCCATTTTGTTTTGAAAATCTTGAAAAGAACCGGTAAAACTACCATCACCAAACAGTCCTTGATATAATTGTTCTAGCATATTTATTTTAGTTTATTAGTCGTACTTACCCTTTGAGTGTTGTTTCAAGAAATCATTTAATCTTTTGAGCTCCTCTTCTTTGCTGGTTCCTCCTTCTCCTTGTAAATAAATTACCCGCCTATCTACTCCGTTTGGTGCTACAATCTCTATTACTTCTACACCCGCGTCATAAACATCTTCAATGTCTTTATTAACTTTAAAACCCTTAAATCTTTCATCCGTTAGTATCATACCCTTAACATCGCTATCGTCTTTTTCCATAATTGATACGTCATAAAAGCTTTCTACTGGTGCAGTGCCTTCATATTGCGTTAAATCTTGAAAACCTTCGTGATTTGTTTTAAGTCCCTCTAAAACTAGCGCGGTGGTATTTGAATAACTTTCAATTACATTTTGGTCTTTATCAAGCTTATCCCAACCACCGCTTCCATCTGGATTAAAGAAATTGTCACCTGCGATAAAACTTTTACCTAAAGATATATTTTTTCTAATTGTATCTAGTGAACCTATATTTATATTTTCACCATTTAATTTAAGAGGTTTTGATTTGGTAACAGATTTAGAAAAATCATAAGATGTATAACCGTCTTTATCAGTTGTAGTTTCTTTTATATTTTGTCCTAAAACATTCTTTTTATAATAATCAGATTTCATATACTCATCTATATCACTAAACCCAAGTGATTTCCAATCTTGTCTACCGCCTTTTACTTGAGAAGCGCCTTGACTATAAAAATCTTTAACTGCAGTTTCAGTTAAATAATTTGCCATCACATCTCTATATTTTTGCTTATCTTTTTTCAACGCATCTATAAGTGTAAAACCATTTTCTGCGTTTGTATATATTTCTCCATTTGCTCTTGCTTGGGCTAATAAACTTTTGTCATCAGCATCTATATCTCCATCATCGTCAATATCAATACCACCTAAAGCATCTAGTTCAGTATATATCATTCCTAATAAATCCGTATCTACGCCTCCATCTGCATTTACAGCTTGACCTGTTAAAACTTGTTCAAATGTAAATTTCATTTTACCAAACTTTTCTTGACCAACATTTCTAATTTCGTCCCAATTAGTCATAGATGATTGTAACTGGTTTTTGAACCTAAGAGCGTCATCAGCAGTCATTTGACCGCCCATAGCCTTACCTTTAGCTTGAAATCCATTTAATTGTTTTTGAATGCCACTTAAATAACCTGGATCATAAGTAGACATTCCTTCGTTAATTTCCCTCATTGTCATTTTAACATCTGTGCCAGGTAAAGTATATACTATCTCTCCATTTTCATATGTAGGTTGTGTAAGTGAGGTTCCGTTATTATGATCATCTAACATCATTGTAAATAATTTAGCTTTATCATCTCCAAGATCGGTTAAAAGACGGCTATTAGCGGCGTTTATAGTCATGTTTCTAAACATTTCTTCACCACTTTGTATGTTAGACAAATATCTTTCCATTTCAGATCTTAGTTTAGATCTTTCTAAGTCTCCCTCTTTACCTTTTGGAATACCTTTTAATCTTTCTTTATAATCACTAATAGTATCATGATGCATTTGCAATGACCAATCATTAGCTACACCACCCGTTTCCATAACTGTTAGCGCTTTATCAGCAACGTTTGTTAACGAATCCATAGTCTTTTTGTTGTCAGCATATAACTTATCAAATGCTGTAGATACACCTTTAGCAAACAATTGCATGTTTACTGCCTTCCACTTATATATATCCATCATATCACCAGGCACCATGGATTGACCGTGTTTAAATGATGCTGCTACTAATGATGGATCTGCTGTTCCGTATAATTTTGCCATTTTTTGTTTTTTTTATGAGTTGATAATATCACCCCAAGGAACGTTACTTAAAGCGGTTGTAGTCATTTGATTTGCTGCTTGATTAGCATATTGTTGGTTCATTAATGATTGTTGATACGCTTGATTCGCACCAGACGATTGTCCATATTGCATACCTAACAATGTTGCGTGTCTACTCATTTCAGCTTCTTGTAACATTGCGTCTCCAGCTCTTTCTGCCATATCAGCGGCATTTGCGCCTTGCGCGACTAGGTTTTCTCTTGATACACCCAACGCTTGTGCTTGTTGCGCTCCGGCTAATTGCATTTTTTGTTGTTCAGAAGCTCCAGCCATTTGCATTTGCTGTTGCTGCATAGCCCCTTGAGCTTGTAACTGTTGTAATTGCATTCCAGCGCCTCTTTGTAATTGATCTATTCTAGAACCCTCTTGCATTGATAACATTTGATTTTGCCTTTCTTGCTGGCCAATACCAGCAGAAATTTGTTGAGATTGCATAGCACCTTGGTTTGCTAGTGATTGTGCTAAGCCAGCCACACCAGATGTTCCAGCCGCGCCTCTTAAGCCACCAAGTATATTAGCTCTCTGTTGTTGACCCTGCTGTGTTTGAAAATCCGCGGCACGCATATCAACCGTTGCATCTTCAAAACGGTTCTCCATACCTTCATACATATTTTCCATTCCAGCGAAAGTGTTTTGCGCATCAGCATATACGTTTTTAGTACCAGCCGCTAAATTACTGAAATTAGTTTGCAATCCACCGTAAGCGTTTTCCATATCAGCATAAGGGTTTGTAAATTCTATTGCTCTATACGCATCTTTTTGTTCTTCTAAAAGCGCCGCTTGCTCTCGTTGAAATCCAAGTTGAGTTCTTGCCGTTTTTTTAGCATCTTTTCTAGATTTATATGAACTGTAAAGCGAAACCCCAGCTGTTATTGCTGCTGCCCAACTCATGACTTATGTGTTTTAATTAATATTTTCATTTTTATTTTTTTAAATATTCTTCGTATTCTTTGTAACTAAATGCTATTAAATTAGCTTCTAATTCGTTTAAATCTTGTGTGTTAGAAGGATTAGCATGTATATTAACAAAAGTGCAATCCTCTAAAACAAACCCTGCTCTTTTTATACCCGGTTTAGCAACAATGTAAACTGGTCCATTGTATTCTTTTAAACCGTCTTCAGTTGCAATAGCTATTTTACCATCTAAAAGAAACCAAACGTGGGAATGTTTATGTATACAACCAACAATTAAGAGCCCTTTCTTCATTTTCATCTCTCTAACATACACACCGTCTACAAAGACGTGCTTTACGGGACACACGTCACTATAAACAACGCTTTTTCCATCTCCTATCGTATCAATACCATCTGCCGTACTAATTAAAATTTCTTCTAACTTTAATATCCTTTCTTTGTATGACAGTTCAACTTCATTATTTAGTATTTTTCGTAATTCATTTTCAGACATAATTTAATTTAATTTATATCTAATATAGTCACAGTTTTTGCGCTTTATTTACTACTAGGTACTATCTCCGAACTAATAGCAAATAATTCTGATTTTTTATTTGAAAAGTTTTCTAGTGTTACATCAGCGTAATATCCTTTTAAACTTGATTCATTTGCATTAATATCTTTTGAAAACAATATAAATTGCCCTGCTGTTATTACTGGCGGAACCGAAGGATCTTTGTTTACTATCACATAATCAGAACCTAGTTCTATTATTTTTTCCACATATATTGGATCACTAGTTATTCCACCAGATAGTACGTCAGAAACATATATATAGTCTCCAACTTGCAAAGAGGTGTTTAATGGATAATCAAAATCTATTCTTGTAGTTGTTGGCATTTTTTAATTATTTATTAGGATTGCGCTCCCACTGTTATTAATCGATCCAAATCTAAGTATATAGTTCTATTGGCGTCTGGATAACTATTTATGATTATATTACCGTTAAAATTTATTGTCTTATAAACACCGTCAAATGTCAGTACGGTTCCAGCTCTTAGTAGCTGCGTTAACTGTACTGTTATAGCGCCATCTCCAGCTGTGCCATCTGGGTCTGGGGTAGAAACAGATGTAACTTTATTCGTACTACTATTATCAACATCAATACCTTTGTATGCAATTAAATTCCCACCAGCAATACCCCGTGTGTCTGTTAGTGTAATAGTTGTCGACGTAGTATAATCTCCATCTGAATCTGCTCTAACGGTTTGAGTGAGAGTAGTTGGAGTAACAGTTGGGAATTGGGTGAATGTTACATCTAATCCAATAGCATCTTTTATAACCTTCGAACCCATTGCTTTAAAGGTTAGTGTTATATCATTTGCAAATGTTTGAGCAGAATTTAAAGTTAATGTTTTAGTATCAATATCTATAGATAGTATTGTTGGCGTTCCAGACAAACTGCCAGAGCTTACGCCCGATATTACCATACCAGCAACTATATCCGTAACATCATCAACTACAACGGTTGTAGAGCTAGTAACAGCACCATTTACAGTATCTGTTGTTGTAAAATACCAATATTTATCACTTATCTCCCTATAAGCTCCAGTTAATCTTAAACCATAACTACCAGCATCAGCAACACCATCCCAGTTTACTATATCCCAATCAAAATCAAAATTATCTACACTATTTGATCCGCCTGTAGAAGTTTTTGTTGGAAAAGTAGCATAGTTGGCTGTGTTTGTTGTTACGGGTGAAAACGTTACAATAGAATTAGCTGATTGTTTTGATATACTTTTAGTAATGACATGTTTTTTAAAGCCTTGTATCTCACTTCCTAAGGAAGGTATTAATTTAATAATATAGGTACCACCACCAGAAGGGAATTTAATATTATTAACATAACTACCACCGCTAACAACCACCTTTAGATTATTATTTATATCATTGTGACCCAACTCAAAAACTTCATCAACCCAATCGTAATATTTAAGAGTGTCTTCCTGAAGTACTAACATGGTAAATTCACTACCAGTATCCGCTGTAACTGTAAAAGATCTACTCGTTGCCTCTGTGGGCATATCTAAAGTACTTATTTTAATATTGTATATCTTACCCATAATTAATTTTTATTTAGTATCCACCACCATTGGTACCACCATTACCAGTACCTCCATTTCCATTTCCATTACCATTTGTACTTGGATCTGTAGCGTGAGAAACAATACCTATACCCTGTACACTAAAGCGACTTGTATCTATAGAATTTAATGACTGTCCTTTACCTTTTATGTAATTAAACCACTTACCTTCTTTTTTGATAAACTCAATAACGCTACCTGTATCTACATCTGTTTTTATCTCTACACAATTCCAACCATCAATGTCATTACCACTATTCCAAGCTTCAGCGTTATGAATTGTAACGCCAGCATCTGTAGATGTTGGATTGGCAGATAAAGGTTTCTTTATATGAGCCTGACTACCTTCATAATTTAACGTATTAAATGTCTTTATTAAAGAAGGTTCACTATTTAAAACTGCTTTTACAGTAGAACTATATGCGTGATCATAAAATATATTGTAGTTTTCAGCTTCATGTTCTGTGCAATCTATCCATTGGCTACCACTACCATCATCTTTTAAGGGCATGTAGTGTTGCCATAAACCACCATCTATCATAGTGAAATATTGTTTAGATAAACTAACACCACTTTCTAAAGCTATAGTTTGCCCCGAGTTATTTGGGTCTGGCGCCACAAAGCTTTTAAAACTAGTCCAACCATTCACATCTTCACTAAATGTTAATGTTTTTGGAGTTTCCCCGTTAGGATCATAAACTCTAATCATAGTGATATTATCTATCCACCCAGTTGTAGCAACATTGTTATCGTATAGTTGCACAACAAAAGTATCTCTTAAATTTGGACTTTCAGTCCAATCAAAATCACCTACATTACTCTCGCCAATTGTTACGGTTTGTGTTTGATCAAGAAGTAGTGTGTCATAAGCGTGGCTAGGTTCTATTGCAAATCCATGTCCTTCACTGTTAAAATAATATATTCGGAATTTACCAGTTTCTAGGTAAACATCATAATTTATTTTATATTGTTCATATTGTTTTATTGGTTTATCAATCCACTGATTAGCGTTTATATAATAAACACTATTTGAATCTGGATCAATGCTTGGAGCGTTTTCAAAAGTTAATCTTTGATTTGTTATATCCCAGTAAATCCATCTATGTTCAGATGGTTCAAAACCATCAAAAACCCAAGACCCAGCAGAACCACCTACAAATACACTAGTTTCATCTGTAAGTAGAATATCGGTAACACCAAATCTTATGTCAGAACCGCCGGAAGCTACTGTAGGCATAAACCCAATAGAAGCGCCATAATTATTAACATCCCAATTGGTCATAAGAGTCCCAACACTATCTAAGGTTATATTACTAGTATAGTCAGCCCAAGTAGCACCACTATCTGTACTACGACTTATTCTCCAAGGAATTGGATTATTATTATTATCTATTTTTCCAGAATCATTAGGATCTCCATTCATGTTAAATATAATCTCGTAATCACCCTCTTGATCTATACCAGAAAAATATAAACCTTCTAAATCATTTGATGGGGGTAAAGCGTCGCCACTAGCATCCCTTGTAATCCACCCACGCACCTCGCCAAGCATATTGTTAGCGCCATAATGCGGGTTTTTAACAACTTTAAAATTTAACCTCCAACCTAAAGGAGATATTTCAGGACCTGATTGAGTATTAGGAGTGTTAAAATACTGCGCCCATCGAACTTGATATGCATTGTTTGGATAACTTGCTGGTATATCCCAATATAGTGTGTTGTTTTTCCAATATGTAAGTCTTTTAGAAAACGAATGTGTTTGAGTACCCACAGTTCCGTTATAACTATTCTCCCAATTAGTAGCAAGTGGATATGCACCTAAATTATTTAGTTTTTTAGTAATTATTTTCTCAAGTCTTATTGCGTTTGTATTTTGAACAACCCAAATAGCAAGTTCGTCTAAGGTAGAGTTTGCGACTCTTACACTATCTGATGCAACTTGGAAAATCGCTCTTAATACATTTTTATTATCACCACTACCATCTGCGTGACCATACTCCGTTCTTACTGTTGGCATTAGTCTAATACTAGACCATGCAGCACCACCTCTATATGTACCAATACCATTAGGATCGACAGTACCAGTATCTGCATAACTACTAATACTACTTACTCCATGAACCATAACTATACCATCAGCACCGCCATGACCAGTGTTTGGGTTGTAACCCTCGTCGTATTCAACATCAACTAAATACCACGTACCGTTGTTTACCAAAGGACTGTTTGATATATCTTGAGTTATAAAGTAAGAATCAGTGCTATCGAACTTCTTTAAATGGAGATAATCAGCGTCATAACTTACGACCGTCGCGTTATTATATCCAATAGTCCCATAAACGCTTCCATTTGGTTTATGATCATCATGAAGAAACGCAATGTTACTAGGGGTAGCTCCGTCAGCGTCATTTAGGGTAGTGTGTATTAAAGTGTTTCCAAGTTTATCTGTAGTTGTGCTTGAATCATAACCCCAATCCCTAGGTACAATGTAGTCATATGGAACGTTAGGAGGATCCGAAGTATAGGTAAGGTAATCGTTTGGATCTTGCAGCATAACATTTTGTGTTATAGATGGATAATCATTTCCATAAATAGATGAATCATAAACGTCTAACCAATTATGTCCACTATTACCGTTTGGATTGCCTGAAAATGGATCCGTATTATAACTCCAATCATCAAGCCAATGATGATCTATTTCTGTCCACGCGGGTACGTCGTATGGAGGAACCGCATCTAGAGCGTGTATTCCGTCTTGTAAATTAATTGCATCTGTTGTTATAACTCCCGCTGTAGTCGTAGCAACAACTGCTGGTGAGGTTACCCCATAACCCTTTTTAATAAATACATTATTTATTTCCCAAAGTTGGTTTCTAAAAGGTTTAACTCCATTTGATGCTTCCCAAGGATACCAACTTCCTGAATATGCCTGCTTGTCATTGCTTACTCGAACCCTAAGTTGATTTACCACTCTTCTTTCTATAATGCCACCAGCATTATACATGGTGGTATTATTAAAACTACCGTCAATGTTTTGTTGGTCTGGATCTCTAAATTTAAAACTACAACCAACACGAACAGAGATACCAGACACAGTATTGTACCAATTACTGTTATTCCCACCTGGGTGATACGCATCAGGTATTCCGGCAGTGCCAGTTCCAGTGAGGAGATCAAATGGTGTGGTGTCCTGCCATGTGTAACTATTTGAACTTCCCCATAGAAGGGTGCTTGTATTTTCCCAATCTGCAGCATTAGAGATGTCCGAGTACGCATTACCAAAGCTAGGTGCCAAAGTGAAATCCCCACCAAGATCAACACCTCTTTGGGACCAAACATGAGTATAAGGCGTTGCGGTGCTTGGATATGTAGAAGCAAGGGGGGTTGCGGCGAAAAGTAGCTCTACGTGCATGAATTTGTCGGAAGAAACAGGGGAGCCACCATCATAAAGCTCAATTTTTGGTATAATATAATTATAACCCGATCTACCATTATTCCCTCCAGATGTTTCAACAGTAGGAAATATTGTAAGGTCAAGTTGTATGTGTAACTCGTCACCATTATACCAATCATCATGTCCTGGCCATATAGCTCCATTATCACTAGCTCCCCCGGCAAATACTTGTCCATTACCACCATTATCAGCGTAATCTTGCATAATACCAAAGTCACTTGGATTATCAAAGCCAATACTTTTAAACTCAACATAAGAATTTGAGGGCTCGCATCTATCAAAAGTAATAGCGCCTTTTGTTCCAGATAAACCACCAGTATAAGGATTAGCGTTTTCTCCGCTATTTCTAGTAATAGCTTGTGATATTTTTTTTGTTTCAGTTCCATTGTTTGATAAACCGGAGTGGTTTCCAGGATATCTTATAGGTTTTTCTACATATGGCTCCCAATTCATAGTTCCAATAAAAAAATTCAAATAAGGAAAATTAGTGAGAGTAGTTTCATTTATAGGACTTCCAGCCACTTGCCTTTTTATAACACTAGACACTTGCTGGTCTACATCGTTACTCGCGTTTGGTCCAAATATATCAAGTGTCGTAGCCGAACTACTAGTAAATCTTGGATCATACCACCAACCATCATCCGCCAAACTTCCACCTGCAGAACCATAACCCGCAACAGAGTATATACTTGCAGAACCAACGTTTGCGTATCCAGCGTTAATTGCGTTTTGCTCAGCTTCTGATTGTGTTGAACCTGTAAAAGTAGCAATAACAGCTCCCGTCGGATCTGTAATTTCAACCGTCCATACTGGTGGAACGTATGCTATTTCTGGTACTTCATCTGCTTGTTGTTGTATAGATCCATACGGTATAGCCTCGTGATTTGTTATAGTTACAGTACCATAAAAATCTTGATTTATAGTACCCCAACCAAAAACGGGGTTTCCTTCTGGAAGAACGTTGTGTTCCTCATAGATATAAGTAGTTGCGTTACCTGAATAAACACCTGGATTTGTAACTTTATTTACAGTTCCACCTGATACCGTAGCGGATTCTTCTCCAGTTTCAAAGAAAGAATCCCTTATAATATTTTCTCCGTAATTATCTGATAACGTTAAGTTGTAATTTTCTTTATACGCATCGTATGTACCCATCAGCGAGACGTGTTTAGATAAATTATCTCTAAACCAATCATGCATACCAGCTTTAGATATAGGTGTCAACCCATCTTTTGATAATCTTAATACAGCTCCTCTTTGTTTGTCTGTAAAATACGCTCTATAAGACTCAGAAGCAAACGATTCTGGATTTTTAGATATTCCGTATTCTCCTACAAAAGGATTTGCATCACCCAATACTTGATTACTAGATATTAACTGCGGGTTTCCATCGGCATTATATATAGCGTCTTTATTAGACGTTATACTTACAACTCTATCTTCACAAAATGCTATTAAACTAATTCTTCTTTGAAATAATTTTTGAATACTACCATAAGTTGGATTTAAATCTTTTGTACTCTTTTCAGCCATAATAAACTGATTTAAATCATTTACACCAGAGTTAGAATTATATACACCCGAATATATTAAACCGTGTAATCTACGTTCTTCCTCGTATGTTTCTTGGGTTGTTGTAGATGCTTTAACGCCATTTGCAATAAACATTTCATTAAAATCATCCCTAATTCTATTAGATTCTACACCGTTACCAAAAGAAAAACAATTATACCAAGATAATCCAGCTCGAAAAGTATCTCCAATATCTTCTCTAAATAAAAAGTCTGTTTTTACACCAGTTATTTCCCCTACTAACTGTTGCCCACCAGCTTCAGCTATAGTAAAACTACCATCTTGTCTAGTAAATTTAAATGATAATCCAGTATAATCTATTTCATTAGTTCCATCACCTCTATTAAAACCAGGGTCAAATGTAGCCACAGCGCCATCCCATGACTTTAAAAAAGTTTTTCTAGTAATAGCGTGGTTTAACACTTCAACTTTACACCCTATTGGCGCAAATAATTCGTTCGTATTTTCATTTATTCTTACAGGAATATTATTACTAGCTTCGTAGTATATATCTAAATCTACATCTTTCTTTCTAGGATCAATCTCCCATATAGCTGGAAATTTATTTAAGTTAGAAAGTAAAATATCTTTTACTGGTTCTAAAAACTCAATATTTGTAAAGTAATCATCATTTAACCCAGCGCTCATATGCTCTTCGTCTGCTATAGGATTATAAGTTGAAGGACCCGTTAGGTCGGTTGGGTTTTTATCTAGTTCAATTATATAACATAATCTTCTATTATGAGAAGCTCCAAAATGCTCTATTTTACCTTGTACATTATCTGGATACGAAGAAGCTCCAACTCCACTTCCAATTCCCGACAAAATATCTGATCCATTTGGTGATCCACCATCTCCTGCGTTTTCAGAATTTAACCATTCTAACGCCATTTGTTCTACAGACCAATATTTTTTGCTTTGATCGGACGTATGCACATATCCTTCATTTTTAATATATCTATTATAAGGGTTTCTCCAAGAAGTGTGATTGTATAATTTTTTTATAACAACTTTTTTAATAGTATAAATATTTTCATCTGTATCTCTATTAAATTTAAATTGTGAACCTGGATGTAAGTTCCTTATAAAATCTCTGATTTTATTATCTGGGTCTCTATTAATAGTAAACGTTGGATCCCATTGTCTTTCATGTAACTCTCTACAACTTATACCTGTGCTAGGTTGAGGGCCCGTATTGTAGCCATATCCAATACCAGGCCCTGGCGTTTCTGGTAAAAACGAACCATCTGGAGCGTTATTACCTTCCATCGGTAAGTGTAAATGGCGATTTTCAAGACTTGTAGAATTCCCAAATGTTTCGCTAGAAGTACTTCCGGTAAAATGACCACCACCCCATATACCTTGTAGATTTGCCATCCAAGAACCTTCGCCATATATCATTGATGTATTAGCGTCTAGATCCCAATTACCATCATGGAGATCTTGTCCAGGTGCAAAAAATGATAAGTGCATAAAATGCCTACCGACTTCATCTTTTTGTGAATATGTTTTAGTGTCAACTCCAACGCCAGTATCAGTTGGACTACCAGTTATTCCACTAAACCATCTCCTAGGACCTAAGGCGTGTATACTCTTTGTAGTAATAAATCCTTCTAAACCATTTATGTGATTGTCTTTTATAAAATCACTCATTCCACCGTCTAAATCTTGGGTTGGTGTTCGTCTATCTACTTTTTGTAAACTACCAATCCAACCATCAACTTTTTTGTTACCCCAGTTAGGGTTGCCGTTTGTAACCAAAGGAGAGGTTGTCATTAGCATTCCTTCATACCAAACGCCGTGCGGATTATCAAATGGTTCCTCAGTATCTAAACTTAATTGTTCTAAAAGTTGAGAGCTTTTTTCAAAGTCCGTTAACCACGTTTTAAGTGGTGGGTAACTCCAAATTCCTTGCTCGTCCCAATTTATCCCTGAATCATCTAAATATGGTTGAGAATCTTTTCTTGTTGTACCAGCCCATAACATACAATTATATTTAGCATAGTCGCTAGCAATACTTTGCATAGATGCCACGTGCATAGAATCTACAAAAAATGTTGGACCAAAATTATCAAATATACCACTCCAAGGAGCTGCATAATCCGTTACTCTTAAAGCTGCTGATGCGTCACCCCCAGCAACATTTCCAACAGAGTTGTGCGCAGCAAGATGTATATGGTGACCACCAGATGATTGATCTGCATTTTGATCAAATCCATTGTAATTAGTAAGACCATATTCTCCAGAAGTACCATCCCCTCCAGCTACAGAACTCGATGCTCCATCATTACCAACAACATATGATGGGTATTTATCATCCTCCCAATACCAACTAGATGTTTGCGCAGACACATGATATTGATCTAAAATATTAGTTGATTCGCCGCTTTCAATTAAATCTGTAACTTGATTTTTTGATATTTTAACAAAGAATTTTCCAGAAAAATCTTCTGCATCCTTAAGCTCCTTCTTTTCTACTTGAAAAACTAAGTCTGCATGTAGATTTGCTTCTCCTGTTATACTTGAATCACCACTAACGTGCGCTAAGTCTGCGTCGATTTTTGTTATTGGCGTCGAAAGATTAAGATGGTATGTATCACTGGACTTCCACCCATCTGTTACTTTATATTTTTTAGAGGCAGCTCCAGTTCCATCCACACTCAATCTTCTCCAAGAAACATATAAATCTTTTACTACATCGGGATTATCAGCAGCATCTCCTGTTATTAATTCTGATCTCCATAATCCAAAGTTCCTCCATTTTCCCGCTATTATAGCTATTTGAGATCTACCTTCTACATCAGGACGACCTGCGTCTTTCTGGAAAATCCCATTTGCAGACGTAATTTCGTTACTTGGATTTGTAGCAACCCCCATATTAACCAATTGATACTTTATAGCATCTGGAGCCTCGTTTTTAATATCAATA
>Ga0208919_1000840_pt1 | contig 19129 bp, 17 predicted proteins | sample 4_EtaG_FD_184076 | JGI IMG/M metagenome (GOLD analysis project Ga0208919, IMG submission 184076) | Marine viral communities from the Subarctic Pacific Ocean - 4_ETSP_OMZ_AT15127 metaG (SPAdes) (version 3) | ecosystem: Environmental > Aquatic > Marine > Oceanic | place: Pacific Ocean | collected...
TAAGTGAGGTAATGGCTACATCTGGTATCAGAAGGATGCAAATTTTTGTAAAATCACAACATATGGTGGCATTAAGGTTTGCCAAAGCACTACATTTTGAGGTAGAGTGTAAACACAGAAAGTTTGGCCCAGAGGGGGCTGACTATTATTCAATGGTAAGGTTTGAGTAAATGGGTGGAATTTTCAAGAAAAAGCCAGCACCAGCGCCAGTTGCGGCAGCGCCAGCGGCTACACCAACAGAAGAGGTGATCGATCGACAAGAGCAAAGAGCTGAAGCGCAAGAGACAACTCAAATGCAGGGCGCACAAAAGCGCAGACGCTTGAGAAGAACTGGCGGTATGAGATTATTGTTCTCACCTCTAAGGCAAGAAGGTGCAGCTATGAATGAAATTAAGAAAAAGCTTGGTGGCTAATCATGGCCAAGAAGACAACAAAGAAAAAGTTTTCTTTTAAAAATATGTTTAATCCAAAGCCTAGAAGTATATCAGAGGGATATGCTCAATATACTGGAATGCAAATCGCAGCTGGCGGTGGGCCTCCTGGTAGTGAAAAGTTTACAGCCAGCAAAAAAAGCACATTTGGATTAAAACAGGCCAAAGATGATTTCTTGATGGATATTGGCGTCAAGAAAAAAGGAATAGATTATTATGCCAGGTTGCCTGATAGGCAAAAACGCAGTCAAGAAGCTATGAAAAATCTTGGTAAAGATATTTTTGGCAGACCAGCCTCAGATCGTAGGGGGTCTAGCGCTGCAAGAGGTGAAACCGCAGCTGAACGAAAAGCAAGGTTATTAGCGGAAAGAAAAGCCGAAGGTCAACAAAGACGTAAGAAATTTTATAAACAGAAGGACGAAAGGTTAGCAAAGTTAAAAGCTAAACTTTTGAATTTAGCATGACAAAAATTAAAGACGATCCAAGAGTATTTCATAGAGTTGAGGCAGACCCGAAAAGGGCAAGAAACGAGAAGGGTCACCTAGTCGCGGATGACCCTTCTACTCCCGAAGTCAATGAGGCTTGGGAGGGCGGTAAGGCTCCAAAGAAAAAGGCAAAATCTGGTGGTGAAAAAAGTACATCAAAATCCTAAAGGCGGTTTAAACGCTGCTGGTCGGGCCTTCTTTAATCGGACAACAGGATCAAAACTAAAAGCTCCGGTAAAGACAGGCGATAATCCTCGCCGAGCGTCCTTCCTGGCTAGAATGGCGGGGAACTCTGGGCCGGAGCGTGATAGTCAGGGGCGACCTACTAGGCTGCTCCTATCCCTCCGCGCCTGGGGTGCTTCATCAAAAGCAGATGCCAGAAAGAAAGCAGCGGCAATAAGTAAACGAAACGAGAGTAGAAATGCCTAAGTTAAATGTAAAAGAAGTGATGGGGCGTGAGGCAAAAGCACAGGCTCGAAAAGATGAATGGCGTTCAATCTATGAAGATTGTTATGAGTTTGCTCTGCCACAAAGAAATTTGTATGGCGGTTATTATGAAGGTAAAACCCCAGGCAAAAACAAAACACAAAGAGTTTTTGATAGTACGGCTGTATCATCCACAAAAAGATTTGCGAATAGAATGCAGTCCGGCCTTTTCCCACCAATGCGTAAATGGTGTAGGCTAGAACCAGGTTCAGCTGTTCCGGATGATGAGAAAGAACGAGCGCAAGAAATACTTGATGCCTATGTAGATATTATGTTTGACCAGCTACGGCAAACTAGCTTTGACCTGGCAATGGGCGAGTTTCTCTTAGATCTTTGTGTGGGTACAGCGGTTATGATGATTACACCAGGCGATGAAGTAACGCCCGTTCGCTTCTTAGCCGTTCCCCAGTATTTAGTTGCAATCGAGGAAGGTGCTTATGGCACGATTGATAACGTATATCGCAAGTTACGAATAAAGTCTGAGGCCATCAAGAGAGAGTTTCGTGATGTAAAAATAACGCCAGAGCTTCAAGCAGCTATTGATGATAAGCCACACGAAGAGTTAGATCTATTTGATGCTATAATTTTTGACCAAGAAAGCGGTCGGTATCACTATCATGTAGTTTGGCCACATAAACAGCAAGAGCTGGTGTATCGAGAAATGGATAGCAGTCCGTTTATTGTTGCCAGGTTTAGTAAAACAGCTGGTGAAGTCTATGGACGAGGTCCGTTAATTGATGCGATTGCAGATATTAAAACGCTAAACAAAACAAAAGAATTGATACTTAAGAACGCAAGTCTTTCAATATCAGGCGTATACCTTGCAGCGGATGATGGCGTTCTCAACCCACAGAACATTAAAGTTCAACCAGGTGCAATTATCCCAGTCGCGCGTAACGGTGGGCCGCAAGGTGCATCCCTGGCTCCTTTACCCCGAGCTGGGGATTTTAACACAAGTCAGATTGTTATCCAAGATCTTACAATGAACATTAAAAAAATCTTGATGGATGACACTTTGCCACCAGATACAATGAGCGCCAGGTCAGCAACAGAGATTGCCCAGCGCCAGCGTGAGTTGGCTACAAATCTTGGGTCTGCCTTTGGTAGATTGATGACAGAGATAATGATACCGCTGGTATCCAGGACTTTATACGTTTTAGATCGCCAAGGATTTATTCGTATGCCTCTAAAGGTAAACGGTGTTCAAGTTAAAGTTGTACCAGTGTCACCATTAGCAGAAGCGCCAAAAATGGAAGAGGTTAATCAACTTCTTAATTTTATGCAGATTGCTAATGCAATGGGGCCAATGGGTCAGACATTATTGAATATATCAGAAATAGTAGATTTCATTGCTGAAAAAATGGGTATCGATGCTCGATTGCTTAATACACCAGAAGAACAACAAGCAATGATGCAACAAATGCAGCAAGCTATGATGGCTGAACAACAGCCAGAAATGCCAACAGATGAAACTGTTGCTGGAGCTATGCAATGAGTTCGGCTGAAGGTTGGGAGGGATTATCTCAAGCAAAGCCGGAGCCGCAGAAAGCGGATGACTTAGATATACTATATGGAACATTATTTAAGTCACAGGAAGGCCAAAAGGTGCTAAGTCATTTGAGGCAGATAACAATAGAACAACCATCCTGGTTTCCTGGAGAAGATCCAAGCCAAGGCTACTTTCGAGAAGGTGCGGCTGATCTTGTCCGGTTAATTATCAAAAGGGTGGATAGGAGCGATAATGTCTGAAGAAACAGAAAACACAGAAGCCGTTGAAACACAGGAAACAGAAGCGCCGCTTATAAACGTAGATACAAAAGAAGAAGAGCAACAAGCAGAGGCTCCTATGCCTGTGCATGAACAGCCAGAACAACAGGAAATGTCAGAAGATGATGACGAACCTTTTGATCGGCCTGATTACTATCCAGAGAAGTTTTGGGATGAAGATGGGCCAGATGTTGAAAAGCTTGCAAAGAGTTATGCGGAGCTGGAAAAAGCATTTAGATCCGGCAAGCATAAAGCACCGGAAGGTGATTACGATGTTTCGGATTTGGTTGATCGTGGCCTCGATTTGGAAGATCCGGCTGTTTCGGTATATCAAGACTGGGCTAAACAATATGGCGTTTCACAGAAAGCGTTTGAGGACTTGGCTGGTCAGATCTTGGAGATGAATGGTGAACAGGCTGAAGATATTGAGTACGATCGAAGAGCTGAAATGCAAAAGCTTGGCGCTAATGCCCAGGAGAAAATTAGTTTTCTCGAGCGTAACATTAAGGGAGCTGATCTAAACGAAGCAGAAAAAACAGCTCTAAGCTACAGCATAAACAATGCTGATAGTATCAATGCCTTGACCAAACTTATCCAGGGTTACACCAATGAAAATATCCCGATCAAACCTGTCGTTGCAGAACCGGAAATGACAGTCACAGATCTTCAGCAAGCTATTTCAGATCCTCGATGGCAGACTGATGCTGTTTGGCGAACCAACATCGAAAAGAAATGGATGGCAGCTAACAACTAGATATTGTTGCAATGTAGGTTGTTTGCGTGTATATGTGGTGTAACGGATAACCGAGCGGCCCGTTTATGTGGTGAATCCACTGGTTGGCGTGACCACTTCCACGCAAGCGACCGCCCGATTACATCGGCTAACGGTAAGCGTTTTATATTAGAAACCTTAAAAGGAGGCTTCTGCTATGGCGCAGAGTATAACCAATGCCTTTGTAACACTATTCGATCAAGAGGTGAAACAGGCATATCAAGGCGAGGCACTGCTTCGCGGCACTATGAGAACGCGAACAGGCGTTCAAGGAAACACAGTTAAGTTTCCAAAAATCGGCAAAGGCGTAGCAACGGTAAGGGTACCCCAGACCGATGTGACACCGTTAAACGTCACTTATAGCAATGTTCAGGCGACCATGTCTGATTTTATCGCTGCAGAGTACTCAGATATCTTTCATCAGTCTCATGTTAACTTTGATGAGCGTAGAGAGCTGGTACAAGTTGTTTCCAAAGCAATAGCTAGACGTATGGATCAACTTTGCATCGATGCTCTTGATGCGGCTTCATCACCGTCAACAGTTGCAACTGGTATTGGTGGTTCTACTACTAATATGAATATTGCAAAACTTCGTGCGGCTGCTAAAGCTCTTAATGAGAAAAACGTACCAGCTGAAGGTCGTCACCTACTGATGCACTCTTCTCAGCTTGATGCGTTGCTCAGTGAGACTGAAGTAACTTCGAGTGATTTTGCTGTGGTCAAGGCTCTTGTTCGCGGTGAAGTTTCATCGTTCATGGGCTTTAACATAATGACTATGGGTGATCGTGATGAGGGTGGCGTTCCAAAGCCATCAACTCGTACTTGCTTTGCATGGCACGAAAGTTCAATGGGTTATGCCGAAAGTATCTCACAAAAGAGTGAGGTTAACTACATACCTGAAAAGACATCTTTCCTAGTCAGCTCCATGTTCTCAGCTGGAGCAATAGCGATCGATGATGATGGTATCGTAAAAATTTCATGTACTGAGTAAGGAGACAGATATATGGCTTTTTCAAGTACCGGTTTGGTAAACTACGGTGGAGGTAAGAAAGGTGATGCACCTGGCCTCTACGGTTACTCAACAACTGATGCGATTGGTGATGTAAATACCGCTGGGTATTTTAACACATTGTCAGATGTTCTTGCGGTCGGTGACACGATCTTGGTTCGCTCTTCAACAGGCGGCACACAAGCATTGTCATGGGTCTACGTTGCAAGCAACGCAAGCGGTGTTGTTGACGTAACAGACGGTCTAACAATTACAGCGACCGACTCAGACTAATTAATATGGGGCTGGGTAACTGGCCCCTTATACACATTGGAGGGTTATGATGGCCGTAGGCGATACAGATTTATCTATTTGCTCAGATGCTTTGATTTCGCTGGGGGCTTCGCCCCTTTCTTCTTTTACAGAAGGAACTGACGCAGCTCAGGCTTGCGATCGATTATATCCAGATTTAAAAAATACATTACTAAGCACTTATGTCTGGTCTTGGACATTAGCCAAGATCCAGCTGGCTAGATTATCAACAACTCCAATAAATGAATGGAAATATGCTTATCAAATGCCAGGCGATCATTTAACTGGTGCGTTAGCAGTATTTGAAACTGATGGAACAGCACAAAGATCTGTTCGTTATGGCTGGGAGATATATGGCGATCAGTTAGTAACGAACATGGATACGGTCTTTATTGATTATCAAAGAACTATAACTGAAGCCAAAATGCCAAACTATTTTGTTCGTTTGCTAAGGACAGCACTAGCAGCTGAGTTAGCAATCGTTATTACAGATCAGGCAACAAAAGCTGATTATTTTAGAGCGCTTGCCTATGGATCTCCTGGAGAAAATGGTCGAGGTGGATTAATGCGTGAAGCTATGAACATCGATGCAAGGGGTCAATCAACACAAATTATTGAGGACTATTCTCTAATTCAAGTGAGGCAGTAAATGCGTGTTACTCAGTTTCAAACAAACTTTTCTGTCGGTGAATTAGACCCTTTATTAAGAGCTAGAACAGACCTATCTCAATATCAAAATGCTCTGGAAGAAGCAACAAATGTTATTATACAGCCTCAAGGCGGTTTAAAACGCAGAGATGGGCTAAAGTTTATTTATGACTTTGGAACAAGTTTTACAGATTTTAAACTTATACCTTTTGAGTTTAGCGTCACAGATAGTTTTCTTTTAGTTCTAGTTGTTGGCCGGATCTATGTATTCAAGGCTGGTGTTCTGCAAGCAAACATAAACGGAACAGGTAATGATTATATAGCTGCCTCAGATATCACTGCTGCGATGTTAGATGAATTAACTTTTACCCAGGCTGTTGACACACTCATTCTATGCCATGAAGATTTGCAAACAAAAAGACTTGTTAGAAACACAGATACAAACTGGACTTTAGAAAACCTCCCGCTAACAAATCTGCCTCAATATCCTTATGCTTTAAGTACACACTCACCAAATTTTACAATTACCCCCAGCGCAGTATCAGGAAACATTACAATAACAGCTTCAAGCGTAACGACAGATACCGGAACTGCCCAGGCTGGGGGCGCTAGTACAATTACACTAAAGGCGTCGTCTGCGTATTCGGCTGATGATCAGCCTAACGGAATGTCCGTTACACTTACCTCTGGTACTGGCTCAGGACAATCTAGGTTTATTGATGATTATGTAGCGTCAACTAAAGTAGCCACAGTATACCCACCCTGGACTACAGCACCAGATAACACAACAGGATACAAGGTTGAGGCTTTCTCAGCGGCAAGCGTTAATGAATTTGCCCAGGTAGATACTACTTTTGGACGAGCCAGGTATGTAGAGTTTGTTAGCGCAACAGTAATGAAGGCAGTCACAGAAGTTCCGTTCTTTGATACGAGTGGCGTTGTAGCTGGTAATTGGAAGAGTGAACATGGCTATGAGGATGTCTGGAGCAGCACACGAGGCTGGCCAAAATCAGCTACGTTCCATGAGGGCAGATTATATTTTGGTGGATCAAAGTCCAGACCCAATACCATATGGGGATCAAGAGTTATTGATTTCTTTAACTTCGATCCTGGCACTGGATTGGATGATGAAAGCGTTGAAGCAACCATAAACACTAATCAATTAAATAGTATTGTGGCCGTAATTGCCGGAGCTGATCTTAGAATATTTACTACTGGCGGTGAGTTTGTTGTTATTCAGTCAGAAGATTCTCCGGTTACGCCAGCAACTTTTCTTATCCGGCCACAAACAAGACTTGGCGCAAAGCCAGGTGTTCCGATAGAAGATCTTAATGGTGCGTCTGTATTTGTTCAAAGACAGGGTAAAGCCATAAACGCATTTCAGTTTGGGTCAGGTACAAACTCATACCAAGTACAACAGATATCCGTACTTTCATCGCATCTTATAAAAAACCCTGTTGATCTAGCGGCTCGTAGATCAACGTCAACTGATGAGGCAGATCGACTATTTATCGTTAATGGTGATGACGGATCTATGTCAGTGTATTCTATCTTGGTCGGACAAGAGGTTATAGCTCCCAGCTCGTTTACAACGAGCGGCAGTTTTATTGCCGTAGCCACAGAAATTTCTGATACTTTTTGTATTGTAAAACGTACCGTTAATGAGCAAGTTAAATACTATTTAGAAAAGTTTGACAAAGATGTAACTTTAGATAGCGCTAAGACAGGCACAGCGGCCTCCTCAACAACAATGGATCATCTTGAGGGAGCAACTGTTGAAATCGTGCGTGATGGCGTTGTAGAGCCAACTCAGACAGTTCCAGCTTCTCCGTTTACAATTACGTTTGTTAAAAATTCATTATCTACTTTCCAAGTAGGATTAGAATATACAGTCCAGGCAAAGACAATGCCAACTGAACCAGTATTAAGTTCTGGATCGGTGCAAGGTGTAAAAAAACGAATTGTCCAAGTTGATGCTCTACTTAATGAAACAAAAGATTTGGTAATCAATGGTAAACAAATATCGTTTAGAAATTTCGGTATTAATATTCTTGATACACCTATCCAGGCATTTACCGGATTAAAAACAGCGCATGGTATCTTAGGATATAGTGCTACCGGACAAATAACATTAACTCAAAATGTTCCGCTACCTATGACTGTATTAGGCTTGGAATATAAATTAAGTGTAGGAAACTAAAATGACTTCAGCATTAACCATTGGAATGTCGGTTGTTTCGGCAGCTGGTAAAATTAAATCTGGTCGAGCTGAAAGAGATCGATATCGTAGAGAGGCAGATCTAGTTGAGCTAAAAGGCCGAACAGAGGCCATAGCATTTAAACAAAAGGGTGCTGACATATTAAACAACCTAAACAATACTTTAGCGGCAATTATTGCAAGATCTGCGGCTGGTGGTGTTGATCCTACATCTGGATCAGCTGCGGTTTTGGCAACTGCCTCAACAGCTGATGGTATTACTGAAGCTAATATAGCCGCTGACAATGCTATACTCGCGGTTAACCAAGCTTCTGAGCAAGCAGATATTTATAGAAAAGCTGGAGATACAGCGTATAAATCATCAGTTATGGGGGCTATCGGAACTATCGGCACAGGTGCATATAGATACGGGCAACTATTATAGGTTAGGTGTAAAGATGGCTCTTCCAAAGTATCAAAAAACAGGAATAAAAGTTAGACAGCCTTCCGGCATGGACTTTGCTGATGCACGAGAAGCGTCACAGCTGGGAAGAACTATATCAGCTGAATTGGATAGAATGGGCGAGTTTGCGTTTCGTGAGGGTTCAAAACTAGCAGAGCGCAGAGGTCAGGAGCGTGTAAGGGAGGAGGGCGCTGTTCCTGTGCTTACTGCTCTTCAAGAACAAAAAGGACCGCGCACAATTGCAGAACAAGCTGCTTTTGATGCAGCAAACAGAATTGCTGTTGTTGAAATAGAAACAGCTGCACGATCTGATATGCGAACACTTGTTGCTGAAGCTGACGAAGCAAACATGGATCTTTCTATATTCAATGAAAAGATGAGCGACATCCAAGATGGTTATACTGCTTCTTTGCAAGTTGTTGATCCAGTAGCGGCTGGCGTTCTCAATGCAAGAATTACAGAGGACAATGCAACCTATTCAACAAAATATTCAGAGATTGTTACAGTAAAAGCTAAGAATGCTTATGCCGAAAATACAACAGAAATATTACTAGATGGCGCTCAGAAAATTAAAGACCTTGCGTTGACTGAAGGGGCTACTGTAGAAAGCATACAAAAGGCTGGTGAGGATCTTCTCCAAACAGCTTTGCTTAGAGGCACAGGCGATAAAAAAGCGCGAGAGCTTACTGATGTAGCTGTTAATAAGGCAATAAGGGAAAATTTAGCGTTTCGATATGAAAACGCAGATGGTATTGCCGCAAAACGAGCTATTGTTAATGACTTATTAGAAATAGAACAATACCCAGGTTTGGGTTATGAGCAAACTTTAAACCTTAAAGATGCGTATCAAAACCAACTTAATAGAGAAATTACTAACGGAAAAAACAATTTTATTGAAGAATTAAACGATGCAATATTGTTTCAGACAATTACCGGAAAACAAAAAGAAGGCTTTGAGTTTAACGAAGATAAGTTAACAGAGCTATTTTTAGAAGAGGATGGGGATACTGGCGTATTAGATACCCTAATGATGCAGTGGGAGAATACTCAAGAAGATATTAAAAATTATGGTTCTCTTTCTTCAATGAGTGGCGCAGCTGAGGCAAGAGTTTTACGAGAGCTTCAAGGTGATTTAGATGATATTGACCCTGATGCAAGCGGTACTGAAGTAGAATTACTACAAAAAAGAGTAAACAATTTTAGACAGGCCATTATCGATAAACGTAAAAAATTAACAGAAGATCCTGTTTTATATATTATTGAAACAAATGATCAAGCAGCAAGAATTTTTAAAGATTTAAATATTGATATTCGTATGGCTGATTTTGGGGATATGGCATTTCAAATAGAAAGATTAGAAGATATTCTACTCGATCAATATCAAAAATTAGGAATACCGTCAGAACAAAGAGTATTGCCTAAGTCAACTGCTAAACAGATTATATCAGCAGTGCAAAGCTTTTCTGATGAGGCAACAGTTCCAATACTGCAAGACATCCAAACTATATTTTTAGATAAGGAAAGACAGGGATTAATAATTAACGATCCAGAGCTTTACTCAAGATTTTTGCAAGACCTAAGTAATAATGGGTTAGCTCCTGAAATTGTTGAGGCTATGCACACAAACGATACAGGACTTCAAAAAACTTTAGTTGAGTTATCAAGATTACCGCTTGACCAAATAAAACCAAAAGACACAACTGTTGGCAAAAATGCCTTTAAGTTATTAGCTGAGCAAACAAAGGATTACCAAGAGGCTTTTACAGCTGGAGGTGGCGATGAGGCGGTAAGAGTATTTAATGAGCAATTTGATGTTGCTGAAAAGCTTTTGTATAAATACATCAATGACGGACTGCAATATGAGCAAGCAGTTAAAAAAGTTAAAGATGATATTTTCCCAGAAATAAATGGTAACAATATTATTGATGATGGCATTAATCAAAATTTTATTGTTCCTATGAACTTTGATGGAAGCCTCATGGATACAATGAGCAACTCTCTTTTAGATCCTCGTAAACTTAGAGAAATGGACATTAAAGAATTAGATGTTGGGGATGCTCCTGGATTTGTAAGTGAAGCTATTTCTTTTGCATCTTTGGCATCAAATGGTATGTGGCTAAACAATAGCACCAAAGACGGAATAGTTTTGCATTATAGAACAGACCGAGGGCATTTAATTCCAGCCAAATATAATAACGGTCAAACAGTAGACATTAAATTTAAAGATTTACCAAATGTCTTTACAACTGTAACTCAAAAAGCCGTTCCAGCTTCTGAAAGAGATTTTGAATCATATTTACCAGGGGGAACCTCTTCTGATGTTACTGGTGAAGGACTTATAACAGATCCGGCTTTCAGTGAAATTATGGGCGGTGGAGGCGGTACGTTTGATGAAAATGTTGACAACTTTCAATCTTTAACCAGGCAAGCCTTGACTTCAATACCAAAAGGGGCAAGCGAAACAAATAGAAATAAATATCAAGAATATGTATTGCAAGAGTTCAAGGATTTTAAGCTAACAGAAGGTCGGCTTGACAGACCTCAAGAGCCGTTGCCCTACTCATTGTGGAACGCATCTCAGCAAGCAGCAAAATCCGAAGGTGAGGACTCTAGTTTTTTAAAAAATGAATTAAATAGTTTGTTTACTTCAATAGATGATAGCGCAAGCGAGGCAGATAAAAAAGGGTACGAGAAATATTTGGTAGAACAGGTAAATAAATTTGTAAAAAGTAAAGGAAGAAGAACTGTAAGAATACTAGACCCTCTATCATTTTCTGACTGGTTTGAAACCCAAGGCAACTAACAATGAGAGCAAGAAAACTAACAACAGAAAACAGAATACTCCGGCAGATAGCCGGAAGTGAATTATCTGTTGATCTTGGCGAAGCTGTTAGTGCTGCTTTCAATATGCCTACTATGACATCTTTGTTGTCAAATAAAATAGAGCAAAATGTTGCGGATACAAACGCAAGAAGGCAAGTATTTCTTGATATGGACGCTGTTCTTGAAGAAGAGCAAATAGAGTTAGAAAAAGAACTAGCAAGCGAAACAGATCCTCAACAGCTTGAAAGACTTCGCAACAGAGCGATTGAAGTGTCTGAACTGCTAGGAACTACTAAGACTGATAGGTTTCAAAAAGAAATATTAGAGATAGGCGCGTATAGAACGCCAGAAGAACTTACAGAAAAATTTGGTGAGATTATTACTTTTAATCGAGCAATGTCAGAAGAAGAGGCTGCATTACTTGTTCAGAACAAAAAAGAAGAAATAATTAGAGAGTCAATCATACAAGCTGGCCCGAAGGGTATTGTGCCTGGCGTTGCTAAGTTTGCTGGCGGTATGGCAGCAATGGCAACAGATCCACTAGAGCTTGGCTCTATGTTTATTCCTATGGTTGGTGCTACTGGTAGAGCAACATCAATAGCAAGATACGGAAAGGTACGAGGTAATGTTGTTGTTGGTGCAAAAGAGGGTGCATTTGGCTCAGCAATAACAGAGCCTTTTTATTATGGCTTATCAGTCAATCAACAGCTTGATTATACAATGTCAGAAGCCTTGTTTAATGTTGGTGCTGGGTTGTTTCTTGGTGGCAGCATTGGAGGATTAGCTGGCACTATTTTAGCCAGAACTGTTAATGAAAAAGAAGTTATTGATATTGCTGAGTTTTCAGAAATTATAGAAGCAAGAAAGGCCGCAGAACCTATTTCTGAAGCAGAGGCTCTAGCTCGTGCAGATAAAATTGTTAAAAATCTACGAAAAGCAAACAAAATAACAGGCGATCATATAACGTATGATCTGGCTCTCAGGCAATTCATTACAGATCAAAATATAACAGCTGAGATTATTGCGCCAAAAGCTATTGGAAAGCCCACAACACTGGGTGAATTTATTAGATCAAAAGGCGGCATTAATGATGATAAGCCAACATTTAGAGGTGAGCTGGCCAATATAGGAATAAAAGCTCGTACTGGGTACATTAAGAAAAATGGAACGGTTGTTAGTTTTATAAATAATAAAGCTTCAGACCTAGATCTTGACGATATGGCAGAGCTAGCTTTTGAGGCTGGTTATTTAGATAGCAGAAACACTGATGAGTTGGTGCAAAAGATTAAAGATGAAGATGCTGGTAATTACACGTTTTCTAAAGCCGATGAGGCAGACGCAACTCTTTGGAGAGAATATCATCAAGGGTTAAATGATTTTGAAAAAGAGATAGAATTTCGTAATGAAATTCGTCAGGAGCTTGAGGCGACAGGTTATAAAAACATTACCGATGATGAGGTAGCAGCGATAGCCGATCGTATGGCTAGAACCGGACAAATGGCTGTTGATGCAGCTCACGATATATCACTTAAGGTCGGGGATGTTCGTCAGGAAATGCTTGCTCGTTTGGGCTTAGACCCAGAAGGCGAAAAGCTAGCAGACTTCTCTGCATCAGAACGCGCTGATGAGGTGTCAGATGTAACGCCATATGATGAAATAATTGAAAGAGAAGCTGAGATTGTAGCGCAAGCCAGAGCATCAGGTGAGCTAACAGATGACCAAATAAAAGCTTTAGATGAGATAGAAGAAATAGATAAAGGCCATGAGGCACGAGTGGATGTTATTCGTGCTGGTATGGCTTGTGTGGTGAGGTCGTAATGGCAGATTGTTTAAAAGTTATAGATAAGGCAAATGCTAATCGTCTAAGCGATGAAGAGTTAGTTGAGATACTTACAGAGCTGCAAACAGAAAAGAAAACTAGGTTAGCTGCTAATCAATTACAAAACTTAGATAAATCTGTTTTTAATCGCGGTGAGCTTATGATTAATGAAGCTGACGTTGCGAGAATGGTTGAGAAGCGCAGTCGATACAAAAATATAATTGTAGAACAAAGAGCAATGGCATTAGCAGAACGTGCTGATAAAGCAGTAAGTAATCCCTCTCTTGGACTAGAGGCTTTATTAGTTGGTGTAAACGCAAAGTTTGAGGGCGCACAAAAATCTGTTGACGCTCTTAACCAGGCTTTGATGGCTGAGTTTATGGGTGGGTTTATTGCTGATTTAAAAAAAGCAAATCTAAAAACTCAATTTAACAACATGAAGCCAGATTTTGAAAAAGAGGTATCTAGGGTTATAGCAAACCTTAATCAAAAAGAGCCTTTGCCTAATTCAGAAATTAACGCAAGCAAAGAAGCCGTTACTATGGGCGAGATCATGTTTAAATACCAGCGCCAAGCGTTTCAGCGAGAAAACATGGCCGGAGCATTTATACGACTTAAGGAAGGTCGGGTTGTTGGTGCAAGCCATGATATCCGTAGAATGGTTAAAGGCGGTCAAGCGGCTTGGGTAGATTATATTGGCCAAAAAATAAATTGGCAAAAAACAGCTGGTGGAGAGTTTTATCTTCCTGATGAAATGCTTGCAGATAGGGAGCTTGTGAAAAAACTTGCGACTGACAGAAAGGCTTTTCTTGAAAGATCTTATGACGCTATAACAACAGGCATTAGAACACAGACGGAAAGAACAGAAATAAGCAAATCATTTAAGGGGCCTGGCAATCTAGCCAAACGTGAAAGCGCCAGCTCTTTGTTTACTTTTAAAAGTGCAGATGATTGGTATGATTATGACCAGCTGTTTGGCAGAGCCTCTTTGCGTGAGGCATTTGTGCAAGATATTCAATCTTCGTTGCGATCAACGGCATTAATGGAAATGCTAGGAACTAATCCGGAAGCAATGGTTGATCGTATTCAACAGCGTCTTTTGGAAAAACATAAAAGCAATCCAAAGAAAGTAAAAGATTTAAAAAGAGAAACAGGCGTTATAAATTTTAAAGCTGCTTATGCAGAGGTATCTGGAGATGTAAACTTAGGATCTCACACCAGCATAGCAAGAACTTTTCACTTTATGAGATCATTACAAACAATGGCTAAACTAGGCGGTGCGTTTATATCCGCTTTCTCTGATGTTGCGTTTATCGCGGCAAACAGGATGTATCAGGGGCGCTCATTGATGGATAGCTGGGGCGATGCATTTAGCGCTGTATTTAAAGGCATGAACGCTGGTGAGATGCGTGAATTTGCAGATCGTTTAGGTGTTGGTATTGAGGGGCAGCTTGGAGATTTTATGAGCCGCTTCAATGCGTCTGATGATATACCAGGACAAACATCAAAAATGATGTCAATGTTTTTTAAGCTTAATCTTTTGCAGCCTTGGACTGAAAGTAACAAGCGCGGTGTTACGCTTATGATTGCTAATGATCTTGGTCGTGAGGCAAGTAAGAGTTTTAACAAACTGCCCGATGATTTGCAGAGACTTCTCAGCATATATGATATTGATGCTGCTAAATGGAACAAGGCTCGTAAGGGCGCTAAGAAGGGGCCAGATGGTAGAACATATCTAATACCTGGTGAGATCGAAGATGTTTCGTTACGACAAAACTTTTTTGCATTGCTTGTGTCTGAGGCTGACAATGCTGTTCCTTCGCCTGGCGCAAGGGAAAGGGCAATACTAAGAAGGGGATATCGTCCAGGAACCTTTGCTGGTGAAGGCATAAGGTTCTTAACACAGTTTAAATCTTTTGGTGTTACAGCTCTTACCAAACCGCTAGGGCGTCAGTTTTATGGTTACGGTGCAGCAACAATGAATGATCAACTAAAGCGTGGTCTTGGCGCTAACATGGGATTGGTTAATGCTGTTGTAGGTACGACTGTTATGGGCTACTTCGTTATGCAACTCAAAGAGGTTATGAAGGGTCGTGAAATGCGCCCACCTTCACCAGAAACTTTTTTAGCCGGAGCTATGCAAGGCGGTGGTCTTGGAATATATGGAGACTTTCTATTCGGTGAAGCAAACAGGTATGGCGGTGGCACATTACAAACACTAGCTGGTCCATTTGTTAGTGAGGCCTCTGAGTTGGTAGATCTTTTACAAAGAACTAGGGGCGTTGTTTTGGGTGGTGATGAGGATATAGGCGGCGATGTTCTTAGATTTGCTAAAGGCAATATACCTTTTGGCAATCTGTTCTACACCAAACAGGCTATGGATTATTTGATATGGTATCAGTTTCAAGAAGCACTTAATCCTGGGTATCTTCGAAGGATGGAGAGGCGAGTGGAAAGAGAAAACAATCAGAAGTTTATTGTTAGGCCATCAAGCATTATCGCAACAGGTGGTGGATTTAGGTAATAATATTGGAAAACAAAACAATATATGGTATAAGACAAACAAATCGAGGGATTATATAGATGGTCGATATTCCAATTAGCAACGTAGCTAGGCGTGTTCAGTTTACTGGAAACACGACAACTGGCCCTTTCTCATTTACTTTCAACATCTTAGCTGACAGTGATCTTATTGTTATTAAGAACACAACGACACTAACAATAACGACTGATTACACAATAGCTACAAACGCAAATGGAACCGGATCAGTCACTCTGGATTCAGCACTTGTGGCATCGGATATATTAACACTTATCGGTGGCAGAAGTTTAGAACGCACAACTGACTTTGTAACAGCTGGTGATTTGCTTGCATCAAGCTTAAACGAACAGCTCGATAGCCTGGTAATTATGGCTCAACAGCTCGATGAAAAGGTTGGTCGAGCAATCATAGTTAATGCTGGTGATGAGTCTGTAAGTTTAGAAATGCCAACAAAGGACAATCGTAAGGGAACAGTCTTAGGTTTCAACGCAACAACAGGAGCGCCGGAAGCTGGGCCGACAATAGCAGATGTATCAACTGTTGCAGCAATTACAGCTGACATTTCAACATTGGCAGATATTGAGGATGGCACAACAGCAACCGATGCAATCTCTGGGCTGGCCGCAATAAAAGCAAATGTAACAACTTGCGCTGGCATTTCATCTAACATAACTGCCGTTGCCAATGACGCATCTGATATTGGAACCGTAGCAACAGATCTAGCCGGATCTAACACAATAGGAACGGTTGTCTCTAACATCTCAAACGTAAATACCCTGGCTGGTATTTCTACAAGTTTGGCAGCTTGCGGAGCAATAAGTTCTGATATAACTACCGTTGCTAATGATGCAACGGATATAGGGCTTGTGGGCGGAAGCATAGCGAATGTTAACTTAGTAGCATCAAGTTTAAACTCAGGCGCATTAACGGCTGTAAATGATTACGGATCTGTTGCTAATGCAGTTGTCACCACCAACGATTACGGGAGCGTATAATGGCTATACAAGTACAATTAAGAAGAGGCACGGCGGCGCAGAATAATGCGTTTACTGGTGCAATAGGTGAGGTTAGTTTTGACACAACAAACAATCAGCTTCGAGTTCACGATGGATCAACGGCTGGTGGTTTTAAAATAGGAACAGGAGACTTTCCTACTGGCACTGCTAACGTAGCATTAGGAAACACAGCCCTTGATTCTCTCGATGGAAGCAGTCCAGGCGGTAATAACGTAGCTGTTGGACATAACGCTCTTACAGCAAACACAACAGCTAGTAATAATGTAGCTGTTGGTAGTGGTGCATTAGCAACATCTACTACAGCAACAGATAATACTGCTGTTGGATACCAAGCTCTCAATGCAAATACTTCTGGTGCTGATAACGTGGCTCTGGGTGATGAAGCTGGACACGATATTACAATAGGTAGCAGAAATACTATCATAGGATCTAAAGCTGGTGACGCTGCAACAACAACAGATGATACAACATTAGTAGGTTATGGTGCTGGTGGTGGTGCTATTATGACAGGCCATGATAACGTTGCTATTGGTAGCGGTTCTTTAAGTGTTAATACTTCTGGAGCAAGTAATGTAGCTATTGGTAAAGACGCTTTAGACGCAAATACTACATCATCTAATAGTACAGCTGTAGGTTTTGAAGCTGGTACAAATAGCACTGGAGCGCAAAACACTTTCTTTGGAAGGCAATCTGGAAAAGGTGTTACATCAGGTGCAGAAAATGTTTTTGTTGGAAACAGTGCTGGTCGTGATGGTACTTCAACAGGAGATTACAACATTGGTATTGGAAGTGCGTGTTTAAATGCTCTTACTTCAGGTCACAGTCATGTAGCTATTGGTCGTGATGCATTATCAGCAACTACAACTGCAGGGGAAAGCGTAGCTGTAGGTCATCAAGCAGGAATGGATAATACAACAGGACGTCTTGTAGCTTTAGGTAGACACGCAGTTAAAAGCAATACAACAGCAAATGATAATACTGGTATTGGTTATCGTGCTTTAAGAGATACAACGACAGGTGCTAATAATACTGCTCTTGGTGCGGATGCCTTAATTCAAAATACTACGGCAACCGAAAACACTGCGATTGGATATGCAGCAGGATATAGCAATACAACTTCTTCTGGTCTTACTTATGTTGGAAGAGCTGCTGGATATAGCACTACTGGTCAACACAATACATTCATTGGAGAAGGTGCGGGTTATTATATAACTAGCGGTGCCAAAAACACTATTCTTGGACGCTTCAACGGAAACCAAGATAATCATGATATGAGAACAGATAGCAATACCATAGTAGTTTCTGATGGCGATGGTAATGTTAGAATACTAATAAATAGCGACGGTTATTTTAGAGCTAACTCAGTAAACGCAAGTAGAGTTAGCGGCTCTACACACACTATTTCTCATGATAATAATGATACTGACGCCTTAATTCTTGAACAACAACATGGCTCTTATATTAAGAGTGCTTTCAAAATAAATTGTCATAGGGTTGCTTCTTCTGCTTATGAATTTCTTTTAACAAGGTCTGGAAATAATGCAGATGTAGAGCATTATCTTAGGGGTGATGGTAACGCATATGCTGATGGCTCATGGAACGGTGGCGGTGCTGACTATGCTGAATATTTTGAATGGTCTGATGGTAACTCTGATAATCAAGACAGAACAGGTTATACAGTTGTATTGGATGGTGAAAAGATTAAACTAGCTACGAGTGATGATACAACAGCTAATATTATTGGTGCTGTGTCTGTTAACCCTTCAGTTGTTGGTGATAGTGATATTCAACGATGGAAAGGTAAATATTTACTTGATGACTTTGGTGCTTATCAAACAGAAGAATATACTCAAACGTGGTGGATTGAAACTATTGTAGATCAAGAAGCTGCTGATGAAGTTTTAGATGATAATGGCAAAACTATTAGTCCAGCATTAGAACGTAAAACAAGCACACAAAAACATTCTCATGAAACTGATAAAATACCAGACAATGTTACTGTTCCAGATGATGCCAATGTAGATACTAAAGATGCAAAAGGTAATACGTTAGTTAGAAGAAAACTTAATCCAGATTACAATGCAGATACAGCATATATTTCGAGAGAAAATCGACCAGAATGGTCAACCATTGGAATGATGGGTAAACTTCGTATTCGCAAAGGGCAACCAACTGGAGACAGATGGATTAAAATGCGTGATGTATCTGACAGTGTAGAAGAGTGGTTAGTAAGATAATGGAAAATGAAACTGTTTTAATTAATGAGGCTGAATACAGCTTGGAAGATTTTACTGATGAGCAAAAGATATTGTTTCACCATGTTCAAGATCTTGATACCAAGTTAGCCAACGCACGTTTTAACTTTGATCAACTGACTGTT
>Ga0208919_1000841_pt1 | contig 19091 bp, 41 predicted proteins | sample 4_EtaG_FD_184076 | JGI IMG/M metagenome (GOLD analysis project Ga0208919, IMG submission 184076) | Marine viral communities from the Subarctic Pacific Ocean - 4_ETSP_OMZ_AT15127 metaG (SPAdes) (version 3) | ecosystem: Environmental > Aquatic > Marine > Oceanic | place: Pacific Ocean | collected...
CCGTCGGCAGGCTGCCCATACGGGCGTTGCCCTGCCTTGTGTGCGTATGCGAAACCTCGTCCCATCATGCTCCCAAGAAGTCAGGTACGGGGCCTAAGCAGGCGTGATCCCGTACATGTAGCCCTGACGGGCACGGTTGGAGGTGGTCAGCTCGCCGTAGCAAAGCAGCTGCGAGAACACCGCATCCTGGTTGGTTGGACGCACGAACGGCGTCGGCTTGAACCAGACATCCGAATGAGCGACCAGTTGCAGGTATTTGGTGTTAAGCATGTAAAGCTTGCCCTCACCTGCCAAGGTGCCGTCGAAGGTAATCGGGGCGCCCTTGAACAGAAGGTTCTGGAAGCCGCCGTCAGCCATGTCGGTGTCGGTGTAGCGGATCTGACCATCCAGTAGAGCCTCGTAAGCCTCGTACTGGTTCTGACCCGTGATGATGATGGTCGGCTGGTCGTTGCCAACCGAGCAGTTGTTGTAGAGGGTAGCCATCGCAGCGACGGTGATCGCACCGCCCTGGTTGGTTACCGCGGAACGCCACCAAGAGTTGTCCGAATCGGTGGCGTCGATGCCACCAGGCGAACCAGTGGAGCCAACCAAGGCGCTCAAACCAAGCATGTCCTTGCTGCTGTTACCGGTGCCGTTTCCGAACAACATGGTGTTCATGTTCTCGATGATGGTTTCCTGCGTCTGGAAGATCTTGCCTTCCAGCAGGTCAATGATCTGAGCTTCGCCGTTGTTCTTGGCTTCCTCAATACCATTGATGGTCACTGTGGCCGCGTACTGCTTCCAGTCGTACTCGGCGGCAGAAATGCCTGTCTGAGCCGTCACGGAAATAGTGTCGGTGCCGCTGTACGAACCAGCGGTTGAGTTCGTCCCGTAGATCACTGGGACGACGATCTTCGCACCACCACTGACCCGACGAATGGTCTGGCCGTTCGTCAAAGCGTAGAACAACGGCCTTGCGCTGAAGATGTTGTCCGTCAGCTTCGGAACGTAGTTCTTGAGTGTGGTGGAGAGAATCTCGTCAAAATTGCTGTTACCAGCAGTCATGTCGTTTCTTCCCCTTTAGGGTTAGGTGCCGTGTTGTTTTTTGGCTTGAGCGAAGGCTTCTCTCAAAGAAGACGGCTGTTTCCCCGCATCCGTTCCAGCAACCACAGCACCCGCTTGGGTGCCCGCCCCGCTTGTCACCTTGGAGGCTTCACGCTTGGCGTCTGTGATTTCCTGATCTTTCTGCAGTTTCTCAGCCGTGGTAGCCACTTCCCCGTACTTCATGTGGGTAAAAGCGGCTTCCAAGTTTGGGATCCGATTTCTCAAAGCATGTCTGTACAGCTCTGAAGTGTCGAAGTCTCCGTACTTCTTTTTTAGAGTATTGACTTCCTTCTCTAAAGCTTGTTGTCTCTGAGCCTGCGCTTGCTGCGTCACCTGGGCCTCAAGAGCGGCTATCCGCTTGGCTGTCGGATCTTCATCAACGCCGTCCGAGTAACTCGGTTCGGCGGTGGGGAGGTTGTCCGAAACTCCAAACGCTGACGATAACGCCGCTATGGTGCCGGCAGGGTCTGATTCCAGAGCCGAAGCAATCGCCTCGGCCTGCTGCAAACGCTGACGTTCTTCTGCGATTTCCTGCGTCTTGCGGGTGTAATCCGCCTGACGCTGGTAACCGTTCTGAAGCTCCGACAGGCTGACCTGATGTTCCTCGCCGTCGACCTTGACGGCGTAAGATTCTCCAGGTTCCGTTAGGGCTTCTGATGAAATCTCAGGAATGTCCGCCGCAGCGGATTCCGTTGCTTCCATGTTTTCTTCGGGCACTTCGTGTCCCTTCTAGGGGAGTCCAATAAAACGGTTGCTCCTATTACAGAAATGGCGTTGTCCCACATGGGGTTACAAAGCCGGCAACTCCAATCCCATTTGGTTTTGCAGTTGCGCTAACAACTCTGGAGGAACGCCGCCGGTCGGAGCAAAAGCCCCGTCAGGCGGTGCCCCAGGCGGCGGCATGGGGGGTGCGGCCGACCTGGTAGGCGCCTGACCGGCCCCAGGCGGAGCGACAGGTGCGCTTGGAGGCGCTCCAGTCTGCGGTCCACCCTGCGCCTGCATCAGGAACCGTTCAGGATCCTTAATGTCGAAACCGGTCTTGAGAACATGAACCGCAAGTGCCTGCGGATCAATAACGGTGCCAACCAGCGGCCCCATAGCGTTCAAGAGAGACACGGCCTGCTGCTTGCGAATCGTGTCGTTTAACGGTTGAGTGGAACCCGCCTCAACGCTGTAGTCGTACTCGCCCACAATGTCTTCTCGGCTGTACCCGATGAACGCTTCTTCGCCAGCCTCAGGGATTCTCGCCGTGGAACTACCCGTCATGAACTGTTGCATCAGCTGGATGACTCGCCGGCCGATGCGGCCTATCGCCAACTCCACGATGGCGAGTTTGTCGGACGCCCTCGCATTCTGTGCGTCAGCAATAATGCTGGCCTCAGTCGCCGTGCGGCGAATCTCAGGCATCGCACCCCTGGCGTACTCCGAGATCCCCGACACTGTGTTAATATCGGTTTCAATAATGTCGCTGTACGCGTAGATCTCAGGAGAGATCGGCACCTGCGGCATCGGAACGACAACGTCCGACAACGGCTTGTTCTCGTCAACGACGGGAACCATGCGGCCATCCTCATCGGACTCGAGGGCTTCACGGCCCTCGGGGCCGAACGACCTTTCGTGGTACAGGTACTTGCGTGCGTACCGTTTACGGTCGTTCATCAGCTGCGAACGAGTCTTGTCCAACTCGAGTTGCAGCGATTCGATGGCTTCCAGGTCGCCTATCGGGTAGAAGAAATCGGGAACGTCATAGTTCCGAAGCATCACGAACGGTTGACCGTAGGCGTAAGGCATCGGAATCGGGTTGATCAAAAACTCGTCTGTGGTTTCCCCCCACACCGACAGCGTGTTTGACCTGATGTCGTAGTACTCCCAGATCGTGACCCGTTCCTCGTCAAACAGGTACTCCTTGTTGTCGAGGTACTGCGACGCGTACATCGGGTTCACGCCCCCATCGGCCGTCAACTGCTTCCGTACCGACGGTCGGTACCGCTTGTCGTTCTGAGCTTCCGACAAAGGACGAATGATTCTCTGGGCGATCCAACTGACATCGTCCATGCAGGTCGCTTCAGGATCGACGAACACATCGAACGGTGAAACGCGTTCCACGAACGGCTGGTCCTCAACGACCATCATCGCCGTCTGTGGGACGTTCGCAGCCACTTCTTCGTCTGTGGGCAAACCGCCGGCAAAGGCCGGCGCTTCAGCAGCAAACATGTCGACTTCGTTTATCGCCTGGTCGAGAAGATCCTGACGTTGAACGTCCGACAGAGACATTTCCTGCTCAACGAACTTCCACCCCACCTTGATCCACCCGTGACCAAAGATCAGAAAATCCTTCACGGCTCGACGAAACGGCGTCCGAAAGTCGTGGTGACGCCACAGATGGTTCACTACCGCTTCAACCGAAGCAGCCTTAGAGCTGTTTTCGGGATCATTTGCCGAAACGACAATCTTCGGATGATTCACCGACACCGAAGGAGCGATCACGTTCACCGTCGAAAACGACAGGTTCACGGCAATCAAATCACGCTGGGCGGTAGTGGTCCTCGGCCAATGGCGGCCACGGTAAAGGTCGTTTAGCCTCCACCACGTTTCATCCAGGCCCTCCTGTTCGCGCCAACGACGCGAACGATCAATGCGTTCGACATAGTCGTTCAGCAACTCGCTGCGAGTTTTTCGAGCCATCAGAAATACGCCTTGTCAGGCAACCTTTCGATATTGCGTCCCGCAGCTTTAGCCTCAGCCTCCGCTTTGCGGCCCCGCTCCTCACGGGTCAAATGCTGCTCGCTCACAGGCAACTGGGTGCGGAAACCGCGTCCAGTGTCAAAACGAATCCCTAAGAGCTTCTTCCGCCACTCCCACAACTCCTCAAGAGCCACAGGTTCCATAGGCCCCCGCAAAGATTCCGTATATGAAACAAAATCTTTAAACGTCGCCTCAGGTGGCAGAACCGCCACAGTTACGGACGCTTGGTGTGTGGGGCAGCGTTGTGGCCCTTCAAGTTGGGCTGAGGCTTTGCCGGCTCCACCCTGCCGGTGATGCCGTGCTGGTTGACCGGCGTTTCACGCACGCTGATCTCCCCGTAGCCGCCAGTCTGACTGGCATACTTCGGGTCGCCGAAACGCTGCTTCGGGGACTGCGGAGCAGCAGGCTCCCAAATCGGGTTAGCGACGACAGAACCGCCACGCTCCATCTTGTTGTTCTGACCCTTCGCGCCATCAACAGTCTGCGATGCGGAAGTGTGCGAAACGAATCTCGCCATAGTTCGATTACTCCATGCTAGAGGGATTCCCTACTTAGAACGAAGGGGTGTCCCACGCACCGTGTTCCCCCCGATCCGCAAATCAGGCCCAACAGCAGAATCGCGCTGCGCCTGACGGGCAAACCAGTCCACAGTCCAGTAATCGTCAACCTTTTGAACGTACTCAGGCGCAAAAGCGTACTTACGCATCTGATTTGCCAAAGCCAAAGCAATCACACGATCATCGTAAGGAGACCCAGACATCGACCCCCGCTCGTTGCGGACAAACGTCCGCAACTCCGCAATCGTATGACGGTCATAAATCGTCAACTCGCCATTCCGCAACGCCATACCCAAATCGTCGATCATCAACGGCTTCGTCGTCCGAGTCGTCTTCCACCCAAACTCCTGAGACACCTTCGACGTTGCCTGGTTCAACGAACGACGCCGAAACAGATTCGGATACCCCAACTGCCGCAACTGCGTAATCGTCGTCAACCCGTGGTTATTGGCCTCCACGCAACACAAAGCATCCCGATACCACAAACCCAAAGACAACACCTCGTCCGCCAACGCATCAGGCGGAATGTGCCCATGCCACGCAGCAACCAGCTCGCCCGTGTTCAAATCCAGAACATGAGCACACGAATAGTCGCCATGCCCCAAACCCTCAGCCGTATCCACCCCCATCACATAGCCGTGCTGCGGATCAGGATGAACCCACACCTCCAAACTCATCGCCGAAACTCCACAGCCATCGAAGACACCTTATGCAAATACCCCGACTCGCCAAACCGGACATGGCGTTTCATCTCTTCCAACAGGTCCAAGTCGAACACGGGGTTGCCTGACTTGACGAACGCTTCCTCGGGGGTTGTGGGGTATTCCTGTGCGAGCTGCCACGGCAGCATCGATTGCTGCTTCTCTTCGTACCATGCCGGCCCGCGGTCTTCGGTCGCCGACCACGGAAAGAACATTGATTCAAACTTGTTGTTGCCTGTCGTGGCACCAACCCAAAGTTCGTGAAAGAAGTTCCCTGACCCGTTGGCGGTCGACAGTCCGATGATCCGACCGCCCACATCAGCGACCGGCTCTATGGAAGCCCACGCTTCTTCAGGGTTCGGCAGGAACGCCCATTCGTCAACCACAACCAGCGTAGCCGACTCGCCTCGAGCAGGATCGGATGCCGAAGGCATCGAAGTAATCTGGCTACCATTTCCGAACCCCATTCTCTGCTGATGCTCGATCAGGGACTTCGGGCCACGATTCACCATCCATTTCGGCAGATGCTGAAACCCGTACTTTGACTTCTTCAACAACAACACCGATTCCCGCTCGGTGCGGGACAGGTCGATGATGTTCTGATCTGGGTGAAAGAACGCCAGCCAGAACTGGTGGGCGGCCACCAGGGTCGTCCAGCCGATCTGGCGGGCTTTCAACGTCAACGAATAACGGTTGTTATCCCAATGGTTTAAAGCGAAAGCCTGGGCGTCCCGCAAATCAAACAGGATTCTGCCGTGGGCGGGATGCGCTATATGCCAGTAGTTGCGAAGAAAGTAGGCTTCGTCACGGACACACTTGCGCCACTCCGCTTCCTGGCGAAGTTCACCTAGACGGCTCATCCCGCAGGATGATCCGCAAGGAACTCAGCATACGCCTCAGGGCTATTCAAAATAATGGTAACCCCCTCAGGCGGCGACGACCGACCAAGATTCATGCTGATCGTCCCAATCAACGTACCAACCGCCACCAACAAGCCCGTCACAGCCACAACAAACCTAGTGATCCTGCCCATTTAATCGAACAACGATTGTAACGTCCGACCCAAACCCCAAACCAGGAACGCTATACACATAAACGCCGCCGTCACCGTTGCGGCCAACACCCACTCCCTCACTGACACGACTCGCACACCTCAGGAGTCTCAACGCCGCACTCCAACACCTCATCGGAACCAGGGCCATGAAACGGATCGCCCCACGGACCCAACACAGGACGCTCACCAAACGCCTCCTCACGCCACACCTGATCGCCATCAGAATCAAAACGGGCCTCGGCACGCTCCTCAGCATACGGCAACCAACCCGACCCGCTCACGACTCCTCCGCAACGTCATCGACCCGAAACTCGGCGACCAAAGCCTCCAACTCGTCAGCCAGCTCCGCATCCGACAAACCAGAAGCAGCACGCTCATCATCGACAACGACACGCCGCTTCGGCGTGAACTTGTCGATGTACTGCAAATACAGAGAAGCAGCCTTCACATCCCCATCAGCCGCCTGCTTAAACAACGAATCGATCACCGACTGGGTGCGCTCAGGATGAATGTTCAACTCGGCGCAACGACGATCCCACTCCTTCACAAACCTCGGATCACGCTTAATGCGCCGCAACGAATCAACATGAATGTCACGACCCTCCGCCCACTCCTTCTGAGTACGCGGACTCCGCTCAGGCCCCAGAAGCAACCACTCCAACAACTCGCCCCAAAGCTCAGGCATCTCCTTCTCGCCGGTCTCAGACACCGTCCAGCCCCGACCACCACCATTCTGCGGCATGTCAACACCTCCACTACTAAACATAGCCGTCCCATGTGGGACACTACGGGACGACAGTAGGGGGGCTATCAGATATCAGATAGACACCCGACACACGACGGGTGTCATCAGATACATACTTGCCCACATGGAGGGCAAAGCACCCGAAGACCCTCCCCGAAGTTGACAGTATGCCAACCGATCTCAGCTGGGTCACGCACCACAGATAGATATCTATACATATAGGTACGCGTAGCCCCCCGCCCCCGCGGGGGGTGGGTCGGGCGGACAGGCGCTCGCCCGTGTGCGAGCCGGTCGTCTGTCGGTAGGGGAGTGGTTCCCTGTCGATCTGCCGTCTTGTAAAGATAACCCGCATTATCTTGACAGCGAATCGTTGCAAATACAGTGATCGGGGGGTCCCCTACCCTGGGATCGTGCATAGATCATGCAGAATCGTGCATAGGGCGATCCGAGAACGATAGCCGGCAGAATCGTTGCCATTACTGGCCTAAGCTGCTCCCCTATCGGACCTGGTGGCCGTTGCATCCTGCATATCTGATGCATGGCCGCGACTAGGCGCCGCGACGGGCCGCGAACGGGCGCCGGCGACGCGTAACCCATAGGCGGGTCGGTTGTCGTGTGGTCGGTTGTCGTGTGGGTCTATTGGACGGGTTGTTGACAGTGTGTCCCCATCGTGTAATGTGATCCATGGATGCCGGCGATGGTCGCCGGCAGAAAGGGTAGGAATGGAAGACGAACGGATCACCTATAGGGCGTTGATCCTGCATTTGCATGACCATGAGAATGATCACGCCGGCCGCGATTGGTCGGGGTCGACAGTCGAGGATTTGCGCGACGAGTGGCGTTCGGGCGTACAGCTTGACGCCTATATGTGCGGCCATGACGAGGAACCTGACTACGACGATGCCGACGCTGTCGAGGACGCCTACGAAATGGCATTCGAGAATGAGTGTGCGATTCTGTCGAACGAATACGGCGTTTCGACATGCTTCACAGCGTGCGATTGCCATGATGATGATGGCTACGCGTTGTGCCTGACGACGGGCGCCAGGATTGTGGACGGGCAGCACCGTGAGGTTGCGGCATTGTTGGCCGGCGATGGTCTGCACAGTGTCCAGGGGCCGTTAGGTCGGACGGGTCTGTGCTATTCGTCGGCGGATTCGGTTCGGGCGGACGCGTGGTACAAGGTCGCCGGCATTCTGGCGGAACGGTTGGACGATGCCGGCGACGCTGTCGGCCATTCTGTATTGGTGGCTATTCATGGCTAAGGATCTCGAGCGTCACCTATTGGCCGCGATGCCGGCCGGCGGATATCCGATTCATCCTCTAACGGGGGAGGATCGTGTGGCATGGCGCGACGCAATGATTCGGGAACGCGTCGCGGTCGGATTCGAACCGCTAACCGCGGACCTACTGACGGCGCCAGATAACAACGTAAAGCTCGACAAGAGCAACGCCTACGGGCTCTCACTGTCGCCGGCATCTACCGGCGGGTGGAACGTGTGCCGCGCTAGTTCGGTTGGATGCCGTGCCGTATGTCTCGCGACTAGTGGGAAAGGCGGCCTAGAGAGTGTGCAGGATGGGCGACGCTGGAAAACGGCGCTATTGGCCGCGGAACCGGCGCTATTCGTTCGGGCCCTGGCGATGGAACTACGGAAGGCGGCCGGCCGGCGGCCGACCGATTCACTAGGTCGGCGGACCGGTCCACTAGTACCGGTCCGCTTGAACGTACTTAGCGATCTAGCCTGGGAACGATTCGCGCCGGCGCTATTCGATATGGCCGGCCTACGTTTCTACGACTACACGAAACGGACCGGCCGCGTACTGCCGGCGAACTACCACCTGACGATGTCGGCGACGGAACGAACCGCGGACGACGACCTAGCCGCGTTGGCCGATATGTACGGCTCGAACGTCGCGGTGGTGTTCGATACGCGACGCGGTCACGCGTTGCCGGCGACGTTCGCCGGTGTCCGCGTGGTTGATGGTGACGTTACGGATTCACGATGGGCCGACGAGCGCGGCGTGATCGTTGGTCTACGCGCTAAGGGTTCGGCGATTGGTGACCGTTCGGGGTTCGTTCGGTCGGTAGCGTGATGGATGCCGGCATGGTGGTGTTCGTTGGTTGGTTGGTCGTGTGCGCGGCGTTGGTCGTGTATCGGTTGGCCCAACGGTTTACAGGTCTCGCCGGCGATGGTCGCCGGCGATTGGATACGACGCCTAGCGCGTCGGAAGGGTAGGAATGATGACTAGCACCAGTGAGAATAGGGCGGCCCACATAGCCGGCCTAGTCGGCCGGTATGGCGACGCGGTCGCGGTACTGGCCGCGGATCCCGCTACGGCGGACCTGGCCGCGGTGGCTTTTGCGCCGGCCGCGGTGGCGGACGCGCTCGACGCGGCGTTGTCGACGCGTGCGCCGTTTCGCCGGCTGGCTAGTGCGCCGGCGTTTCAGGGTAAGAGCCGGCGCGTGGCCGGTAGCTTGTGGCATCGTTCGGCGGGTTGGCATAGCACGGGCGGCAGCATGTACGGACCGGTCGGTACCGTGTGGGATGCGCGGAGCGTGGGCCGGCGTCCCGACGGGCGCGGGCTGCCCGCGTCGTGGTTGGCGGAGGTGGAGCGCGCGGGGGCTGACGGGTTCGTAGACGCGTTGGAGACCTCGACGACCATCTACCAGGTGGTGGTGCATGGTCGGTCGCGTGCTGTGTCAGCGTGGCAGCGCGTACTAGGGCCGGTGGCATCGTGAGCGGGACCGTACTGATCCGCGTCGAGGACAACTACGGTACGCCCGCGGCGTACCCTGCGAACGAGAACGGGCGCCTGTTTTGCGCCATGACGGGGTGTCTGACCTTGCGGCCGTCGGACCTGAAACGGATCCAGGCGTTGGGGTTCGAGGTCGTGATCGAGCGTCGCGATGATGCAGCGGTTCTCGAGTCGTTAGGGGTGCCGGCATGAGCGAGGACTGGGCCGGCTGGCTGTTTCTGCATGCTGCCATCATGACGCTGATGTTCGGGACGCTGCTGTTCGTGGCGGCCCTGGGCGTCCGAGCTGGGGCGCGGTGGCTGCTCCGTAGGTGGTGGTCGCGCTTGTAGTACCGGTCTCGACTGCCCTGGTGGCCCCTACCCTGCCGGCGGTGGTCGGCGTGCGGCCCTGTCAGCCTCTTCCCCCTCGAGGTTGGCGGGGTCGTTTCGCGTGCCGGCCCGAAAAAGAATCTGAAAAAAAATCTGACCTGCATAAACGTGGCGGGTCGACGCGTGCTGACCTGCACAAACGCGGGCCGGTCGGGGTGGGGGCTTGACAGCCGTGGGATAATGGATGCATGGCAAGTCGGAGCTAGCGGAGGCCGGCAGGGCCAACGGTGCTACTTGACAACCGAATAACGAACCTGACCAACCAGGGCCGGCGCATGAGCGTCGGCCCATATCGAAAGGGTAGGGATATGAGCGAGTGGATTCTGACATACGCTGATGGCCGACACTGGCACGCATGCCCGAAAGGGCTGTGGGATCAGGTCGGCCCCGACAACGACAGCGTCACGTTTGCACACGGGTTCGCATACCGCGTAACCCTGGGTCGGCGATTCATTGACGACCATGAGTCGAGGGATCTTCCCTTCGGCGTCAAGGTCGACGAGAACAAGCTGACCTACACGCTGCTGATGACGGTGGACGACATCCGCGAGGTGTATTCGGATGCCTGCCACTACGCCGACAGCATGGGGGAGTGGCTGGAAGATGACGACACGGGCTACGCCCGCAGCGTGATCCAGGCCGCGGGTCGTGTGGTCGAGGGGCTGCGTAAGCAGGTGCCTGATGTCCTGGTCTGACTCGACACAGGGAATGCACTACTGCGACCTGTACGACGACGACAGCGACCTGATGCCCTGCGAGCGGTGCCACGACTGTGGCGCTCGTAAGCAGGCGCAGAACGACAAGTACTGCACAGCCTGCGAGTAGGCAGGTAGGGGAGTAGTGATGATGGCCGGCCTTAGGGCCGGCCATTGTCGCGTCTACGCTCGAGTGTCGCCCCTGTGTCAGCATCTGTCACACGGGCGTGGTAGCGTCATTGTCAACATCTACGAAAGGGTAAACAATGGAGCGAATAAAGACAGATGGTAAATGGGGGTGGGTCGGCGACTGTGCCCGCTGCGGAGCAACGGACATGCCTCTGGTGGATGTCTATGGTCCCTCAGAGCAGGTCGGCGTAGTGGAACTTGTAGAGCACAGTTGGCAATGCAAACTGTGCTCCAGAGGGACGGATGCCACCAGCTACGCCGCGCACCTACGGTCAGCAGTCCAAGCGGACTACCTCGCCCAGCCGTGGCGCTACGACTCCTGCGGAACCTGGGTCGACCTGCACGATGTCTGTGATGCGAACGACTATCTTGAGCATGCTGACGAGTTGTTGGGCATCGACTTTCCCGACATAAACGACGAGAAGGCGTGGGAGTCCTACCTCGCCCTTGTGAACGAAGCTATCGCTCTAGTTGAGGCCGACTGGCCCATCAGACTACGAAAGGGTGAATGATGGAAACGGAAACGATAGGCGGGTTTACGGCTACGCGTGTCTGTGTCGAGTGTGGTCGGGCGTTTAATCTGTTCGACGCTGACGACGCTAATGGGTGGTTCTACGGGCACGATTGTGAGGCCGCGTGATAACGGGGCGGGAGTGTGACCGATGCGGCGTGTCGGTCCCCGCTAACGAGGGTCGCGTATTCGTCGCGGTCGAATGGGACCGGCCAGGGGATCGGTTAGACGTAGGCACGGGGCGCACTACCCCGCGGGCTGATCTAGTCGGCCCGTGCTGCTCGAAGGGCGGGGAATGATGGCTGACGTAACCATCGGGCGGTCCACCGCCGAGGTCACTGTGCTGCTCGACAGGAGCGACCTGGCCATGATCGTTCTGAAGCAGCATCCCGAGTTGGCTCCGACTGGCGTGGCTGACCGGCTGGTTCTTACCCATGTTGATCGTGCTGCCATGCACGATGACAAGCTCGTTCGTATCTGCATGCTGCTGACGGAAGGAGAGACTGATGAGTGATACCGACCCACAGGAAACGGAAGAGGTCGACACAGAGGTCGAGGTCGAGGTCGTCAAGCGGCCCAATCCGCGGTGGTGGGATGTCCTACCAGGCGACTACAACGAGTTGACGCGGGAACTAGACGGCATGCGTGCCGACGCCGAGGCCGAACGCCGACGCCGCGACATGTGGGGCTACTGATGGCTATCGACAGGTCTCTACAGGGCCGGCGCGTGCGCCTAGACAGCACCACAGACGACCACACAGCCCTACAGCGGGGCGCTGAGGGCACCGTGAGGTACTACCGCTGGTCTCACGCATGGAACGACGACGACGCAGCACAGGGCACGCTGTGCGTCGATTGGGACGACGGGTCCACGTTGGCCCTGATCGACGGTGTCGACGCGTGGGTGCTGCTGTGAGTGCGCGCACCGATCCCCTACGGTTGCTGATCGAGCAGCCCGTGTGGATGAAAGACGCGGCGTGTAAGGGGCAACCGGTCGGCGTGTTCTTCCCACTGAAGGCCCACTCTCCTCCTCCGACGGTGCGCGAGTTGTGCGCGGGCTGCCCATGCGGAGACCAGTGCCTGGTGTATGCAGTGACGGTCAACGAGCAGCACGGGGTGTGGGGCGGGTTACTACCGAAGGAGAGAAGGCGCGTGCGGAGGTTATGGGTTAGACGGCGCGAGATCTACCGTGACGGGAGGCTGATATGGCCGGCGTGATCACAGGCATCGGGCCGTCGGGCGTGGAGACCTTCATCATGTTGGACGCTGTCGAGGCTGAGGCTCTTGCCCGACTACTCCAACTCGATGTCTATCCCGAGGGCGTGTACGGCGTGTTGAACGATCTGGCTGACAAGATGGAGGCAGCATGACTACACCAACCGACTGGGTGGAACTCACAGCGTCATGCGGGCGCTGCGAAAATCAGGACAGCGTCAGCGTGCCGGCAGCCAAGTACACCGAGTGGCGAGCCGGCGGCAACATCTCATGCGTGTTCCGCAACCTGTCGCCGCAGCAACGCGACATCCTGATCGGATCGGACACGACGCGGCCGTTTCCGTACTACCTGTGCAAGATCTGTTGGGATCTGACCTTCGAAGGAGAAGAAGAATGATCATCACCGTAGGGTTCGCCGGCATCGTGTTCGGTGCCGCCATCGGATACCTCGTCCGCGATGTGGTGGCGTACCGTCCACCATCTCGACGCAAGAGGGTTGTCCTTGACCGGTACTGGCGGTCCTGGCCTGCGACGATTCGAGAGCTTAGAAAGATGACCCACAACTAGCGTGTTGCTAGTGGGACAGCATCGCTAATGGGTAGGATGTTTACTGTATGATCAGCCTCGCGCCCCCGTCCCGTTCGTTCACCTACCCTTTCCGAGGGGGGCGGGGGCGCACCACCGAAAGGGTTCCGCAATGACCGAACAGACCACTTCTGATGGTCGACCTGTTTTGAAACTCGTCGACCCTGAACACGAAGCGAAGCCTGAGGTTCGGTACGCCGACGCTCTCTTCGAGATCTCCCGCGCACACACCGCGCTGGCCGAAGCCAACGAGCGGGCATTCGTCGCGTACTCCGACATGATCCACGGGGAGACCGAAGATGAATAACCTACCCGCATGGGAGAGCGTGTCGGAACTGCGTGACGTACCGCAGGACGCTGCCCGTCAGATGATCCTGAATGCGGAGCAGCAGTGCGCGCCACTTGGGGCGCGCCTGCGGTCTCTAGCAGCGCATCCAAAGCAGGCGAACTGGTCGACCCTGGCGCGGCTGGTCGAGTTGATCGAGCAGGCATACGTTCTTGCTGTAGAGTCCGAACTCGATGAGTGAGGACCGCCTGTTCCTACCGTCCTTCCACGACCTCGAGAAGACGCTGAAACGTCTACAGCCTCGAGATCGCATGCGGATGCGGACGATGCTTGACCGAGACCTACAGGAACTGAGGTCGGAACTGTCCGATGCACGCGAGGACGATGTCGCTGCTCTGGTGAATGGCGGCTCGAACAGTCAGGCTGAGGTCGGACGCTGGGCCGGCGTGAGCCGGTCCCGCGTCGCAAAGATTCTGCGGGCACGCGAACATCGGTTGCGGACGACTGGTTCTATCTGATATATCTGATATCTGATGATGGCCCCGAGGGCCATCTTCTGATATCTGATAAGGATCCCCGATGGATGTCACAACCCTTCTCTAAGGTGTGGGCATGATCGAACACAGGTTCCGACAGTCCTGGTTGAATACCTTTCTGGCCTGCCCTGAGCAGGCCCGCACGCTTCGCAACAAGACCGCCACCGATGTGGCTGGTAGCAAGATGGTGCGGGGCACCGTCGTCCACGCAGCCATCGAAGCGGCCCTGCATGCACGCATGGCTGGCGAAGAGCTGACCTACGAAGACGTTCTCGAGGTCTTCCACATGGAATGGGACAACCATGTAGACGACATTCAGAAGTGGAACAAGGAAGCGACTACCGCCGAGTCGACGGTCGCTCTCGCCGTACAGATGCTTTCGGTCTGGTACGAGCAGGTGTTTCCGTACCTCGACCCTGTGGGTATCGAAACTCCGTTTGAGTTCATCCTCCACGAGGACGAGAACCGTCGCATCTTCTTGCACGGCACCCGCGATCTCGATGAACCGAACCTGACCTGGGATTGGAAGACGGGCCAGCACGACGCCCCGTGGTTGGTTCGTCGCAACGACCTGCAGTCGATGATCTACACGCTGGCTCGCGCCCGTGAGCGTGGTGACCTGGAGTCGCCGCAACCGTTCAGGTTCTGCTATCTCACCAACGGTGAGCTTGAGATCATTGATGTCACACGCACCCCTCAGGATTGGGCTGCGTTGGTTCCGATGTGCAACAGCATCGCCGACCTGATCGAAGCGCGGCTGCCGTCATGGCCGATGCGCTACGATGGTTGGAAATGCTCAGACGACTGGTGCCCGAACTGGGCGGCATGTCGTGGGAAGCACTTGGGTGTCGGCACACGGCCGGCGAACTGGTAACCCGAAAGGGAAGGAGCAATACGAAATGCTAACTGACAGGGACACATCGATTATCGCTCAGGTGGCAGCCAAAGTGGCTGGATCTGTGTGCATGGGCAAGGGTGCAGAAGGGATGGTCGACTACTTCGCCGTTGAGGAAGCGGTTTTCAACAGCATCATTGACCGCGTTGGGGGCGCCGAGATTGTGGTAGCATCGCCTGCGGTCGCTGCAGCGCCAGCACCAGCGGCAGCTGCGCCTGTCGAGCAGGTGCAGGCAGCGTTCCCAGGCGCCGAGATAGTGGCGGCACCTGGTGCGGACATCTCGCCGCCGGCTCCGCCAGCGCCACCCGCTCCTACGGCGGCGAAGCCGGCGCGGGGTGCCCGCAAGCCCGTCCAGCGCGACGAGAACGGTTTCGTCACTGATGGTCGGCAGGCCGCATGGAACGTCGCGTTCCTGTGTGCTGGCACGAAGACCGACGACGGCAAGGTCATCGTGTTTGACAACAAGCGCAAGAAGGAGTCGGGCGAGTGGAAGGCCACCGCAGCGGACTTCAACATCTCTGAGGCGGGCGCAGCGAAGTACGGTCTCGGCGACAAGCGCATTGGGTTGTGGCTGTCGGACGCACCGACCCATATTCAGGCCGGCGACGGCAGCATCCATGTCTTCAACGTGGAGGACATGCACGCACGGTGCGGATCGTGACGCGCCCAAAACGAGTCACCCTTTTCGGACTCTTCGCCTTATTCGTCGGGTGCATTGCCGCGGCTAACTGGGCATTAGAGCGGTGGGGCATCGTAGGAATAGGGTTCGGGCTGATGGCGCCTGCTGGTGTCTACTTTGCCGGCGCGACCTTCGGTGTCCGTGATGCGCTTCACGACATTGGGGGTCGGTTGCCGGTCATGGCGGCCATTCTCCTGGGTGGTGGCGTTTCACTTTGGACTGCACCAAGCTTCGCCGCCGCCTCAACGGCAGCATTTCTCATTTCGGAAACCGCCGACTTTGCCGTCTACGACCCCATGCGTAGGTCATCGTGGCCCGCAGCCGTGATTGTGTCCAACATTGTTGGTGCCATCGTAGATTCTCTGCTATTTCTAACCTTGGCGTTTGGTTGGGTGGCCGCAAAGTCAGGGTGGGTGGATCTGACCATCGGGAAAATCTACCTAGTTCTTCCCAGCGTTTTATTGGTCGGCGCTCTTCGCCGTGCTGTATCTCGCAACGCCTAGCACAGAGCAGATTCGTGATGCGATGCGCTCCAGCAGGCTGGGAATGATCATCACCCCCGAAGGATCCCACAACACCATCCCTGGCGTTCCGTGGTGCGCCGACAATGGGTGCTACACCCTTGGAGATCGGTTCAATCCCGACAAATACAAACGGTTTCTGGACAGAAAATGGAATGACGATGTCCTGTTTGCTACGGCACCCGATGTTGTGGGTGACGCTAAAGCCACGTTGGAACGCTCGGAGTCATGGTTCGATGAGCTTTCTTCGAGGGGATACCCGCCCGCTCTCGTCGCTCAAGACGGCGTCGAGAACATGATGGACGAAATCCCGTGGGACCAGATACGCGCCTGGTTTATCGGCGGTTCAACGGCATGGAAAGAGTCCGCTGACGCCGCCGATTGTGCCACCGAGGCGTTGAAGCGAGGGTGCCACCTACACATGGGGCGCGTCAACAGTTTCCGCCGACTGCGTCTGGCAGCAGCTATTCGCTGCGACACGGTTGACGGCAACTTTCTGGCATTTGGACCGACCGTAAACTTGCCGAAACTGTTGAAGTGGATGAACTTCATCGATCTTCAACCAACTTTTGATTGGGTTGAGTGATGGCAGACTTGCCGGCGCCGTTGTCGCCTGAGCAGATCGAGCAGCGGTTACGGGAAGCGGCCTCCGACGGGGAGGCTGCTCCCGCAACCGACTACAGGTACATCGAACCGACCTCCACGGCGTTCGATTCGTTCGTCGACTACGTCCGCAACGACGAGGGTCGGTTCCTGCTCGGCTTCCCAGAGGTCGACCTCGCCATGCGTGGTCTCGCCAGAGGCGAAATGCTCCTGGTTGTGGGCCACTCGCACAACGGCAAGTCGCAGGTGCTGTACAACTCGATCATCACGGCGCTGTTGAACACCGACGCCCACATCCTGCTGTTCTCGCCCGACGAGCCACGCGAACTCATCGCACAGAAACTCCACTGTCTGGCATACGGCCGCAACGGCGAAGAACTTGAACAGCAGATCAAGGACGGCAACCAGACCGTCCTCGACGAGGTCCGAACGGCATCCAAGACGCTGTTCAACAGGATCCTCATCAACGACGCAGCGTTGACGTTCAGCCAGATGGGCGACGCATTCAAGGAAGCTCAGGACTACTGGCAACGCAACCCCGACTTCGCCATGGCCGACTACCTCGAACTACTACCAGGCGAATCCGACCACAACGGCGTGGTCGCCAAGGCGCAGGGTTTGAAACGGTGGTGCAAGGAAGTGTCTGTGCCGCTCGCTGTCGTGCATCAGGCTGGCCGTGGATCTGGAGACCGGCACAAACCGTCAACGATCACGGCCGGCAAGTTCGGTGGCGAGCAGGAAGCGTTGGCGGTACTTGGCGTGTACCGGCGACGCGACGACCCGTCGCTGTCCTATGTGGAGAAGTGCTACCACTCGGTGTCGATCAACATTCGGGTCAACAAGAACAAGCGGCCTCCGAACCGGCTCGGCGACTTCGAGTATTTCATCTGCCCGCACACCGGCCAGATACGCGAGTACAGGGACGACGACATCCCTCCCGACGACAGGTACATGCGGTGACTGATCGTGTCGCCATCGGCGACAAGTTCTGCCACCTGTTCCGAGGCAACGCCCTCGCCAAGGAGACACCTGATGGAGACTTCCGCCCGTGGCGCGGCGAGGATGGCACCCCAATGCCGGCCAAGGGTCCAGTCTTCGAGGAAGCGATCCACAACCACCTGTGGGGGCCATACCGCCTGGGGGTATACCCGCTGATGGAGGTCGAAGGATCTCCGAGTTGCAACGTCGGCTGGCTCGCCGTCGATTGGGACGAAGGCGACCCGTCGTATGTCCACGCCGTCAACGTGCAGGGATTGTTGACCCAGCTCGGCATCCCGTCGTGGGTTGAGTCTTCCCGATCCAGAGGCTTCCACCTGTGGGTATTCCTGAAAGAAGACATTCCTGCTCAGATGGGCCGCAACGCCATGTTCGCTGCATGCCAGATAGTTGAAAGCCCCACCAAAGAGGTGTACCCGAAACAGGTCACGATGCCCGCTAAGGGCTTCGGCAACGGAATACGCCTACCATATGCACAGAACCGCCCTGAAGGCCGTCAGGAGGCTGTACGGGGCTCTGAGAGCAACCTGTGCTTGGAGGAGTTCACCAACGAAGCGTTCGATTCGATGGTGAACCGTCAACAGATCGTCAAACTGGCCTCCCTGTACCAACCGCCGGCATCAAACAGACCTCTACACACCCCGAAGTTCACCCACACCGGCACGAAGATCGGTGCCGACTTCAAAGCCGTAGCCAGAGACATATGGGACCAAGGTCCAACGCATGGTGACCGCAGCCTCGCACTGTTCTCGTTTGCCTGCTCCCTGTTCAGGCAGAAGTACACGCCAGACGCCGTGTACGAGTGGACCCGCCAGTGCGACCTCAAATGGGGGCAGAAGTTTGCTGCCCGAGGCGAAAGCGGAGAGAAGCAGTTACGCAAACTGGTTGATGACGCAGCTATCAAGATGGGACGATGACATGATGGACTTTACCCACTGGTTGAAGTACGGAATCGAGCAGAACTTTTGCGGTCCTGCAGTGTGCAGCACACATGACGGTATCCCGATGACAGACCTGGAAGAAGCAGAGCTTTGGGACGGCGGCGAACCATGCGTCTTTGTTATCCGACCGTATGTCGACCTTGCCGAAAAACGCGAAGTCGAAGCAACCCATTTACCGTCGAACTGGCGAAAGCCCCGATGAGTAGGAAGCGGAAGGTTCCCCACCACCAGAAGAAGAAGGGCGGCAGGTACACCCCGCCGACCCCCCGAGGGTTTCGTTGACGTACCGATTCACCATCCCTGGCCGACCCAAGTCGAAGAGCCGGCCACGGTTCGCACGGGGCCGCGCCTACACCGACAAGAAAACCCTCGACGCCGAAAAACGCGTCGCCGAACTGTACAAAGGACCGTACTTCGACGGCCCAGTAT
>Ga0208919_1000842_pt1 | contig 19060 bp, 20 predicted proteins | sample 4_EtaG_FD_184076 | JGI IMG/M metagenome (GOLD analysis project Ga0208919, IMG submission 184076) | Marine viral communities from the Subarctic Pacific Ocean - 4_ETSP_OMZ_AT15127 metaG (SPAdes) (version 3) | ecosystem: Environmental > Aquatic > Marine > Oceanic | place: Pacific Ocean | collected...
ATAATCGCCCCAGAAAACGCTTGGGGTATCGGACACCGGCACAAGTGTTCCTGGGAGAGTATTCAGGAGCGCTGGAAACCGCGGGTGCTGCGCTTAATGTTTGAATTCAGGATAAATAGCGTTTTGCGTTAAAGTGTCTTCCGTTACATTGTGATTAACGGAATGAAAGTAGCTCAATTTTGAGTGTTTGCTAGGCCAAAAGCAACGGAGTGCGAGCCGCTAAGGGTGATTGGCCATATGAATATTGTAGTCTGTGGGGTTCACCGTGCCCTCAAGGCGTCCAATTTGAGTAAAATCACTATTCTCAAGAACCGTGTCAATAGATGTGTCTCTAAAGGAGAGGTTTTTAATTACGTTAACTTTACACGGCATTCCCTTTGCATCTACATCCATTATCCATGCTAAAAAACCGTTTGAAAATTTTGCTAAGCTACCGATAGGGTATAAGCCAAAGTGTTGGATATACTCTACAAGTAATGACTTTTCATAAATAGTTGGGCAGTTATTAACCCAGCGGTAGGCATCAAGAGGTTGCCGCGGATGCTGACCATTTCGCTCATGGGTTAATTTATTGATTATTTTAATAACACTGATTAATCGAACACGCTCGGATAACTCTGCAGCCTGCTTTCCTGCTGGATAGCCGCTGCCATCGAGCCGTTCGTTGGCATTGAGGATAATGTCATGGCAGGCTGGGCTGGCGACCCAGCCCAGTGCCGTTAGCTTGTTATTCAGTGCAACAACATGTTCTTTGAGTAGCTCGGCTTGCGATGGAGACATGCGAATTTTAAGTGAGGGGAGCTGTTCGCTAATCAGCAGTGGTTTACCCATGGTGTGTAGTAGGGCGCCCGCTACTGTTTCCCGTGTCTGTGGCGCGTGTGGGTCACGACTGATCAGGATCATCGCTAGCTGGCTACTCACTTGTATGGCATGGCGAACCCACTCGGGTTCATCATGCAAAAAAGCCAGCGCATACTGAAGCCCCCTTCGGTCTTGAGTGACCATATAAAGAAGGCTGTCGACACACTCATAGAGGCTCTCTTCTGGAAATAAGTCTTTGTTTTTAGTAAACATTAACATGACTTGTAGCTGGTGAGCGACTTCAAGAACACCGCGTAGCAGAGGAGATCGTTGGCTACTCTTGGTTTGATCATGCTCTTCTTTGTGCTGCATTTTCTTCTCTTTGGCATCTGCGATGAAAAGCCGCGACTTAGCACGTGAATTGCTATTTTGTAGCCCTGAACGAAAAGCGGCTTCGAACTCAGACTCCGATACATAATGGAAAAGTGTTTCAGTCATTGTGGCTGTCATATTAATAAACTCAATACCGATAGCCGCGTAGTCGTGGCTTCCAAAAGGGCGCATATGACGAATACGCCCCTGAGTATTGAATGTTTCTCCGTTTGGAAACTCGAGTGTTACCTCTGGCAGCGTCTGGTTAACGCTAAGGGCCATGCTGTCTTCGAGGCTGACATACACCATGCAGCCGCCCACTGAAAGGTTACGCACTTTTCCTTCCACATTAAGCTCATGAGCAAAGACTTCAAGGTGCACACGTGCATGCATACCAAGAATAAAAGGAACGCGTAGAGCACCTCTATTATCGGAAGCAAAAATAGAGTTGGGAAGCTGACACTCAAGATGGTAAGTGCAGGCATCTATCTTAATGACGTGTGCAGGTACTTGCTCAATGTTGTAAATTTCTTCTTCTATACCAGGTGAAGGGTGCGAAGCCTCTATGTCAAAGCAAATAGTTTCGTTTTTAAAATATGGAGAAAGCGAATTTCCGGTGTAGTGAATAGCTAAGGTTATTTTTCCGGTATCCAGCTCCATCTTAATTGCCTTCGCTTCTATGGCGTAGGCTGCTTCTTTAGAAAAGATAGAAATAGCATGCTCTTTTTTTAGCAGTGAGCGTATTATCTGCCCAGTGGTATTTTGGTTCGCCGTATCGATAATCATATAAAACCCACCGTATTTATTTTGTTATAATTTATATCGACTTGGTGGTGACTGCTATATGCTTCTATTGCTTGTCACTTCTACCATGATAGGACATTTTTCCTGTGTCGATTAGCTATTATTTCGCTCCAGTTTGCAAACCGATTTATATCTATTTTAAGAGACATTTGTAATGATTTGATAACTTTTGTTTGTGTTTGATGCAGGCCAGACCGCCATTCGGCCGGGTAGGGATAATCAGGTAAACTGCACGCTTTCTTTTACAGCGATGCTCGCGGCATGCCCTCAAACCCTAAATCACTCCATTCTCAATCGAGCAGCTATGAATTAACGCCGTCTGGCGATCGCTATTTCGATGGCCTGGCCGAGAAATTCTCCCGTTCGCTCTATCAGGCGCCCCGGGGCGAGCTGCGTCTCGCAATGCTCGACTACCTGCTACCGGAAATGCTGAATCTAGAGGGGCAGTGCGTGCTGGACGTGGGCGGTGGCCTGGGCCAGCAGGCGGCATGGTTTGCTGAGCGGGGGCACCGGGTCACGATGACTGAGCCCTCAGCAGATATGCTCAGCTACGCAAAAACCTGGCACCGGGATGTTAAAACGTTACCGGAAGAGGCGATTACTTATCTGCAGGTGCCGCTGCAACGGTTAACAGAACAAGCGTCTGGCCCATGGCCGCTGATTACCTGCCATGCAGTGTTGGAGTGGTTGGGTGATCCGCAAGCGGCGCTGGCCACCTTGAGCGATTTATTGGCCCCAGGTGGCCAGCTTAGCTTGATGGTGTTTAATCGCGATGCACTGCGCTTTTCTAATGCAGTCAAAGGCAACCTTGAGAAGGCGTTGAGCGACCGCTTAGCGGGGAAGGGCAAGCGCCAACGATTGACGCCTATTTTGCCTGTTAGTCATGCCGAGGTTGAGCAGTGGAGTGCAGATAACGGCTTAGTGATAGATGCAGTCGCCGGTATCCGCGTTTTTCAAGATTACTTGCGCCATCCTCCCGCCACGCCAGCAGAAACTGAAACGCTGTTGGCGCTGGAAAAAAAGTATTGTCGCCATGACCCCCACTGGCGCTTAGGCCGCTACCTACTTTATACATTAATTAAACCGGAGATCGTTGAATGAGTGCCCAAGCCCCAGCGTGCCAGCTGTTAGAGCGACAAAAAGATAACTATGTAGCGCTGTGGGTCATTGGCCCGCCAGTCGATAGCTGGCTTATTGATCAATCGTCGGGTGTGGTCAGTGGCGATTTTGACGTACTGCGTGAGTGGCAGGCGAAAGGCAAGCAGGCCCGAACGCCTTTTGACTTGGCGGTGGGTGAGCCATTCGGCAAAGAGGTAGTGCTGTTTTGGCCGAAGGCGCATCAGTTAGGTATTTGGTGGCTCAAGTGGTTATGTGAGCAGCTACCTGAAGGCACACCCATTGAAATTGTCGGCGAGCATCAAGGTGGCATTAAACGCGTTCCCAAGATGCTGGAAGAGCTGGGGATGCCTTGGGATAAGCGCGACAACGCCCGGCGCTGTTCACTCTTTGCCACCCAAACCGTGGCATTGGATTCGACTAGCGATAGCGCTTGGCAGCAATTCGAGACATTAGGACTGACGCTGAACAGCCACCCGGGCGTATTTGGCCACGGCAAAGTCGATGAAGGAACGCTGTTACTGTTGGAAAGCATTGAGAATAGCTTGCCGAAAAAACCGCTCAAAGTGCTGGATATGGGCTGTGGCGATGGGATTATTAGCGCTTGGTTGGCCCAGCGTGGCCATCATGTGACCGCGGTGGACGTCAGCGCTTTTGCGGTAGAGGCGTGTAAGCGCACTTTGGCGGCGAATGGGCTAGAGGGGCGGGTACTCTGCAGTGATGTATTCAGTGCACTTGAAGGTGAGCAGTTTGACTGGATTGTTAGCAACCCGCCTTTCCATAAAGAGCGTGATATCAGTTATGGCCCTAGCCAGCGTTTGATCAGCGCAGCGCCAGAGCATCTCAATGCGGGCGGGCGGTTAATCCTGGTGGCAAATGGCTTTTTGCCCTATCCAGACCTCTTGCAGCGGGCATTTCAAGACTTCCAGACCCTGGCGGATAATCGCCGCTTCAAGGTTTACGGTGCGATTAAGTCACAGCGCTAGGTCTACGGCATTTGATGAGGTACTTACTCAGCAAAGAAAACATTAAGTACGTGATCCAGATGCACTTCCATGGCACGACGAGCAGCCGCCGGGTCACGTTCTTCAATGGCCTCAACGATGCGTTTGTGGTCGTCCTGGGAGCGCTGCGGCATGTCCGTTTCCATAAATAGTTCCTGGAGTCGACGAAACATGGCGCCGTACTTATGCCCAAGCAGATGCTTGATGACAAGTGCGTAGGCCGCGTTGCCTGAGGCCTCAGCAATACGAATATGCAGTAATCGATCACCGGCGCAGTTACGCCCTCCAGCGGCGTTGTCAGATACATTCCGCTCAAATGCCAAACGGATCGCTTTCATATCCTCTTCAGTGGCGTTCATGGCTGCTAACGCGGCAATTTCCGGTTCCAGATAGCGGCGCGTCTGGAGCAGTGAAAAGGGCGGGATCTCTTCGTCCAGATTGAGCTCGATTTCGCTCTCGAACTCTGGGTCTATTGCCCAGGGCTCGGTTCGAGCGGCTGCGCGCATCACCGATTCCATGGGAGTGGCGCGCGATTCAAGCACCACGACACCATGGCCGACTCGAACAGCTACCTGCCCAACCACTTCGAGAGCAATCAAGGCCTCTCTCACTGAAGCCCGACTAACGCCAAGAGCTTGGGCAAGCTCTCGCTCGGGGGGTAATAGTGTTCCTGGGGGAAACTCACCATCATTGATTAACTGCTGTAATTGATCAGCAATCTGGCGATAGAGGCGCTGCGAGCGGATGGTTTGAATCGGCATTCGTGGTGTTTCCTATCCGTTTCACTGGTGTTTTTCGACTAAAGTTGATGGCTACTAAAGTTTATTCCCAAAAGCTGCTATTTGGCCTTTTGAGGCTTGTCAGGGTCAAAGTTTCTCGCTCATACTCGGCTCATTGGTCAGGCCATTAGGTGTCTGGATGATTTGGCCTAATGTATGTTCCCATTCTTTTCAAGGTCGTGCCACAGCTTTTAGGGGTGCGCCTTAGCCGTTAGGGATGTGCAAATAACATGAGACTCAAGAACAAAACTGCACTGATAACCGCCGCTGCAAACGGCATTGGGCGTGCTAGCGTCGAGCGCTTTGTTGCCGAGGGCGCACGCGTATTCGCGACAGATATCGATATTGCCAGCTTAGAAGGTATACCGGGTGTTGAAGCTTATCGCCTGGACGTCACGGATAGCCAAGCGATCCACCATTTAGCCGCTTCACTGCCAGCCTTGGATGTACTGTTTAACTGCGCCGGTATGGTGGCAGGTGGCAGCGTACTCGAATGCGACGAGGCCACTTGGCAGCGATCGATGGATCTGAATGTCACTTCAATGTTTCATACCTTGCAGGCTTTTTTACCGGGCATGTTGGCAAAAGAGAGTGGCAGCATCATCAACATGGCTTCCCTGGCATCTAGCATTAAAGGAGTTGCTAATCGCTGCGCTTACGGTACTTCTAAAGCCGCGGTGATCGGACTGACCAAGTCTGTCGCCGCCGACTTTATGACCCAGGGAATTCGCTGTAATGCGATCTGCCCTGGCACCGTTGAGTCTCCCTCTCTCAAACAGCGTATTGCTGAGCAGGCACGTAAAGAGGGGCGCAGTGATGCAGAGGTGCTAGCCTCTTTTATTGCCCGTCAGCCAATGGGTAGGCTGGGGCGAGTGGAGGAAGTGGCTGCGCTGGCGGCTTTTCTGGCTTGTGATGAATCGCAGTTTATTACCGGTACCACGCAATTGATCGATGGTGGTTGGGCTAACTGATTACTTCAGAAGGAATAACAATATGAAACTTTTACGCTTTGGAACGCTGGGCCAGGAAAAGCCGGGCATTCTCGATAGTCAGGGTAAGGTGCGTGATCTTTCCGCCCTCGTTAGCGATGTTGCCGGTGATGTGTTGAGCGACGAAGGGTTGCAGAAACTTCGCGATGTGGATCTCTCTACATTGCCAGAGGTCGCGGCTGATGTGCGTCTGGGGCCTTGTGTTGGTCAGGTGGGCAAATTTATTTGTATTGGTCTCAACTACTCCGATCACGCAGCAGAAACCGGCGCCGAGGTTCCCCCCGAGCCGGTCATTTTCAATAAGTGGACAAGCGCTATCTGTGGTCCCAATGACAATGTGGAGATCCCCCGTGGCTCCAAAAAGACCGATTGGGAAGTCGAGCTTGGGGTAATTATTGGAAAGGGTGGTCGTTACATTGATGAAGCTGAGGCGATGTTACATGTGGCGGGGTTCTGCGTAGTTAATGATGTGTCTGAACGCGAGTTTCAGTTGGAGCGCAGTGGTACTTGGGACAAGGGCAAAGGCTGCGATACGTTTGGCCCCTTGGGGCCCTGGTTAGTTACCCGTGATGAGATTGCTGACCCACACCAGTTAGGTATGTGGCTTGAGGTAGACGGCCAGCGTTACCAGGACGGCAATACACGCACCATGGTGTATCAAGTGCCTTTTCTGATCAGTTACTTGAGTCGTTTCATGAGTTTGCAGCCTGGCGATGTTATCTCAACCGGCACACCTCCCGGTGTGGGTATGGGCCAGAAGCCTGCCGTTTACCTTCGTGATGGGCAGCAAATGCGTTTAGGTATTGAGGGCTTAGGTGTGCAGCGGCAGCGGGTCGTTCAGGCCTAAACATAACGAGGAGAAGCGTGCTTATGGAAGTGCTTATCTGTTCAAAGCCGCAACATCTGGAGCTGCGTCACGCTTCTAAGCCAGAGTGTGCCTCTGGGCATGCCGTGGTACGGATACGCCGTATCGGTATCTGCGGAACGGATATTCATGCTTATGGTGGAAACCAACCCTATTTTGAATACCCCAGGGTGTTAGGCCATGAGCTTGCCGGTGAGATAGTCGAAGTCGCTGATGACCATGACCAGCACTTACTGGGCAAGCAGGTTTATGTCATACCCTACCTGCATTGTGGTGAATGCCGTGCCTGCCAGCAGCATAAAACCAACTGCTGCCAGAACATGCAGGTTATTGGCGTACATCAAGATGGTGGCATGGCGGAGTACCTGGCCGTACCTACCACTCACTTAGTGGTATCTGAAACCCTTAGCATCGATCAATTGGCACTGGTGGAGTGCATGGCAATTGGTGCTCACGCTGTAAGGCGTAGCGTGCTACAAGCGGATGAATTAGCCGTCATCGTGGGTGCGGGGCCTATTGGTATGGGCGTACTCCAGGTCGCTAAAAGCCAGGGTGCGCGTACCTTGATGGTGGATACCAATCCATCACGTCTGGCTTTTTGCCGTGACGTACTGGGTGCCGATGCGGTGGCGAACCCTCAGGAAGTGGAAGTGGCTGCACAGATCAGCAAGCTAAATGGCGGTGCGTTAGCAGATGTGGTGTTTGATGCCACAGGGAGCCCTCGTGCTATGGAGGCTGGGTTCGATCTGGTGGGGCATGGCGGTTGCTATGTTCTGGTGAGTATAGTCAAAGCAGACATTACCTTCAGTGATCCTGATTTCCACAAGAAAGAGTTGACCTTGATCGGCAGCCGTAATGCCACTCGGGAAGACTTTGATAGTGTGGTGTCACTGATGGATAGTGGGGACATCAATGCTGAAGCAATGATTACCCACCGTGCTTACCTTGCTGACGTGCCTGCCCAGATGCCCCAGTGGTGTGACCCCGCTAATCAGGTTATCAAGGCCATGATATCGATTGATCATTAACACTTCTGCATCGTTTCCTCAAACTTGCCACATTCAGCCGCCGACGAATTTACCGGTAAGGTCTATCGTTAAGGACTATGATGCAAATAAGTAGTCGTTAATTTAACGGTAGTGAGTAGGAGTGGCAGCAATGGCGGGAAATATTCGAAATACGGCGGTACTGGGAAGTGCCGTTCTGCTGGGCGGGCTGCTGGCGCTAGGGCTGGTATGGAGCGGTAGTTATATCAAGGGCGCCGCAGAAGTATGGCAGCAGTCGTCACGTAGCGTCACGGTGCGCGGCTTAGCCGAGCGAGAAGTGCCGGCGGATTTGGTGCTGTGGCCGTTCAATTACAGTGTCAGCGCTAATAGCTTGAGTGACCTTGAGCAGCAGTTGTCCAGTGACGAGCAGGCAATTCGCGATTTTCTGGAGGCCCAGGGGTTTGCATCAGAGCATGTTAGCTCCACTCCGCCGCGGATTACCGACCAATATAGCAATCAGTACGGTGGTCAGCGCCCGGATGAGCGCTATCGCGCCGAAGCAACACTGCTACTGCGCTCCCCCGATGTCGAGGGCGTGATCGAGGCAATCCCCAATGCGACTTCACTGGTTCGAGAGGGCGTACTGCTCTCGCCCAGCTACGAATACCGCACGGAGTTTCTATTTACCGGACTTGATGCGATCAAGCCTGAAATGATTGCGGCGGCCACTGCGGATGCGCGTAACGCCGCACAGCAGTTTGCCGAAGATTCCGGTAGCCAAGTGGGCCAGATTCGTCAGGCGACCCAGGGCTACTTCTCCATCGAGGACTTGGACAGCTACACGCCGCAAACCAAACGTGTTCGCGTTGTCACCACGGTGGACTACTCCTTACAAGATTAGGCCCTAGGCGGCGTTAATGGCGCAGGGATTAGCCAGTGTAATCAATGGCGGTGATGGTATAAAACGTATCACCGTTAGGCGTGAGCACTTTTGCTTCATCACCCACCTGTTTACCGAGCAGTGCTTTAGCCATAGGTGCATCGATACTGATCCAGCGCTTTTTGGTGTCGATTTCATCGTGGCCAACGATCCTGAGATGCACCTCACCGCCACTTTCATCCTCCAGGCTTACATAAGCGCCGAAAAACACCTTGCTGGTATCGGCAGGCAGGCGGTCTACGATTTGCAGTTCGTCCAAGCGTTTCGTCAGGTAAGTAATCCGGGCGATAACGCGGTTCAGCTCTTTCTTGTTATAGGTGTAATCGGCGTTTTCACTGCGGTCGCCCTGGGCGGCTGCTTCGCCGACTTTTGCTGAAATATCCGGGCGTTTAACCCGCGATAGGTGATCCAAGATAGCGCGCAAGCGAGCCGCCCCTTCTGGGGTAATCAGATTGCTCTTAGGGGCTTGACGCGGATCTTTGGCTGGATCGCGCCAGCGGGTCATGTTGCGGCCTTTCATTACCTATTCCCCATTGTGTTTCGAGCTATCTACCTTACGTTAATTGCGCGAAGCATACCAAGCAACATGCTACTGGAAAATCATTCAAACGTTTGTTACATTTTTTGCTATATTGAGCGAGAGGCCCGCTATTAGTAGGTCTAACCAGGACAACAATAATGTTAGGAGCATGTATGCGAACTCACTCTTTTTCACGCAACTCTTTGTCACGTTTAATAATCGCCGCCGCCATTGGCAGCGCGCTGATGCTGTCTCCGCTAACCGCCTCTGCCTTTGAAGGCGAGCTGTTTTCGCTTAAAAACAGGTGGGAGCATACCGTGACTGAGATGCCCGCCAACGAGCGCGAGAGCACGTTAAAGGCATTGGCAGGTGAAGCGGAGCAGTTGGCCGAGCAGTACAGCGATGAAGCTGATGTACTTGTCTGGCAGGGAATAGTTCTGGCTTCTTATGCCCGTGAGCGCGGTGGTTTAGGCGCATTAGGAATCGCAGGTGATGCGCGTGACGCGTTAGAAAAGGCGATTGAAATAGATCCTCAGGGGTTGAATGGTTCCGCCTACGTCACGCTAGGTGCGCTTTACGATCGCGCTCCAGGGCGGCCACTCGGTTTTGGCAATAGTGATACCGCTGAACGCATGTTCCAGCGTGCCTTGGAGATCCGCCCAGACGGCATCGATGTGAACTACTACTACGCTGCCTTTTTGAAAGAAGAGGGCAATGAGCAGGCCGCTCGCGAGCACGCCCAGCGAGCGGTTAACGGCACCGCTCGAGACAACCGGAAAGTCTCCGATGAAGCGCTACGCCGTGATGCCGAAGCGCTGCTTAAGCAGCTGTAAATCCCCCGCTGAATTGGCATTCCCGGTGGCAAGCATTGATAATAGATCGATTATCACCACCGGGAGTGCCTCATGGCGTCCAACTCCAAGCACGATGCTGTTCAGAATCCTAATTTTCAGCGCCCTCCTTTTAAAAACACGGCTCTTAGCGTTCCAGACTTAAAGCGCAATGATGTTGAGCTGCTTAAGCGGGAGACGCTACACCAGGGGTTTTTCCGCCTGGAAGCCTTAGAGCTTCGTCACCGGCTGTTTGAAGGCGGTTGGAGCGAACCCATGCGTCGTGAAGTGCATAATCGCTTTGATGCAGTGGGTGTGCTGCTCTACGACCCCGAGCGCGACTCATTGGTGCTCATTGAGCAGTTTCGTGCCGGCGCCATTGATGATTCCGTTTCTCCCTGGAAGCTCGAGCTCGTGGCCGGTTTGGTCGAAAAAGACGAATCGCTGGAAGATGTGGCGCGTCGCGAGGCGTGGGAGGAGGCCGGTTGTAAAGTGGCCCAACTGACCAAACTTCACACGTATTATCCCAGCCCTGGCGCCTGCAGCGAGCAAGTGACACTATTTTGTGGTTTGGTAGATACCCAAGGATTAGGTGGGATTCATGGCCTAGATGAAGAGCATGAGGATATTCGTGTTCACGTCATGCCTTTCGCTAACGCTTGGGAGCTCTTAGAGAAGGGGCGACTCGACAACGCCATGTGTTTAATTGGTCTACATTGGCTTAATAGTCAGCGAGCCTCACTGCGTGCTGCCTCACAGCGCGCTTTGACGCAAAGCGAAACCGACGAGGAGTGAACATGGCGAGAACGGCCTATGTCACCGATTTAAAATCGCTCCAAGGGGAGTGCAGCGCCAACTATTTACGTTTGGTGCGCCTGGTGGGCGATATGGAGGCCGGCCAGCGCCGCGATATTGCCTTGCGCGGTGATAAACAGCATTTCGGTGATCTGCATCTGTATATTCAAGAGCAGGCGCCTTACACCACCATGGTGAATGTTTCTCAGACCGGCCCACTAGATACCGTTTTGGAAGGGCCGCGTATGCGCGTACATCTTTATCACGATGTACGCATGGCGGAAGTGACCGACTTTCAGCGCGAGCGCCACTTTAGTGGCCGCTACCGCTACCCCAATGCCCGGATGCATCAGCCGGATGAGAAGCTTCAACTCAACCGCTTCTTGGGCGAGTGGCTGGCTCATGGCCTTGCTCACGGTCACACGGTCGACGTGCCGGAGATGCCCTAATGCGTGTGGTGCAAATTACCGACGCCCATCTCTATGCGGATATCGAAGCGCGTTCCCGGGCGGGCATACCCTGGCGGCAGTTTCAGCAGGTGTTGAATGCCGTTGTCGCCGAAAAGCCCGATATCGTGCTGTTTACTGGTGATATTAGCCAGGATGAATCGGCCGCTTCCTACGCCTTGGCGGTGCAGGCGCTGGAGCAGTTGCCTTGCCCCTGGTACTGGCTGCCGGGTAATCACGATCAGCCCGAGTTCATGGCGGCCGAGCGGCCGATGGTTGAACAAGTGGACTTGGATTCGTGGCGCATCCTGTTGCTCAATACCCAGGTGGAGGGCAAACCCCACGGTGAACTGGGAAGCGAGCGGCTAGCTAAGCTCGCTGAACAGTTAGAGAACGATGACCAGCCCACGCTGATAGCCATGCACCACCCGCCGGTGGACGTCGGCGCGGTGTGGATGGATGCCATTGGCCTACAAGATCGCGACGCATTTTGGCAACTGCTAAGTAAATACCCGCACGTCAAGATCATCCTGTTTGGTCACGCGCACCAAGCCTACGCCGAGCATCATATTTTAGGCACAGGTAGAGGCATAGGTGAGGCCACTATTGATGTTTATGGCTGCCCGGCGATGGCCGATCAGTTTCTGCCCGGTGCCGAGCAGTTTGCCATTGATGAAGCTTCCCGCCCTGGCTATCGGGTTATCGATTTGGCGTATAGCGATGCCCAGGGAAGCGAGTGGCAGAGCTGGATAGAGCGCATTGATTAGACGTTAATTGCTCTCTTATTTCTCTCCCATTTCTGGATAGGTTTTTTAGGAATAAAAAGATAGTTATTAATTCTTTTGGGTTATTACCGGCTCGGCGTTACCCTACTCACATTCGAACGTACATTTATCTATAACGTACGCTGATTTTAGCTTGTGTGACGAGCTTGTTCTTGTGAGGTAAGGGGCCATGACCCAATTGTCTACATTGTCGTCAAAAGAGCGGTCTTCAGAGACGCGTTCTTCATCTTCAGCGATGCAGGGGGAGGCTTTTAATGCCCCTGATGCCGCGCGCTTGACCCACCTCAAGCAATTAGAAGCCGAGTCTATCCATATCATCCGTGAAGTTGCCGCTGAGTTCGCCAACCCGGTGATGATGTACTCCATCGGTAAAGATTCGTCGGTAATGCTGCACTTGGCGCGCAAAGCTTTTTACCCCGGTACACCGCCATTCCCGCTGATGCACGTGGACACCACGTGGAAGTTTCGCGAAATGATCGAGTTCCGTAACCGCATGGCTGAAGAGGCGGGTATGGAACTGATCGTGCACACCAACGAAGAGGGGCGGGCAGCCAATATCAACCCGTTCGACCACGGCAGCGCCAAATACACCGATATCATGAAAACCCAGGCGCTCAAGCAGGCGCTGGATAAGTATGGGTTTGATGCGGCCTTTGGTGGCGCGCGTCGTGATGAAGAAGCCTCGCGTGCCAAAGAGCGCGTCTACTCGTTCCGCGATAAGTATCACCGTTGGGATCCCAAGAACCAGCGCCCTGAGCTTTGGAACGTATATAACGCCAAGGTCAATAAAGGTGAATCGATCCGCGTGTTCCCACTCTCTAACTGGACCGAGCTGGATATCTGGCAGTACATCTACTTAGAGTCGATTCCCATCGTGCCGCTCTACTACTCGGCCAAGCGGCCCATAGTCGAGCGCGACGGTATGCAAGTTATGGTCGATGACGACCGTATGCCGTTAGCACCTGGCGAAGTGCCGGAAATGAAGTCGGTACGGTTTCGAACGCTTGGCTGCTACCCGCTAACCGGCGCGGTGGAATCCGAAGCCGCGACGCTTCCGGAAATTATTCAAGAGATGCTGCTGACCCGAACCAGCGAGCGCAGTGGCCGTGCCATTGACCGCGACCAGGTGGGTTCGATGGAGAAGAAAAAGCGCGAGGGCTATTTTTAAATGAGGAAAGTCTGATGTCTCACCAATCTAATTTAATCGCCGATAATATCGAGCAGTACCTGCACGAGCACGAAAACAAAGACCTACTGCGTTTTATCACCTGCGGTAGCGTAGACGACGGCAAATCGACGCTGATTGGCCGTCTGCTTCACGACTCGAAAATGATCTTTGAAGATCAACTGGCGGCGATCACTCAGGCTTCTAAAACCAGTGGTACTACTGGTGATACCGTTGATCTGGCGCTGTTGGTGGATGGGCTGCAGTCAGAGCGTGAGCAGGGCATTACCATCGATGTGGCGTACCGCTTTTTCTCTACCGATAAGCGCAAGTTTATTATCGCCGATACGCCTGGGCATGAGCAGTACACCCGCAATATGGCCACGGGGGCATCAACCGCCAGCCTGGCGATTATCCTGATCGATGCCCGCTACGGTGTGCAGACCCAGACTCGCCGCCATAGCTTTATTGCCGACCTGCTAGGTATTCAGCACCTGGTGATTGCGGTCAATAAGATGGATCTAGTGGACTTCTCCGAGCAGCGCTTTAACGAGATAGTCGATGAGTACCGAGCCTTTGCCACCAATCTGCAAGCACCTGACATTCGCTTTGTACCGATGTCGGCCCTGAATGGCGACAACGTGGTCAATCGCAGCGAACAAACGCCCTGGTATTTTAGCGATGCTTACCAGGGGGAAACACTGATCGAGCTATTAGAGAGTGTCGAGATTACCCGCGACCAGAACCTCAGCGATCTGCGTTTACCGGTTCAGTACGTTAACCGCCCGAACCTTGATTTTCGCGGTTACTGCGGCACCTTAGCCGCGGGTGTATTACGTCCTGGTCAAGCCGTTAAGGCACTTCCATCGGGTAAAACGTCGCGGGTTGCACGGATTGTCACTTTTGATGGTGACCTTGCGGCCGCTTATCCAGGTCAGGCGATCACTGTGACTCTGGAAGATGAAATCGATATCTCCCGTGGCGACTGGCTGGTGGCAGCGGATAGCGAACTGCCGCTCTCCAACACCTTTAAAGCCGATATTGTTTGGATGCAGGAAGAGGCGTTAACGCCAGGTAAGCTCTACGATTTCAAACTGGCGACCCGCGATCTTTCCGGTCAGATCAGTGCGATTGATTACCAAATCGACGTCAATACTCTGGAGAAGCATGCCACTCACTCGCTGGGGCTAAATGCTATTGCCCGCTGCGACGTGGAACTGACAGCTGCTATTCCCGTGGATGATTACCGCACCAGCCCCGGTACCGGTAGCTTTATCATCATTGATCGGCTGACCAACGTGACCGTAGGCGCCGGTATGATCCGCGGTACCGCCAGCGCCCCAGGCAATGCTTCAAACGCCACCGATTGGGCCGACTTTGAGCGTGACTTGAATGCCCTGGTGCGTAAGCATTTCCCTCACTGGGAAGCGAAAGATATCAGCGGTTTATTCAGCCGCTAACCGGCATAAGCTCCGGTCATGAGCCTCCTCACATCCGTGCGAGGAGTTCTCCTTATGTCATTGCGAGGAGCGAAGCGACGCGGCAAACTTGCTTTTGTCATTGCGAGCGCAGCGCGGCAATCTCAAAGTTAGTGCCATCGCCGGTATGAGATTGCTTCGTCGCAAGCTACTCGCAATGGCGGTAGGTGATTAGATTTACTCAGCATTAGGGAAAAACAGCTGCTGACCATCTACCTCAAAATCCGCAATCGCTTGCTGGCCCTGTTCAGAAACCAGCCACTCGTGCCACTGGGCGGCGAGGTCGTGCTTCAAATGCGGGTGTCGCTCTGCCGAGAGCAATAGGCTGCCATACTGATTGAATAGCGCTTCATCGCCCTCAAACAGCAAGGTAAGGTCTTGTGGGTTGTCAAAGGCGACCCAGGTGGCGCGATCGGTAAACGTATAGGCGTCCATGCCCGCGGCGGTATTCAACGTAGGGCCCATGCCGCTGCCCAGCTCGCGGTACCACTCGCCCTGTGGCGTGACCCCAGCATCTTCCCATAAGCGCAATTCCGCGCGGTTGGTGCCGCTATCGTCCCCGCGTGAGGCGAAGGGGGACTCGCTCTCGGCAATGCGCTGCATGGCATCTGTAACGGTTTCGCTATCACTAATGCCTGCAGGGTCATCGCTCGGGCCAACAATCACGAAATCGTTGTACATTACATTCAAGCGTTCTGTGGCGTAGCCATCGGCCACAAACTTTTCTTCACCTGCGGTGTCGTGAACCAGCAGGCTATCCGCATCGCCACGGCGACCAATTTCAAATGCCTGGCCGGTGCCCACGGCGACCACGTGCACATCAATCCCGGTCTCTTCGCTGAATGCGGGGATGATGGCGTCAAACAGGCCAGAGTTTTCGGTAGAGGTCGTGGAGGCCAGGGTAATGTAGTCATCGGCCGCCATCAGCGTAGCGCTGAAGGTCAGCCCTAGGGTGCCAGCGGTGATAAGTGCGGTAGTTTTGTTCATTTTTGCTCCTTGATCGCTTTTCATGAATCGTTTTACTTCAATCCTAGGGCTCACTCATATTGGAGCTACCAGACCAACTCGCCGCGAATAAACGCCCCCGCCTCAGGTGAGGTGGGGGCGGTAAAAAAGTCGCGGGCAGGGGTGTGTTCAAGTAGTTCGCCGTTGTGCAAAAACACCACGTCATTGGCTAAGCGATGTGCTTGGTGCAAGTCGTGAGTGGTCATAACGATACGTGTACCGCTGTGATGAAACTCCAGTACGGCATCTTCAACGGCCTTGATGGCGGCGGGGTCGAGCGCCGAGGTGGGTTCGTCTAAAAACAGAACTTGGGGATTGAGCAGCCAGGCCCGTGCCAACGCTAAACGCTGCTGCTCGCCACCGGAAAGCACCCGCGCAGGCCGTTTGGCTAGGTGTGCTAAGCCAAACTTCTCAAGGGCACTCATCGCCTGGGTTTTTCGAGGTAACGCTTTCAGTTCTGGTCGCGCCACTTTATTGATGGCTAGCACATAGGTCAGGTTATCCAGCGCTGAGCGGCGTAACAGCACAGGGCGTTGGAAAACCATGGCTTGCGCGGGCTGAACCCCTTGCCAGCTAACCGAACCGCTGGAGGGCGTTAGTAGGCCGTGAGCTAGACGCATTAATAGGCTTTTGCCCGCACCGTTCGGCCCCATTATTAGCGTTCGCTGGCAGCCTGCAAGGCGCATCGATGTGGGACTAAGCAGGGTATGGCCGCGATGGATAAAGCTCACGCTGTCGAGCTCAAGGGTGGCGACGGGGGGCGTATGATGTGCGTTCATCCCAGCCGCCTTTTCGCCGTTTCGCCGATTATGTGGGCAATCGCGTTAATCATGGTGACCAGGGCGAGCAGAATGATCCCTAAGCCAAGGGCCATAGGCAGGTTGCCCTTGCTGGTTTCCAACACAATGCTGGTGGTCATCACGCGGGTGACGCCGTCGATGTTCCCGCCCACAATCATCACTGCGCCCACTTCGGCGCTGGCGCGGCCAAAGCCTGCCAGGATCACCGTTAACAGCCCAAAGCGTGCGTCCCATAGCAGGGTGGGGATCATGCGTAGACGCGTTAGCCCCAGTGAGTTCAACTGCTCGGCATACTCTCCGTGAAGCGCTTCAACCTGCTGGCGGGTGAGGGCGGCAATAATGGGTAGTACCAGAATCACTTGGGCTATCACCATCGCTGTTGGCGTAAACAGCAGCCCCCATTCACCCAGTGGGCCTGCGCGCGAAAGCAGTAGGTAGACACAAAGCCCTGCCACGACTGGCGGTAAGCCCATCAGGGCATTGAGGGCGACAATCACGACGTTACGTCCAGGAAAGCGCCATAGCGCCAGAGCAGCGCCTAAGGGCAGGGCTATCAGGCTGGCAATCAATACCGCCATCAGCGATACCTGCAGCGAGAGCATCACGATGGAGATTAGCGCGCTATCCATACTCAGGATCAGGGTGAGAGCAGTACTAAAAGCATTATCACTGGTGAGCATTGAGCGTCGGTTTCACTTTTGTATGAAGAGCTGTTGTAGGAAAACTGTTATCTGAGAATTGGCATGATGTATCGAAAAATGACTTAATGCACTGCGTCCTGAAATTTATGCAGTCATATGCAGTTAAAATACAAAATAGGTTTGCATTTTACCCAGCGAGGCTACCTTGCGATGTCTGAACCACATACTTACCTGACCACCGCAGAAGTCGCTGACTATTTGCGTTTAAAAGAGCGCAAGGTGTATGACTTGGTGCGCCAAGGCCAGATTCCCTGTAGTCGGGTAACGGGAAAGTTGCTGTTTCCCCGCCAACAGATCGATTTATGGGTGCTGAACCATTTAGAAGGCGATCAGGCGCAGCGTTTATCAGTGCCGCTAGTAGCAGCCGGTAGCCAGGATCCACTGTTGGAGTGGGCTATTCGGGAAAGCGGCTCTGATTTGGCGATGCTCTGCCAAGGCAGTGGCGACGGCGTGCGGCGGTTGCTTGACGGCAAGGCGATGTTGGCGGGCATTCATCTGCTGGATGCTTCTACTCAGCGCTATAACGAACCCAGCGCGCTCGGCTTAAGCGGCATGCGTGATCTGTTGATAGTGCACTGGGCAAAGCGCCGCCAAGGGCTGCTTTTACCCGCTGGCAACCCGATGAGCATCTCTGGGCTAAATGATTTAAAACGGCCCGGGATCCGCGTGGCGCATCGCCAGCCCGACGCTGGAGCAGCACGGTTGCTGCACTGTTTGCTACAACAAGCAGGCATTGAAAGCTCGGCGATCAACTGGGCGCCCCATGCCTCCTTAAGTGAAGATGATTTGGCGCTTAGCATTGGGCAGGGTGAGGCAGATGTTGGGCTGGGGGTTGAAGCCGCCGCCCATCGCCAGCACCTTGGCTTCGTTACACTTTGCGATGAGCCGTTTGATTTAATTATGCAGCGGCGCAGTTATTTCGAACCTTCAATACAGCGCCTGTTGGCGTTTGCTCATCAAGCGCGTTTTGCCGAGAGGGCAACACAGTTAGGAGGTTATGATATTGCTGAACTAGGAAGGATTGTGCATAACGCCTAGCGCGCTATTCGCTAACCTGCGGCGTCAGTAGGAGAGCTTGACCCTGATTCAATATACGCCACACTAGTGGGGCGTTACTAACGCAAATCATCACGAAAAGGAGAGCATGATGAAACAAGCACTAAACGGTAAGCGTGTTGCTATTTTAGCCGCAGCTGGTTTTGAAGAGTCTGAGCTGAGCGTACCGCGCGCCGCCTTACAGAAAGAGGGTGTTGAGGTTCATGTGGTCACCCCCGACGGTAAAGGAGTCCGCGCTTGGGCGGAAACCGACTGGGGCGACACCTATGAAGCCGATAAAGCCCTTGCTGATGCCAGTGAGTCTGACTACCACGCCTTGGTACTGCCGGGTGGTTTATTCAACCCCGATGAACTGCGCATCAACGACGATGCGTTGAGTTTCGTAAGAGGGTTTTTCCAGGCAGGTAAGCCTGTTGCTGCTATTTGCCATGCGCCGTGGATTTTAATTAATGCGGGCGTGGTTGAAGGCCGCCGCATGACCTCGGTACACAGCGTCGCGCAAGATTTACGCAATGCCGGCGTTGAGTGGGTCGATGAGCCAGTTGTTGTGGACAGCGGTCTTGTGACCAGCCGTACGCCGAAGGACTTGGATGCCTTTAACGCCAAGTTACTCGAAGAGCTGCAGGAAGGGCGTCACTCCGGTCAACACGCTTGATGAGCGTATTGCGTCAGTGGACAAGCTTTATCAAAAGGCTTGTCCACGTTATTGCCAAACCTATCAAAGGAGACAGTAGCCGCGGCGGAATGGTGGTTCATCCTTACCGCGGCTATGGTTCCCAACGTGAAGTTTTTGTCATGGGCCGGGTGTTTCGCCAAGCCGCAC
>Ga0208919_1000843_pt1 | contig 19037 bp, 21 predicted proteins | sample 4_EtaG_FD_184076 | JGI IMG/M metagenome (GOLD analysis project Ga0208919, IMG submission 184076) | Marine viral communities from the Subarctic Pacific Ocean - 4_ETSP_OMZ_AT15127 metaG (SPAdes) (version 3) | ecosystem: Environmental > Aquatic > Marine > Oceanic | place: Pacific Ocean | collected...
ATTTTCATTGGGTTCATATTGTCCTCCTTAGACTCCACACCCGCAGTTCCCACCGCAGGGGCATCCTTGCATTTCGAGCTGTATGTCGCATCCTTCACACTCGCACTCACAGAAACATTCGAGGGGTTCACAAGAACACTCCCCAGCTTCTACACAAGAACAAGTTTCCATGTCTACCATTTATTCGCTCTCCAACACTTTCATGCCAAGTGCTATAATCCCACCAACACATCCTGTGGCTATTTCATTGTATTCATATACAACACCAATAGATGATAATATTCCTAGCACTACTATGGCTAAAAATATTTGTGGTCTTAGTTTTCCAAACATAAGCTTCTCTCCTATATCCTACGATTCCTTGCATGAAATGTGTCTTTGATATGCTCTGCCTTTTTAAAGTCTCTTAATGCTTCGTTCATCTCAGCATCGTCTAGCATATCTTCCCACTTGTGTAACCACTCAAATACATTGAATCGTGTCAATTTTATTTTACCTCGCCTATAATTTGTATCAGCAACTATCTGTTGCCCTACCTATTATACAAACAAAGTAAAAGAAATTGTGTTAAATAATTGTTACGCTAACCCGAATGCTACAACTCTAATGTACACTGCAGATAAGTTAGTAGTGTTAGCTACTTCGTCTAGTGCAGCACCATCAGCTCCAGCTTCGTACACTTCAACTTTTTCGTTACTGTAGTCGTATTGAGCTACATATCCTGAAGTTTCTGTGTCAATCATAACAGCGTGTATTGCAGTGAAACCAAGGTCCCCTGCTGTTAATGCTTCTCCACCTGTTGGGTATGAACTGTCGAACTGTATTCTTTTAATAGTGAACTTACTAGCAGTTCCACCACTAATAGCAGCTCCTTCGTGTGCCCCACTAGGTGTTGTTATTGTTAATGCCATATTTAGTTTCCTCCTTAAATACTAAGATAGATTTCCTATCTATTTATTATACTAGAATTAAGTTATTTTCTTTTGAGAGCTTCTGCTATTTCATCTCTCTTCTTACTTCCGGGGCTTCCATCATCAAAATTCTTGTACCCCATCTTCTTTGCCTGTGCTGTAGCAACCGCAAATGGACTATCTACAGCCTCTAGTCTAAAAAATCCGCTACCTTCTCTATAGTTCCCTTGTAATCAGATGATTTGTGGAAACATATTTCACATGAGCAGCTTGATTTATAAACATGTTTTGCTTCTTGTGCCATCCAATTGAACAGGTCATCGACTGATTTTGATAAAGATATTTGAATTTCTCCTGAATTTTGTGTCCCCGACTCTTTCATCCGTTTACCTGCCATGAAAGAAAGTAAATTGTTAAATCCTTCAGTTGTGTTTAGTTGTGATACTGGAGTTTCTTTAGAGTTTCCCCCTTCGATAACTCCCCGTTTAGTATACTTTCCTAATTGTGGTTTAGTTAAAGCTTGGTCATAATATCTCATTCCTAAGTTTTGACCCGCTTCATTAACAGCCCACGGTACATACTTATGCCCCATAGGAGATGGGTCATCTTCTATAACAGGTGTATACCTAGCATTCTCAGGTTCAAGTTCAGCCGGGAATCCATATCTGTCTAACAATCTATGGTGTTCATCTTGTCGTGCTTGAGTATTATATAGAGTTGCAAATTGCATTTCATCTATATCTTCTTTCTGCATAAAATTCATAAATGATTTCATAAAATCTATTTCATTGTTTTCTTTCATAACTAGTTCAACCCCCTTTTCAAAACCGTTTCCGTTGTGGGTGTTCTCACTATGTTTGGAACACCAATAATCTGATTCTATTGTTCCTGTTACAATTGAACAGCTTTTGTCTTCTTTATTGAAGAACTCACATGTGCCGCAATTGAATCCAGCTTCTAACTGTCCGTCAGTTGCTTTTTGATAGTTTACATCTTCAGGGTCTAATTTTTCCTGAACATGTTCTTCATCACCATCTTTATCCTCTTTGACTAGACAACTACCATCTATACATGTAGAAGTAGCGGCTCCCTCGGATTTTATAATATCAAAAGACGCTGCTTGGTTCACACCCTTCTCACAAACTGTAACTTCTGCAAGTTCTAATTCGTCTACTTGCATCACATCTTGTAATCCTTTTTGTATATTCTGTGTCTTCAAAGCACTTCCAGCAATACTATAGCTCTTTAGTTTACCACTACCTATTTGTTCAGCCACTTTTTTAGCAATCTTAGTATCATTTCTAAGTTCTGTTATGAAGAATAACCCATCACCATTCACTCCAGATTTGAATATTTGACCGCTTTTACTAATGTAAGCGGGTAATGCCCAGCCAACCTGAACATCGGAGTGTAATACCATAGCATTTCTAGTTCTAAAGTTAGCCATATATTTATCAAAGGCTTTGTCTAAAGCGTTAGTAGTAATTAAATGCCCCTCTCTATCAACCATTTCAATTGATGCTGGACCACCAATAACTAAATTATCGTCATCAGATATGCCCATTTTCTTTAATTCTTTAGAGTATTTTGAGTTGTCGGGGTACGCCCTAGATAATGTAAGTAACTCTGCAGGAGATGCTATGCCAGCCTTATAAAGTCTGGTATACTCATCTAAAGCTCCAGAAATATCATTTATAGCTACTTTCCCATTAACCGCTTTCTCTAAAAACATTACTGGAGGTTCTAACCCCCTAGAGTCATCATCAGCAAAATTTAAGTTCATCCAGTTTGATGGACTTGGAATATTGCCTACATCAGTTTTTATTGCTTCAGTTGTCATTATATTAGTCCGCTATTCCCCAAATTACTCCAGTAAGTGTAGGAGTATTCTGGGCTGCTATCATTGATATCTTTCCTCTAAAGTCTAAAGGCAATTCACAATTAAAGGTGTCACCACCATAAATAGGAATACCATTAGCAGAGGTTGCTGTTTTGTCGAATGCTAAATAAATAATATCTGCGGCTGTACCAGAACGATTCGTAAATTGAACTCCTCTAATCACAGACATAGATGCCTTCTTTATTGATGTAGAAGCATTGGTAGCTCCAGTCCATTCATAAAGATTACCCTCAGCACTTGTTTGGTTACCGTCTACATAAGTCGAAACCGCTGTAGTGTCTTCTCTAACCTCAAACATAATCTTATCTATGTAGAAGTTAATGTTGTGGTTAGCTGGTGTAACTACATATAATCTATATGCAGCTGCATCTGTGTTTGCAGGTATTGTATATGAAGTGGTTATCCTTGTCCAACTAGTAGCCAAGTCAGAACTCCCAGAAGAAGCTAACTCTGTACCAGATGAATCTGTAATATTGATTTCTACTGTTCCTGAAGCAGAAGCACCTCTGTGTTCACATTGAACTGTTATATGTTGAGGGTTTACACTTCTTGCAATCTTTGGAGATTCCCAATAAAATCCTTCTCCCGCTGCTGAGTTAGCAGGGTTTACCAAAAGAGACGCAGCTCCTTCAGCTTGTTGCCCAGTATCTCTTGCAATTGCAGAACCAGTTGCTGTATACATTGATACAGTACTTCCTTCTATGCCGGGGTTTGTTACCCAATTAACTGCCTTCTCTCCGCCATTCGCAACGATAGAGTACACGTCTTCAGCGGTAGTACTTGCAGCATTTGAGATTGCTACATACCTGTTAACCGGATGTACAGAGCTTCTTGTAGAACTATCTATGTCCCACTCTCTGTAATCCGTATGTCTTTCATTAGCCATTTATAAAATCTCCTATTTATTTACATTTATGATAGCTACAAAGCTACCTAATACAGCGGAAGTGTGTACAACTAATATCCCTATAGCTACTAGGATACCTTTCATTCCGTACATTTTGCTACGCCATTGAGATATATCATCGACTTTGGTTTCAACCTTTTCTAAATTTTTGGATAGGTTTTCATTGAGGGCGTTCTGACTTAATATATAAGAATCTAATCGTTCCATATAAACTGCTAAATTCACTTGTGTGTCCTTGTCGGGCACTTATCAGTCCTCACAAAATGTTGTTTATAAATTAGTAGGGGGACCGAAGTCCCCCCACAAGTATCATCACTAAACTTTATGAGTTTAGGTCAGCTATTTTTGATTGTACAAAAATGTTGTTACATCGCATCTCAGCCATAGTGTAGAGTAATCCTCTAACAACTAGTGCATTTGCTGCGAAGTAATCTCTGTTCTCTACGTACTGTGTAGGTTGAGCAACAGCGATTTCTAGGTAATCAGTATCCAAAACGTACACGTTTGAACCAAGAACTGCATCAGCTGTTGATACAGACTTAGGTGTGTCAGCGTCTGGGATAATTGGAATACCTTGATAAGTAGCCAATACTAGTCCAGTTCTTGTACCGGGGAAAGTCTTTTCAGACCCTACACCAACTTGGTACTCTTCTTGTCCTAAGTATCTTTGGTTACTGTTTAGCAATCTTTCTAAGTTGAAGTATTGGTCGTGTCCCAAAAGGATTAGTTTTGGTTCTCCACCATTCTCTCTTATTTTTTGGATTGCTGTGTCTAGTAAGTTTAGACTTAGAGCTCTTCCTGTTCCTGAGTTGTAAGAAACAGAAGCACCTGCGTTCCAAGCACCTGCTGTTCTTCCAGCTAGAGTTAGGTCGTAAGCTCTTGTTCTAGCTTCACCACCACCAACTGCAGCACCATCTTCTGAAATAATATCATCGATAGATGTTAAACCTGCTCTGTTGTAAATGTAAGCTACGTCACCATCAGCGAATGTAGTACCTGAAGCAACTGTAACCGCACCAGTAGATGTGTTTACAGCGGAAACGATTGAACCAGAAGTTCTGTCGTGTCCTGTAGCTGATACGTCGTATTGAGCTACTGCGTCACCAATCTTAAAGTTCTTAGCCATTGCTGCTGGAACTGTGAATGATGTTGATGAACCAGCTGATGTCAAGTAAGCTGAACCAGCTAGAAGCTCTTCGTTCATTTCTTTGATGTGGTCTAACTGAGCGTTTTCATTTTCCAACGCAAGAACATCCCCAACACCACCTTCTAGTTGTGCAGTGAATACTGATTTCACTGAAGCACCGAATGTGGTTGAAACTATTCTAGGTAAACTAGAAATTGTTTCTATGTTGGAAACGTCAACTGTTGGTAAACTTCCAGTTTCAGTTACTGGTCTTGAACGGCTAGAACCTCTATCAGTTCTTACCCTCCAACCAGCTGTGTTACCCCAAACTACTCTTGGGATAGCATTGAAGAATCTAGTTTGGTTGTTTAGTGCTTGCCAAACTTTTCTTCCGTATGTTGTGTTGAATACTCCTGTAGCAGAGTCTACTGTAAAGTAAGATTGTTTCTGAAGGTATTCTGGACCGAATACAGACTGATACAGACCTCTTTGAGACTGTGCAAGATATTCACTTAAACTTGGGTTTGCCATGTTTATAATCTCCTATAGTTTGTTTTAATTAACCTAATAGTTCTCTAGGAACACCATCAGTGTTTCCAGTTTCTATTTGGTGTTGCATTCTTCTTAATTCAGAATAAGAAAGTTCAGCTAGTTGAGCTGGTGTGTCCATAGCAACAGATTTTTGAATAGGTGCAGAACCATCTACGCCTAATCCGTTAACTGTTTTTGGAGCTTGTAACCCAGTCTCTTCCCTGAATCCCATTTTTCTTAGTCTGTTTTCAGATTCTGTTTGGACTGCTTTGGAAATACTAGCTTCTGTGTCAGCAAGTTGCTTCTTCAAAGAGTCTAGTTGCTTTTGCATTTTTTCCACTTCGTCCTCATCATCGTCCATTCCCTTCTCTTCTACAGGTTCGTCAGATGCATCGTCATCATCGTCCTCTTTATACATTCCCTTCTCTTCCTTGTCCTCATCGTCGTGAGCACCTTTTTCCATGTCTTCATCTTCATCGTCACTACCCATGTCGGCAGCTTGGATTGTGTTTTGCTGGTCTTCTATTTTAGAAGAAATGCCAGCAGCGGATTCTGAATCGTCAGAATTTTGAGGGGTTCCACCTGTTGGTTTTGCCTTTCTTTCGCCTCCACTAACGTCAGTTCCAGCATAACTGTCACCTTCACCAGCTTTCAACATTGCAACAACTTCAGTGGCAACTGATTTAACGAGTTCTGATTGGGCTTTCGCCATTTCTTTTTCGTTTTCCTCAGCTTCTGCGTCTTCCTCTTCCTTAGCCAATCTAATGTCCATTTTTTGTAGGACTTCGGCTACAGCAGCAAGAGCAAGGTTAGTTCCCTCCATTTGCTTCTCAAGTCTATCTGAGATATCTGCCATAGTATTTACCTCCTATGTCTGTTGTTTTTATTTCATTGACATAAAAGGTTGGTCTTAGCCATCCGACCCTTTAGCATAAAATATAACGTTATATTTAACGTTAGTATATTATACTACGAAAAACAGAAAATCCTACTAAAAGTAGTTAGTGTTATAATATAAAACTAACTATTCTGTTTCTGGAAGACCCTTTGTGTCTAATTGAATCATTTCATTACGAAAATCATATAAAGGAACTTGTAAAAGTTTTTTGAGTTTATCACATTGATTCCCTTCTGGGAGTGATGCTTCTACTAAATCTAAAATTTTGCCGACCATTTTAGAATGTCGGGCTATTATATATTCTTGTGCGGGGGTTATTTTACTTACGTCTACCATTTTGCTCTCCTCCTAGCTATCCTGAAACTTATTTTTTAATTTTATACCTAACTTAGTTAGGGCTGTTTGTTCTCTTCTTGATAAGGAACTTGTATAAGATTCCCACGCCTTATCTAGCCATGGGTTTCCTTCTCTAGGGGAGTCTGTTGTATACCAACCTCTAGGTGCCCCCTCCCACTGTACAACTCGTTTATTCCCAAAATTCCTACCATTGGGGTAACTTACAGGTCTTGATGTTTGCCCTTTATATTTACCCTCTTTGATTGTAGACGAATAATTCCTGTCGTGGTCTTTAGGTCTTTGGATGTACTCTGGAAGTTCACCATCATCCCCATCATGCACTTGTTTAGCATATGGAGCTGAATATCTAATATAAAACCCCTTACTATCGAATGAGATTGAACCTGATTTCTTCAACCCCCCTGTGCCCCCCTCTGGAACTAACTCCTGTGCTTTATCAAACACACCATTGCCTACGAGTTTAATTAGCTCTTGTCTTAATTCTTTAGCACGGGTTTTTCGATTTTTCGGCATAATATATTATTATACTGACATTTCTCCTAAATCCGTCCATTTCTCAGGGATTTTATCTATAAACGTACGTTTACTAGAATCATAGCGATTCAAATAAATAACATCTCTACCCACATATCCATACTGCGGGTGCCAATAAGTAACTATTTGTTTGGGTTTAGTAGCCGCTTGTAATCGTTGAAGAGCAAACTCATCTGGACCTTTCATGGTTCCACATATGTGTAACTCTCCTGTACCTATGTCTAGCTCATCAATCCTATGGAAGTGCCCTATCATCACACTATCAAACTCCTGCTCTAAGTCTTCATCAAGAGCACCTTCTATCTCACGCTGTAAATTCTTCCTAAATTGAAATACACTTCTTAGTTTAGTTATTGAGTTTAATATTGCCCCACTACTTCCAGCTCCTGATATACAATCTCCGTGAGTAATAAGAACTACCTTATCATGTACTTTAAATGTAGTCATGAAACTTTGAGGAATGTGGAACTCTATGTTTTCTTGGTTCTTACAGAATGACGCAACCCATTGATATAGCATGTAATCCCAATCCATATACTTGTCTTTCATGGGAGGTTTTCTAGTCATCCTACCATGATTACCAACTACACATGGGACTTTAATTTTTGTAAAATGTGGGGCTAAATACATTAGAGCTTGTCCAATAATACTAGCTCCTCTAATCATTTGCTCCATACAGTTAGCCATATTAGACCTTGCTAACTCTTCGTGTATATCTCCACTAATCATATCACCTAACATAGGTATAATTAGTTCGTCTACTGGGGCTATTTGTCTCCTATAAGAAGCGTGTTTCAATATTTGGTTAGCCCAACCATACATACGTTTATTAAATACATCGAAGTTGTATTCGTTCAAACCACGCATTTGGTCCTTAAATACATGTTCACCTATATGGGTATCAGATAATGGAGTAACCATAATTTGTGCTTGATGCCCAAATGGAGTTTTGTCGGTTTTTTCAATGTGTTTTAAAGGAACCGAAGGAAAAGATTTAGTAAATTCTTGTATAGTTTCAACAATAAGGTCTTGTTTAGTATTATCTTTTAAAGACTTTAAATATAGTTTCTTATAGAAAGATGCTTCACCTTTTTGGGTAGCAACCTTTTTATCAAGCTTTATCCTTTCAGCTAAACTATCTTCGGGATGTAAGACCTGCTCTACCTGAACCCCCTCTACCTCGCTGTCGTGCCAACGTTGAATTGTTGTTCGATGGGTTTCGGTACCATACTCCTCGTTCATCCAGTTTACTATCGCTGTCCACGTAGCTCCTAGAGCCCTTCTTCTTATTATCTCTGATTTTGCCTGTTCTGGAATCATAGTTCCTCCTTACCTTTACTACCAATATCTTACCGCAAGTAAGACATTGTAAATCTTTATCTTCGTTTATGTACATATGTCCTTGACACTTAGTACACATTCTATCATATAATTTCATTTAAACAAAGGGGCTATCTTTGTCGTCTTCTTCTTCAGCATCTATTTTACCAGCGTCTAGGTCTCTATAACCCCCCGCAACTGTTGGTCCTGTTTCTGTCCCCGAACCATATGATAATTGAACACTTAGCCCTGCAGGAGCTACTTGCCCTGCATCCCCCTTTTCATCAGCCTTATTATTCTTTATGTTTTCTGAATCATCTAAACTTCTAATTCTATCTTCTAAATCTTTTTGAGTCACATCTGCTTCTTTATCTGGCTCTGCATCATATAACACAGGATTCCTAAGTCCGTCAGTTTGTTTAGTCTGGTCATTGATAGAAGTAGATGATGTTTGCTGTCGAAACTTTATATCATCTTTTTTAAGTTCATCTTGAACCCACTTTATTAGGTCAACTGTTGATGAAGTAAGTTCTTTCTGCATTTTTCTTTCTGGAGACTGGTCAGTTATAAACAACCCTAGTCTTTCAATACCACTTCGTTTTTTGCCTTTACGGGTTTTATTCCATCTTTTTTTACGTTCTGACCTACCGCCGTAGCTAGGAGTAAACACTCCTGAGTCTTGAGACGTAAATACCGTCCCTGCACCACCGCCAAATGACCCCGAAGTAGCGGCTCCGCCACCACCACCGTTTTCCTTCAGTAGTTTTTCTAATTCAGGATGAAATTTAAATGTTACTTTTTTTGCATCTTTTTTCACTGATTCACCATCCACTAATATTTCAATAGGATATATTTCATTTAATGTATTATACCAATAAGCGACTTCGTACCCACCATCATCTAATAATTTTACAAACAAACCTCTGTCATAACTTGGACCATCTTCCATATCGGTGGCTCGCAAAACCTTAGTCTCACCTCGTGGTAACAATAAGTCGTGTTTTATTTCATCAGATTTTTGCTTCTGCAAATCTTTTTTAGCGGCTTTTTTATATGAGTCGTTCTGCCCTCTGGGGTTTGTAATCCAAGACTTATTCATCTTCTATATCAAATTCGGTTGGTTCTGTTGCCTTTGGTCCTTCCTGTTTATTTCTACTGAATCTTGTCGGGTCTCCGAAAGTTGCTTTTTCAATAGTTGTTACGCCTGTAGCCGAAAGGTTTGCTATATACTCGACGTTATTTTCCGAAAACCACATCTGACTCAAGTCTGGAGATACTTGTTTTATTATCGGAGCAGCAAAACCTTTTTCATTCAACGACTGTACCCACGTCTTTGACAGGGTTAATTCGTTTTTATTAGCTCTAGCTTCAGCATACTCATCAATATCTCTCTCTTCATCAGGGTGTTTGTCCGACCAGTCAGGGGTAACCCCACCTGTCCGCCCTTTAAATTTCCTTTGTGATGGTGGAACATATGTCTTTTGCATAGCTTGGATACCCACCATGTCTGATGGGGCTTGGGCTTCTTCACCACCTTCCTCGGCTTGCAATTGTTCCATAGCAGCTTGCTCTTCAGCCTGTTGTTCTGCCATAGCTTGTTGCTGTTCTTCCATTTCTATTTGCTTCTTTTGTTGTTCAATTCCCATCAACTGTTGTTCACCCTGCATTTTAGCAGTTGGTACAGGCTCACCACTCACAACAAACTCCGCCTCATATAAATCAACATCCTGTTCTTTTAGTTTTATATCAAACCCTAATTGAGCAAATTGATTTACTATCTGTATTTTTTGTTGTGCGAAACTCAACCTAGTATTCTCAGCCTTCTCTTCAGGCTGGGGTAATTTTAAGTCATAGTCAGTTATCCCAAAAGCTTCTAATAGTTGCGGGAAAATTTTCTCGTGGAATAATCTTTGGTCTCCTTCAACTACTCTACTCATAACTACTAGTTGTTGTGTCTGAGTAGACATCCCACCAAAAGCTTCAGGAGCTCCCTGCCATGCTGGAGTAACTCCCCACATAGCTGCTACACGTTCCCTGATTTCATCTCTAACAGGTAAGTAATCCATTTCATTTAGAGTGTGGAATAGTCTTACCATGTCTACCCTACCTCTTTGGTTTCTAGCAGATACTGCTACCATAGGTATATAGTTAGGGTCCATTCTTGTTTGAGCCGCAATGTGTTCTCGTTCTTTTCGTAGACTCTCAGGGTCGTCAGTAGTTACCATTAACATACTTGCAGGCATTTTTCTCTCGTAGAAATATCTATATAAGTTTTTATCCATACCTACTAAAGTCAAAGCTTTTTCAAAAATAGTTAGTATTGGAGACCAACCATATGTTTCTGATGGGGCAAACTTAGATAAGTGGATAATTTCGGAATCGGTAAAGTACATGTGATGACTTCTATGGTAATATTTATACATTGCTGGTTGTAGTTTTACATCACAATCTTCTTTCTCACATGTCCCTGCGGCTTCTTGAATTACTTCCCTATGAATAGGGCAAAGGAAATGAGAATTTTTAGGTAGCCCCGCTTGGTCTAAATCAAACTCAACTAGTGCCGGGTTTAGTCTTCTAATCTCTAGAAGTTTAGTTCTGACCTCTCCACCACCCACATCTTTATATTCTTTAGCTAAATACAAAAAGGCATCGTCTAGAGAGTTCACATCAAAATGAAATTGTCTAAATACCTCTTCCATACTCTGGTCAAATACGTTACAGTCTCGTAACCATTTAGTCAGTCTCTTACGTTGGTCAGTGTCGGGGTTTTCTTTATTAGGTATAATTTCTATACCTCTTCTAAATACTTCCCCTGTAATATGTGTTAGAGGACCCCTGATTTCTTCAACCGATAAGGTTATAGTTTGAAGGTCTTGTACTAACTGTTGTCTGTACGCCATTTGATGACGCACCCATGTATTCACCACGTGGTCAAGACCAACTGTAGGAGCCGCCCCAGTGTCTCCCTGAGATTTCATAACGTCTAATAAACTAATTTGTTTATTCAAATCAGCCATTGTCTGTTGCATTTGGGGGACTTGTGGTAGATATTCAGATAATTTCATTATTAATCCCTGCTTAGTTTAGTCATATCCTGCATGGATACTAACTTTAATATATTGTCCATCGCTTTCTCTTTTAGCTGGTAGTCCTCTGTGTGTTCTACGTCTCGTATTACTTCAGACTTTTGTTCTTTCAACTTTAATATTTCCTCATTCAAGGTTTGAATTTCTTGGTCTCTATCTAATATAGTGGCTTCAAGTTCAGCCTCACCAGTACCAAAAGTAGCATTTTCAAGTACTCCCATACTACCGGCTTCTTTTATCAAAGCAATAAATTGACCTTCTGATAATGTTACTACTGCTGGACTATCATCAGGGATGTCATCATCAGCTGTTAGCATCTTTAGGTCAGCGTGCCAAGTGTCTAAAATTCTCCATGTATGCTTGTCATCTTTAATAGCCACATACTGTTGACCACCTTCACTCATCATATTACCTAATACCATAAACTTCTCCTAAAACTTCTCTATCTTTATATTATACTATATTTTTTGTATTTATCTTCTACCTGATAGTTCTTGACGCAGTTGATTGTTCTCGTGAACATACTTCTCTTGTAAATCTGTATACAACAGAGTCAACTTATCCACTTTTTCAGTTAGAAGAAGTATCTTAGATTTCACTTCTTCTTGACTATCTAAAATACTTGAGATACCTTTCATCTCCTCTTGATGGTTATAAAAGGTATTGTCAAATTCTTTACGTTGATTATTATCCATTATGTCTCCTTATGCAATAAGACAAACACTATACCCACAAGACTTACATGTTTCGCAGCCAGACTCAAAAACTACGTTGGGAGTATCACAACAGTTATGTTGTGGAACTCTGTAGTTCTCTCGCTTATCTATGGCTTGTTCTTCTATATCAAAACCATCTAATGGTAATTGAGAAGACTCTTTTTTAGTTCCTTTTACTAACACTTCTTTTTCTCGGCTACCTGCCCTGTAGACAGTGATTCCCTTACATCCTTCTCTCCATGCTAACATATATGCATTTTCAACATCTTCTTTAGTAGCACTGTTGGCGAAATTTATTGTCTTAGATATACCTGAATCTACGGCTTCTTGAAAAGCAGATTGCATTAGAACATGGTCCTGTGGCGAAATAGTGGGGGCAGTAGCATAAACTGCCTTAGTCCACTCCGGTACCTCCGGAACGGTTTCTAGTGAACCCCCCTCAGCCAAATAATCCATCAAATCGTCAGAATAAAACCCGTGTTTTTTAGCATCTGCCTCGAAGTATTTATTTACGTAATTCAGAGTTTTGCCTTCTAGTATATTTTGTTTTTTCCAAGCTAACGCAAACGTAGGTTCGATACCGCTAGATGTGTCAGCTATCATTGATATTGTGCCCGTAGGAGCAACTGTTAACCTACAGTGATTCCTATAAGCTTCTGTATCCTTATCGTAGTTACTATTATCCCATGCTGGGAAAGTTCCTCTAACCTTAGCTAGTTCTATTGACTCATCATCTGACCATTCTCTAATTTTAGCCATTACCTTCTCCCCTACTTCTCTAGCTAATTTAGAATTATATGGTATATGCATTTGTATTAGTAAGTCTGCAAAACCCATAACGCCTAACCCTATTTTTCTAGTAGACTTAGTCATCTCCTCTATTTCTGGAGTAGCATATTTGTTTGCATCAATTACATTATCTAAAAAATGTACCGATGTTCTTGTTACTTCTTCTAAACGTGACCAGTTTATTTTCTCGTCCCACCCATGTGTAGGTCCATTTGAACTTTGGTAAAACTTAGCTAGGTTTATAGAACCTAGGTTACAAGACTCATTCCCTAATAATGGCTGTTCACCACATGGGTTTGTTGCAATCATGTCACCATATTGTTCTTTTACGTGATTATCTTTGTTCACTTGGTCTAAGAATATCATTCCGGGCTCTCCGTTATTCCAAGCACCCTCAACTATTTTGTTGAAAACATCTCTAGCACTCAATGCTCCAACAACCTCATTGGTTTTAGGGTTTATTAGATTGTAATCCATATTGTTTTCCACCGCTTTCATAAAGTTAGAATCAACACCAACAGAAATATTAAAGTTGTGTATCTCACCCTCAACCTTTTTACAGTCAATAAATTCTAATATGTCTGGGTGATAGATAGACATGACTGCCATATTAGCCCCATCTCTTTTACCCCCCTGCGTAATCATTGATGATACTCGTGATAAAGTTTTTAACACTTCAATAGGTCCACAAGCTATACCATGTGTAGATTTTATTGAAGCACCTCTAGGTCGTAGTTTAGATAGTGAGAAACCAGTGCCACCACCAAATTTCTGAACCATAGCACTGTCAGTCGCAGCCTTCATTATGCCTTCCATACTGTCTTCTAAGGGCAATACAAAACATGCTGATAGGGTACCCTGCTCTGTGCCAGCGTTCATTAGTGTAGGTGAATTTGGTAAGAACTCAAGATTACTCATCATATTAAAAAAATCAGCTTCTGTAAGTGCTGACTCAACGTCTAATTTCATATATTGCTTATCAATTGACGCAACTGATTTAGCCACTCTAGTAAACATTTCAGTTGGGGTTTCTATAACATTATTAGAATTATCTTTCAATAAATATCTGTGATTTAATATCACCTCTGCTTGGTCAGTAATTACTGCTTTGTTCTCTGTTTGGGTATTAATTTTATCTTCTAATGTCATTTTTATTCCTCCTTATATTTTCTTTTATTGTCGATGACCGCAGTATAAACACAATCCTCGTTCAGGGACCCAGAAATTAGCGTTACACACAGTTTCTTTACACTGTGGGTTTGGAGCACTGCTGGCTCGTTCAACTTCATTAACGGGCTCCATTTTTAATGGATGTGGTTTATGCTCACCTTGGACCAAACCAGTTTGTTCATCACGTTGTTTTTGCCTACTCTCAGGGGTCTCCCCGGGACTGATTGCATTAAACCAATCCGCTGCACTTCCCAAATCTACAAACTTATATGCTGTGTCATGAACCGCCTGTAAAGCCATTGCAATTGAGAAAAAGGCATCCCCATGTCCTAGAGGTGTGTCGGGTGCTTTCAATTCATTACTTACAGACAGTATCTGATGCTTCTGTCTTTCGTCTTTGATTAACTTTATTTTACCACCATGAACGAAATTTTCAAAGACTGAAGCCATAGTATTTTTACTTTTTTGGGAGAAATGCATTCCTCTCCATCTAGCGTCTAATCCCCGGTCCTCTAATTCCCCACGTGTGTTATCTATGTACCCTGAAGTTAAATCAAAATTATCAGCAACTTCATTTAAATATTCTATTTGGTCTGAGTAACTCCAGCCATCTAAGAAAGAATGATGTATTTGTTGGATGTTCTCCCCTCGTTTCCTAAAGATAACTAAATGCGATGGATGTTTTTTCTTACCTACATCGAAACCTCCAAAAGTCTGGTCCCCAGTTTCCCAATCCTTATATTTCTTAGTCGCTGGGACAGACCTTAATGTAGCATCTTCACATTTTTCAATATCTTCAGCATCGAAATAAGACTCCGTAGCAAAGTGAGGAACTAACATAAACTCAGAAGCAAACGATTTAGGTCTAGCTTTCTGTTGTGCTAATAAATAGTCTTCTGTATATAACTCTGGCATCAATACTCTTCGTCCGGGAAGAGGGTCTAACGCAGGAAGAACTCTAGATTTGAATCTAGGGTCTTCTTGGAGCTTAGATAATAAGTCTCCCGGCATCATAGGTGTACCTACAACAATAACTGGAACCCCCTTTAAAGGAATAAACAAACTTTCTGTCATGAAGTGGTCTTCCACCTTAGTAATTTGACCCATGTTTAAAGGGTTCTCTGGGTCTCTCAGAACGTCATCAGCAATCAAAGCACCATTCACGTGCATACCTCGTTTGAAAGAAAACAAACCACCATGCATTATTTCCATAGGTTGATTGTTCTTATAAAATCTAGCCGAATAATCAGCTTTTGGATTTCTATTTACCAACATTTCTGTGATGACTGGGTTCCTAGCAATCACTTTATTTATCTCAGCAATATGATATTTAGCCATTCCATCACTGTAGGATAAGTAAAGTACAGACATGTCTCTAGGGGCGGTCAATAACCTCCATACACTAAACGCATGTCCTAAAATAGTTGACTTAAAATGCCCTCTAGGAAGCACCCCTACATAATTCAGACCTGTCTCTACACATTCTTGTATGTCCTCAGCTAATACCCCAACGTGCCAAGCTTTAAAATATTCAGGATTATCATATGATAGGCTCCAAATATTCTGAACAAAATCTTTAAAGGAACCCACATCATATTTTTTCTGTTGCATAAGACCTTTAGAGAGTAAATCAAAGGCACCCTCAACACTTACAATATCTTTAGGCATTTCTATATATCCCTATGTTTTTGTTCGATAGCTTTTAGTTTGATACCGATTCTTTGTAGAGTTTCATTGTCGGAAATTTCTTCAATCAAAACACTCATGATATCCTGAACAAATTCCATGTTAATCATTCCTTGCAGAACTTCTCTCTGTCCTTTTATACCTATGTCTGCGGCTCGTGCGGCATCTAGGGCTCGGTCAAACTGCAATCCCTTTAGGTCTTCTGAAGCTTGCCCAGCTATCTGAGAGTAACTATCTAATTGTTCCGATTGCATTCGAGCAAATCGTTGCCCCTCTGACTCAGCAATTTTTTGTTGCTGGTCTGCAATAGCTACAGCTTTTTGGTCTCCCCAACTTTCTTTCTTAGCCCATGCGTAGATAGTAGGTGGACTTACCACCACACCATTTATCGAAAGCTCCTCAGCTATTTGTTTAGCTGATTTATCCCCTTGGAGGTACATTCGCATTGCTTTTAATTTTGTTTCTTCTGGTATATGTTTAGGCATAATCTTAGTTAGTCTTTAAATTGGTCATATATACTGTTGTCATCCATCATTCCGTATCCAGCATCAGACACATTTTGGGAATCAATGTTACCCCCTAATGGACTTCCGTCAGAGTTTAAGAATTGAGAGAAATCCCAGTATCCTGTTTTATCTGTATGAGCTGTGTAACAACTTGGTACTTTTATTTTTGAACCATGTGGTAATTTTATTTCATTAAATTGCATCCCTATTTCACCCCTAGTACATATCCCAGCCCAAATGTGTTCTTGCTCTGCTATTGGAGTGTAATTAGTTCGCTTTAAAAGAGTTCCTGTGGTTCTCTGTAAATTTTTTACTTGTTGGTTACTACCACATTTAGCAAACTTACACCAAACAACAGCACCATACTCTTTTTTTACATCTTCTATAGTTGGAAGTTTCTTGGGAAACTTATCTTTATATTCCCTTTTAGTTTCTTCCTTCTTACCCGGAAAAAACATTTGGAATCCTCTTACTACTTTACTTAGTCCACCTGCACCTATCATACTAGAACCTCCTCTTATTCCATAACGCTATACATGCTGCATCAGCGTAATCTTGTTCGGGGAATCTATCTCCCCACTTTTCTATTGCAAACTTCATGATTGCATCTTTTTTTAAACTTCCTTTACCTAAGATTTCTTTTTTCCATTCAGCGTGATGTATAAGTGCTGTATCAATGTCATTTAAAACAAGCACTGCCCACACTGCTCCTATTATATTAGCTAAAGAAATCAAGGACCTTCGGTTTTGTACGAAGATTGCAGCCTCTACAGCTGCTTTATCTGTTATATTTATTTTACTCATTTCTTCCGAAAAATCTACCACAATTTCGGGGAATCTTGCAGCGGATAGTTTCTTATCACTAGACCATTTGTATAGTCCCACAAGGGCTTCTGTGTCGTCTACGACAGCCCCATGTATTGCTTTACTTGATGTGTCTAATCCTAAATAGTTTGCCATTAGTATTTATCCGTAGTTCTTACTGTGACTACCCTACTTACCGTTCCGTAAGCTTCTTTATATGTTTCTAACAAACCCCTAAGTCTTTTCAATTCAGCTGCTTGTTCTATAATATCCCTTCTTAGTTGAACTAGGGCATCATACTTCTCCATAATTTCACCCTTCAATTCATCTTTAGTAGCTTTTTTACGCCCCGCTTTTTCATGCTCTTGGGATAGTCTAAACGAAGCTTTACTGTAACCTTCATTAAATGATGCTTCTAAAGCACCTACAGTGGCTTCAATGTCAGCTACTTTTGTTTGTAGAAAAGCATTGTATCCCCCATACATAGTTAGGAACCTTTCTAGGTCTTTATCCGAAGCTTTTGATAAATCAGAAAAATCTAATCCTTCATACTCTGGTAGTTTTGGGTCAAATATAGGTATACCTAATGAGTCAATTCTTTTAGACACCCTCCCTAATGCTTTCATAGGAGTCCATTTTGTCTCTCGCTCTTCCATTATAACAACCCTTCTTCTACTAGTCGACAATCACAATATCTAGGTCCTGTACATTTTTCAGGCATTGCTAACATGTCTTTAATCTTAAAACACCTCTCTAATATATCAGCCCAATGTTCCGGGTCTTTATCTACTAAAAAAGCTTTTATTTTTTGGTTATTTTTATTTTCATATAGCACAGTACCTTTGTCATAGTTTCCCATATTAAGATACATTTGAATTTGAATGTTGTGTTCTGGCAAGGGTTTTCGTAATGTATCAAACTTTGATGTATTAATAGACTTCAACTCAATAGGTATTACCCCATAATTAGCATGCCTAATCAGAAAGTCTATCCTGCCAGAAATCGCAGGGATTTCATACTTTACAGAAACCTCTCTGTCAATCAGTATCCCCATTTCAGAAAACCACTTCCCAACCCGTTCTTCTAAAAAACTACCGTTCTGGAAAATTCTCTCCAAAACTGCTGGTAAGGGTCTGTCTACCATACGTCCATTGTAACATAACCATACATATCTGTCGCATGAGTTACTTATAACAGATGGGTAAAACACCTGCACACCCCTAGAAGTCATTGTACCCTCTAAGTGTTCATCTATCAAATCTTTTAGCCACATATCTTGTCTATGGGCTGGATTAGCTTTCCTTTTCTGTATCATTCTAAACCTTTATCTAAATTATTTAGTTCCAACCAAAGTTGGTCTTTTATTTTTTCGTTTGTTTTTTCTTTTATATGAATAATATAATCTATATCTTCCAAGGATAAAAGGTCTGAGTCCCTTTTCCTATCCCGCTTACCTAAATGACCATATACTCCATCCGCTTCCACAATCGTTTTTATTTCAGGTATGTAAAAATCTACTACATACGGATGGTAATAAGCTTGAGGTTCATAACTTAATCCAAACTTAGATAACCATCGAGCTATAATCTCTTCTTGTTGGGTATAGTCTCTAGGGGGTAAGTTCATCTTTTAGTTTTTCAAACAATTTTTCGTCTTCGATAAACTTTGCCTTTAATCCATTCATACCCATAGCTTTCACATCCCCATAAGTATACCACGCCCCAGCCTGTGTTATTAGTTTAGCCTCAATACCATCTCTAATAAAGCTTTCTAGGACATCTATACCCCCCTCAACA
>Ga0208919_1000844_pt1 | contig 18998 bp, 17 predicted proteins | sample 4_EtaG_FD_184076 | JGI IMG/M metagenome (GOLD analysis project Ga0208919, IMG submission 184076) | Marine viral communities from the Subarctic Pacific Ocean - 4_ETSP_OMZ_AT15127 metaG (SPAdes) (version 3) | ecosystem: Environmental > Aquatic > Marine > Oceanic | place: Pacific Ocean | collected...
TTTCAGTCCGACCCTAAGTGCCGGTTTCTTGTTGGAACGCCCGCTACGGGCGGCTATGGGCTTACTCTGACGGCTGCAAACACCGTAATTTACTATTCTAACGGATATGACCTAGAGAAGCGATTACAGTCCGAGGACCGTGCGCACCGAATCGGGCAAAAGAAATCTGTTACTTATGTAGATATCAATGCGCAAGATACAGTTGATGAAAAGATTGTGAAATCTTTGCGTAAAAAAATAAATATAGCTTCAGAAGTTCTAGGTGAAGACCTTAAATCATGGATTTAGTAGGATATACGCGTAACGCGCGCAGAATTTCTATTTTACGTATCTGTCAGTTGAGAGGCCCAGGATCGGTTTGTAATTTGTTTTTCCATTGTCATCTTTAAAGGCCATTAGATATTCTTTCCTGTTACTATTTATTTCTTTCTTATAACTTACATGTATCCAGCCCGAGTTCGGTTGCCCTGGTTCGTAGTACTCGAGAATCAGTTGATCGAACATTAGGTTTTCCTTGATCCAGTCGCTGACTTCATTGTTAGCGGTGCCAAAGATTTCAAAATCCGCCGCCTCTCCCTTGCAGTGTTGCGATTTGCTTGAACTACCTATCTTATTTGACAGGATTTCGTTGCGATATCCGCTGGAAATGGTGACTGTGTGATTAAAGTGGTCTCTAACGGGCTGTAGGACCCTCTCACAGAGCAATCTTAGGTTCTCCTGCTCATCCTCACTAGGGTTATTGTCAAGGCCCATCCTTGTGGCTGTCTGTGACTTACAGAGCTCCGCCAAGCTAAAATTTTTAGATAATTTCATTTAAAATGTGATGTGACTCACCAAAGTGTAGATTAAAAAGGCCATCCCAGCAATCAATGCTCCGGAACATGTTAATAATATTTTCTCAAGTCTTTTTACTCGCTCTTCTATTGAATGAATCTTTTTATGGGTTAATTTTTGCATGATTCTACAAAGCTTTTCATGCGATTCAATCTTTTGTAAAGCGTTTGGTCTAGCCATTACGTCCTCCCCGCAATTACTTGTTCTGTAGGCGATAATAATGCAGTCTCCGTCCGTGTCAAGTTAGTTTGTGGATCTTTTTGTGCCATCATTTGCGGTTGATTTACCACAGGCATTGGTGTTTGGGGTAACGGTGGTGTTTGACTAGCAATGTCCTGACCTACAGGTAATTCAGTTTTTCTTTCTGGAAGCAAGAACTTTTCTTCATCCATTAGTCTATAGTCTTTATTCAATCTTTGTTTTTTAAGTTTCTTTTCTAATTTTTTTATTCTTTTTTTAATACTTTTGGTTAATGGATTTTTTATTTTATATCTTTTAGACATTTTTTCATAAGCATCTTCCATTCCTTCAGTAATACCAAAGGGTTTAAATTTATTTTTCTTAATCATTTTATATATATCGGGACGTCTTGCAAAAATTTCTTTAATAACTTTTTCAGGAACGTTTAACGTTTTAGCAGCATCATAAATTCTTCTCATTTTATTAAATGTTTCTAGTCTTTGTTCGTTTGCAAAAATATATTGTCTTATAATTTTATTGTTATCTGTCACAGGATCTCCTGTTAACGTACCCGCATAAATTAATTTTCTTTCATCTCTTTCAGCTTTTAAAAATTCTCCAATCTTAATTTCTAAAGATCTCTCTAAATCTAATGGAGCTTTTCTTAAACCTATTAGTCCTAACAGTTCATCAGTCACTTCGTATTGAGTTCCTTTAATTGTTTTACCAGTAATAGCTTTGTACAATCTTTCCATTTGAATATTAGATCCCGGTGAGTATAGTCTTGCTAAGTGTTTAAAAGTTTTCATTATCTTATCTCCCTCAGCATCTCTTTCATTCCAGATCTCTTGTCCCTGTTTAGTTCTGCCCCCTCTTGCATAGATATCTAACACTCCACCTATCCAAATAGACTCTGATACAAATGGTTCTACGAGCCTTGCAAATGCAGTCACCATACCTTTAGCTAATCCTGGTATAACAGGTTCATCTTTACTTTGTTCCATCTTAGTAATGATTGCTTGAATAGGATTTGTTACAGTGTCATAAAAAAATGCTCTACTAAAATCTATGTATTTATATTTACCATCTTCATACACAGCCAAGACTGTAGAATCTTCCGAGAACCATGGTAAGAATTCCTTGACCGCATACAATTGATCTTTAGTTACACCGTACATTTTCATACTACCCCATACGGCCAGGGGTCCTATGGTTCCGTAGGTAGTTGCTAATCCAATCGCTCTTTCCCATCCCATCTGTCTAAAGATAGGGTTAGCTATTTCTGCCTTAGCTCCCATTGCAATGTTAGTTGAGGTTCTTATAATTTCTGAAGGCCACGCCACAAAGTTTCCTAATGGAGATCTTCTAGTTGATTGTACAATTTCATTAACGTATGCATAGTTAGGCAAGAACTCTCTTACTTTTTTAGTTGCCATCTTCATTATTTCTAGGTCACTAGGAATTTTGTCCGCTGTTACAAGACCTTTTTTTAATGCTGCTGCATAAGCGCGGTGTAGTTTTTCATCTTCCAAAAAGAAGTTTGTTATTTTCCAGATGTCATCTTCTGCAACGTACATATCCTGTGCAGCTTTTAAGAATCGTCTGGTTCCACTTCCTACTTTAGTCCATATCTTTTGTAGCCATCCTATCTTTTGTGTATCTTCTATCAGACCTATGACATCTCTATAGACTGCATTAGTGTTAACCATTCCTTCATCGAGTAAGAATCTATATAAAGCTTGTCCCCCTTGTTTTAATTCAGAAGCATTTACATTAGCTCCTGCCGTATAATTAACTCCTGGTTTATTTTTCCACAACAATTGAGGTTGGACTGTATTTAAAGATCTCCATAGAGCTCTGCCAAAAACATGAGGATGAGTTAATGCATATCTAATATTACCTAGCGCAACAGTTGTCACTGCTCCTGATGTAAAGTTTCTTGCATGAGTGAAAGGACCTCCAACGGTTTTACCCATTTGAATTAATCCTTTAGGTACCATGACAGCTGCTTGGTAATATATATTTTTAGTAATGCTTCCTAGATTATTTACTGCACCGTGAATAAGACCATCAGCTATTGTTTCAGTAGTAAACATACCATTGATAGGAACCGTGTAAGCTTCTTCTCCTAATCTACTTGCAAGTTTTAAACCATCTGCTGCATCCATAATCTTTTGTCCTGTACCGGCCCATGCTTTTGCAGCTGCATTATAGGTAGGATAAACCATAGTTCTTTCCCCCTTCGCAATCATTTTTGCTGAGTCTGCTTTTATAACATTATAAAATCTGTCTTTTGCTGCTATGTCAGCAAGGTCGGTTGTTACATTGGATATAACATTCATGGCATTTTTGTAACTGCCAAATAACTTTTGAAATGCTAAGAGGTCTGATTCTTTTTGAATTAATCCTCCCACATCGTCAGCTACAAATTTTCCACCACCTGTTATATTTTTAGCTATACTTTTTGTAATCAATGCATGGTCCGCAGCTATTCCTATACCTGGATATTTAAAATAAGGTTGGCCTACTGTAGGATCTAGTTTAACATTTTTAATTACTTGATCTACAGTCAGTCTAGCTTCTTCTAGCGACATTTTAACTTTATTAGCTGCAGCATTTTTTTGAAATATTTTAGCTACTTCATCTTTAATTTGTCGTGATACAATGTATCCATCCACCGGAGACAATCCATTGTCTTTAAATATTTTGTATTCTGTAGATAAACTATCACCTATTCTTTGATTAATAAGTTTAACAAATTCTTTTAATGAAACATTTAAATTTCCACCTTTAACAATATGATTTAAATACTGTGCCCAGTAGCCGTGTATCTCTGACATTTCTCGAACAATATTTTCTATTTCTTTTGCAGGGATTTTTAATTTTTCCATTGACTTATAAAAAGTCTCTAAAGATTTTTTATCAAATCCTCTAACATTAACTTTGTTTCCTTTAGCTCCAAACTTACCAGAATTAATTACTTTCACGATAGCTTTAGAGATTCCGTCAGTTAATCCTGTAGCATTGGATGCTATCTGAGTATCTCTAGATAGTCTTTTTATAATTTGATCTAAGTGTTTTAAAAAATCTTGTGATAATAAATTAGCAGATTCTCCTTTACCTTTTAGCCTCTGCATCGCTTGAAATTGTTCTTCAGGAAAAGGGCCTCTGGCTCTGGCTGGTCGGGATATATATTTATCTACTATTTTATCAAACTTGGTAGCGTTAGCAGCCCGTTTCATGGTTCCACTTACAATACTTTTACCTACTTTGCCTATACCCCAGATGGCTGGGATGATGGGAAAGCCCATCTCTCCTGCAAATTTTAATTTATTATATAACATCCTGCCTGCATCTTCTTTAGATGTAGATTTTTCTTTTCTATCTAGAGCGGTGTATTCTCCTTCATCGAAAAAGAGGTCTCCAAAGGTACCTATATTTTCTGCATCATATACCACGGCTCCTGCCGCAGCTCCTCCAACAGCGACTGATATAAATTTTTGTTTACCTGAAAGTTTATTAAATTTTTTAACATCTTTTATACTTTTAGTTAGATTAGAGTTCTTAGTGGTCTTAACATACTTACCATTCTTAATCGCATCATATGCTTTGTCTAATATACCCATTGCTTTTTCTGTGACTTTAACCCCTTGAGTACCGACTGTTTTCCAGCCACCATACATTTGAACTATCACTTCTACTAATCTACCGAGAGCATTCTCTTTTGCTTTTTCTTCGCTAAACTTCATCACCCCTCCAAGATAGGTTTGTTCAAACCATCTATCTAATCGGGCTACTGCGCCCTGATCTACTGGTAAATTTTCATCAGATGCAAAGTCTATAACCATTGCTCCAAGATTAAACCAGCCATACGGAATTTTAATTAGACCTGATGTGATTGCATATCCAATAGATTCTAGTTGACCTACATCTCCGGCGAAAGGATCAGCAGTGCTTTTTGTTTCTATGGGACCGGTAGGACCTTCCGTCTTATAAGATGCAAACTCCGGTTTAATTTCTTCCTTGTCGCCGTATTCTTCTTCTAATGTTTTAGATTTAGTATCGTCAAATAAGTTAAATGGATCTGGTAGTTCAAACTCTGCATCTTCTTTCTTTTTTGCTTTAAACCATTCATCTAAGCCATGTTTTTCAGCAAACTTAACTTCTCTAATAGCTTTGTCAGCCTTGTCTAAAGACTCTTTAATAAAACTTTTTTTTCTTACCGCAGCATTAGTCTTTTCTAAAAGTAGATCTGCTCTTTCTTGTTGAGAAAGAACTTCTTCTGTTTTCTTTTTTTCTTTATCTTGTTCATCTAGGACAAGCTTACGGGGGTCAAATCCAAATACCATATAACCTCCTACTCAATAATTTCTTCGTCTTGGTCTATTAAGACTAATCTCGCGCTGCCTTTTTCTTTGTAATAAATTTTGCCTGTGTTAGGATCTACGTAAGCCGTTCCATCTATATAATCAGTTACCATATCTTCTCCCAGGACAATGTTTCCTGAATCATCATACTCATAAGTTCCTGACATAAAATCTATAAAAGGGTTTGTATTATCAATTTTATATTTATCAGAGTTTTCTTCTGCCCAGTCATAAAAATCACTAATATGTTTAGCCCAATACTCAGGAATATCTTCCCCAGCTTCATCTGCTACTTTCTCCTGAATTCTTCTAATGTTTTCAGCATATGTTTCACCTTCTTTTTGTTTTTCAAGTCGTTCTCTTTCCTTAGGATGCATTGGTTTTCTATACATTACCGCGTCAAAAGCGTCTTCTTTACTCATGCCTTGCTCCATGTACCATTTCATTTCTTTTTGAATTTTAAGTTGGTCGTCAGGGTTCAGTGCTTTATAAATTTCTAGTTGAAATTGTCTCTCGCCTTGAGCATGTTTATATTTCAGAAGCTCGTCTTGAGATCTTTGTTGTTGGAATTTTGCAAAAGGATCTTGTGCTTCTTTAGCTGCTGTTTGAAATATGTTTCCACTTGGAGCATTACCCACCATGTTTAAACCAAAGTTAATTAAAAAATCATTTAGTCTTGAGCTTTTTGGTAAAGAGGGAGCACCTCTTAATCCTAGTAGGAAATCAGAATCTGGTTTTTCTGGAGTTGGCTCTTCTACTATTGTTTCTTTTTCTTTTAAATAATCACGTTGTGCACCACTACCTCCTAAGGTAAATCCTCGTCTCAATCCTGAAGTAATACCTTCTCCGGTACTACCTCCTCTTCTAAACATTGGTCTACGTAAAGTGTTCATAATTATTCCTACTGGAACTCCTTCCAGTCTCTATACATACCTGCCAATACAGATCCAGTACCTAACGCAGTTTGCAACGGTGTTGGGTTAGGTGTAACCTGTGATTGATATTGTCCTGGCGCTCCAGATGCAATGCTAGCGATTCCTTGCCCTTGATAACCTAATCTTTCATAAGGTTCGTAAGCTGCTAGTCTTGCTTGTTCTGCCGTAGCCCCTAGTTGAGCCTGTGCTTGCGCTTGTTGAGTCGCGCCCATTTGACCCAATGATGCTATGTCAGCTCCTTGAAATTTTTGAATGCCTTGGCCCATTTGCATTTGTTGTTGCCATGCATTTTGAGCTGCTTTTTGTGCTTGACCAAATCCTTGTTGTAATAATCCTGATTGTAATAAAGCTCTATTCATATCTGATTTGTTTTGATACTCTGATCTCATTACTCCTTCACGTCCTCCACCTAAGTTTCCAGATTTTGCTGCGAGTTGACCTATTCCAGACATACCTTTCCCTGCTTGAAGATCATATTCAGACAGAGTTGCGTCAATAACATCTTGTTGATACGGAGACATGAAAGCTGCTTGCGCTCCAGGTCCACTATAAGCTCCTGCTTGTGTCAGATAAGGTTGATACGCACCAATTCCTTGACCAGCCATTGTATAAGCTTGTGTTTGAAAAGGATCTTGTGCCGCAACTTGTGGCGCAAATTTGGATGTGTCCATCGGCGCAGCCGTTAAAGCCGTTAATTGTTTTCCATAATCCTTTTGTAGATCTTCCACATATTGTGGTGGAAGCATTTGTGTTTGTTGTACAGCCATTATTTTTTGCCTCCTTTGGGGTGTAATTGATATGAACCCTTATGTCTCTTCATAATTGTTTTTGCAGATCTCTCTTTGTGCGGAGTAGCTATAATATTGCCTCCCCTACCATGTACATCTCCTCGTTTTGCTGAGGCTCTTATCGATAGAACTTTATTTCTTACAAATGGATCTTGCTTGTCAAACCATTCTTTTGAACCCATTCTAGGTTCTGGTTTTGATGGCTTTGGAGTAGGTTTTTTCTTACCCATTCTACCCAACATTCCTAAACCTCTTTTAGCTGCTCCAAATAAACCCATTATACTACCTCGCTTAATCTCTCTGATACATCAAACATCTCTTGAGCCCCACCTAAACCTTGCGTCTCTTCAGATATTTGACCACCTTGTTCTAAATTTTTCATAATATTTTCCATAATCTCTGCGCCCCTGTCGATGTCTCCACCGCCTGCGCCTCTTACAGCATCAGCTGTAAATACAAATTCGTTTTTACTTAATCTTGCTGGAACATCATCCGCTTTTTCTTCTTCACCTAATGGCACAAAGCCACCATCATTTCTATAATCTTTTTCCATGCCACCAAGATCCATTAAGCCACCTTCTTGAGCTCCAATTCTTCCGCCTTGAGCTTTTAATGTTCCTATTGAAGTTGTTCCATATGCACTAATAGCATCATTAACTTGTCCTTGTTGAAAAGGATCAAGTACATTAAAAGAAGTTCCAAATAATTGATTAGCTACCTCATTTTGAGCATAGTTTCCTCCCTTGTTATACCCAATTCTTCCACCATCAGCTGCATACATTTGACCTACACCTCCTTGACGAAAAAGATCCGCTTGTTTCATGACATCTGTAATGCCACCTAGTTTATCTTGAGTTGTAGTCATCATTGCATCTTCAACAGTATAATCTGATGGAGTTGATTGACCACCTGCATAGTATCCTGCTCTTCCACCTTCAGCTGCTTTTTTTGTAGACTGTTCCCCCATGTATGGATATTTTTTTTGTAACTCGGTCCATTTCTCTCCACTAGGATCTGCTAATGCTACTCGCACTTCTTCTCTAATAGAATCAATATCCAGTCCTTCTCCTCTGCTCGCAGCTGCTTTCATGTCTTGTGGTTTAGCTGTTGCTCCAGCAAGACCCATTGCTCCCATCATGATTGGGACTGCGTAGTCATCAATTTTGTTCATAAGTCTTTTACCTAAAGATAATTTTTCAGTTATCGTGTCGCCACCTTTCGTTATTTCTTCAGCTATGTTTGTTCCTGCATGCATATCCTGAGGATATGTAGCTCCAGAACCACTGCCCATATGAGTAGATTTTTTAAACAAATTATCAAAAAATCTTGGATTAGATCCTGTAGGTTTACTAAAATATTGTCCTATGCCAGAAGAAGCTCCTCCAGGCATTTTTAAACTCAATCCTTTTTGTAAATCTGCTCCACCCAAGTATCTCGCACCTTGACCCATACCATAATTAAGTAAACCAGATTTTAAACCTTTACCTATACTGCCGTGTCTATCGAATCCCCCAATACCAGACATTAGACCTGCTGCTAGTGGATTGAATGGTGCAACAAAAGGAGCTGCAACTTCTGCAATTTTTGCTGCTTCATTCGGTATTAATTTTCTAATTCTTTTTTTTATTTTACTTCCCCAACCATAACGTCTTCTACCACCAAGATCCATGATACCACCATAAGCCACTGGTTGTCTCATCATTTGAGGCTGAGGTTGTTGAGGTTGTTGAGGTTGTTGAGGTTGTTGCCCCGCATCTACCCCCATCTTACTTGCTTCATAAACAGCTTGATACCATTCTTCAAAAGACATAATAGGCTCGCCTATATCTTTCATTTCGAATACATATTGCATGTATTCGTTTTTTAATTGAGCCATTCGCTCGTCTTGTGGAGATTGAGGACCTTGATCTCCTTCATATTTAATAGAAGGAGCGTCCGTTGTTAATGTATCAGTAATTTGTTCTTCGAATAGGGCCATAATTTTATATATTAATTGTTAAAGGCAGGTTTTTCTCCTGGGTTTATTATACTACTTTGTTTTTGAAAACAAATCAAGAGCTGGCATGATTACTCTGACATCTCTTTGCACGTCTTCCTCGGGGATATGGGCAGCTTTTAAAGCCTCCTCATCCTTATATTTCTCCCCTGTTTTCTTGTTAGTAATAGTTGTTATTATTTCTTTGGGTTCTAGTACTTGCATTATGTTGTTACCTCTTTTTTAATGTTTAAATAGCTGACTCCAAAATCAAAAGAGTCTGCGCTACCTGCTTTAATGGTAAGGGTCTTACCCCCTACTACTATTAGCGGTTGGGTTAATAATTCTACTGTTTTATTTGCCGTTAAAGCTGCTGATTTAATAGCTGTAATAGCATTGTTAGTAACAGTTACACTGGGTGTTCCCGCAGAAGTAACCAGTATAGATTTAATAACATACGTTTCACTAACTAAAGGATTACCTGCACCAAAAGGATTAAGTTCACCATTGGTAGTATCATTATCTACTCCTACAAAGTCGTATTGGTTTACTACTGCCATTATTCCATAAAGAAGGCTTTAGCTTCTATCTCCTGTTTTAATTCTTCTTGAAAAGTAGAATTTAATTTCTCCAACACAGCATCTAAATCTCTTACTAAAGAGTGTGATACGTCTGCGTTATACTCATCGCTTGCCCGGGTTAATGATTGAACTATTTTTGCCATTATGTATATGTAATTGGTGTATCTATTGTACCTGGATGTTGTCTATATGCATCTGCTAATCTAAATCTTTGCGACCAGTCTTCCAGGTTACCTGTGGATGTATCTATATCTAAACCATCTTCCTCCATTACATTCTGAGCATAAAGATCATCCCAGTTATATTGAGGTGGAATGTATCCCGAATCATATGGAGCATTTCTGTCTCTATCAGGCTCAGTAGTAGGACCAGTTACTTTATTCAGGTGAGGATTTCCCACAGTAAATCTTCCTGTTGAATATGGATTCTCGTCTTCAACAGAAGTACCAAAAATTTTTTTTCCTAATCTCCATGCATTAGGAATCAAACCAAATTTATTATAAAGATCCATAACCCCACCAACAAACCCTTTTTTCTTTTGACCGTAGGGGTTTGTTGAATATTTTTCTATTGCATTTTCTCTTGCATCACCACCTCGTGTTGATGCGGTGTCAATAGCTTGTTGTGCAATAGCTTGATGTACATTTCCGCCTCTATCGGCGCTGTTATCATCTCCACCGACACCTGGAGCTTTGCCACCTGTACCACCAAAAGCAAGAGCTAGTCTCATGATTCCTCCAAGATTTGCTTGTATTCTACTTCCATAAGTATCCGTCCAGTCTCTTGCGATCTCTGGTTCGTTAGCCCATAGGTATCTTCTCTGTGCTTCTGATTTAAATGGCATTATCTTCTTCCTCCTGCATGTACATCTAACCTAAAAGTACCTAATTTCCAATTAGAATCTATCGCTGTATTTGATATCTTGACTGCAACCGATCGACCTCGTGCCCTGCACGATTGATAGTTAGTCGCTGAAGTAATAGTAAAAGGCCCTAGAGTAGAGCTCGCTGCGGTTTGATTAGGAAAATTTCTTAGGTCTAATTCAACTATTGTATTTCCACTTTGAGATACAAAGTCTGGTAAAAATCTGCTCACTCTCATTATATATTCTCCGTCTCCTCTAAATGTAATTCCTTGTTTTTGATCTTGAGTAATATCAAAATCTCCTGAAAGAATATGAGCAGGGATAGCATAGGTAGTTCCATCTTTAATATAATTAACTCCGGTCTCATGTTCATAATAAATAGTAGTTCCATCGGTATTTCCGGTTACATCAAATGAAGTATCGACGCTTGCATCATAATCCGTTGCATGAGGTAAACCAAATACAGCTGAATCTTGCCAGGTGCTTCTTCTAAATAAAGAACTGGCATTAGTAAACCAGATAGGTCGTTGTGGGGTTGAATCTAAATAACTATAAACCACACATCTATCAACCACGTTGGAAGTAGATGTTGGATAAAACCAAATTACTTCTCCGAACAAGTTATTAATACCACAATAAATTAATTGATTCGAAGTTGTATTAATATCCTCATAAATATAATCTTCTACCAAGCAATCCATAGATTCTAGTTTACCGGTGAATCTAAAGAAACCATTATCGGACATCCAGTACGCTGCCCCATCTACTTCGACAGCTGCATTCTTTCCTATCAATCCACAGTTGGTTCCCACTTGTTCATAAGCAAAGGTAAAAGGTTGACCTACAAATCTCATGGTAAATAATGAAGTATCCGTCCATACGTAAAGTGCATTTCTTCCTAGTTTAGCTCCCATGATCCGTGAGCCGGCAGCCAGTCTTTGTGTGCCAGCGCTATTGATTGCCGTAGGTGTCCAGTCCGTTATATCCTCTTGAGAAGAGAATCTTATAAACATATCGTCTTGAGTTGTGGTATCTCCAATCGTTGTTTCAGTTCCAAATAAAACTAAGTGACGATCAGGAGTTGAGACTAACATATCTCTAGACGCGGTCGGTGCACCACTAATAATAGTTGCTCTAGTTCCTGTTGGATCCACTGCATCTGCATCCCATTCAAATACTGCTCCATTACAAATTAAAGCAATCAAGGTTGATCCTAAATTGTCCAAGGACCATAGACCAGGATCTGTTACTTTATCTGTATTCGCGGCTGCAGAACCCCATCCAGTCCAGCTTGAAGTATTAGTAACAGTTGCCCCTCCACTATGAGCGGACCTTGTCGAACCTCTAACCTGTCTAGTGATTCCTGTAAAGCTTGTTGCTGTTACACCGGTATAAGAAATTTCTTCTGTACCTACTTGAAAATAATTAGTTCCTGATGAAGGGAAACCAGTTGTGCTTCCAACATTAATTGTGGTTCCAGAACCACCTGTTCCATTTGCATCATCGTTTAAACCAGGAGCAGTTAAAGTAGTGGTAGTTGATCCTAAAATACTACCTCCATATAAAGAGATACCAAATCCATAGGCTCCAAGTTGTTCTGCTGGTCCCACATGATAATATCGATAATAAGTTATTCCTCCTGAAGTTGTGGCTCCCGTAACGTTGCTCTCAACACTATCCATTGTAATAGTAATGGTCGTAGAACTAGGTACAGACGTCACCATATATTTTTTGTCTGCAAAATCAGACGCTGTATAATCAGAATTAGTAATAGAGGTAAATGTACCAGCACCACCAAATAAAATAATGTCTCCGGCTACGAATCCATGAGCTCCAGAAAAAGTAATAGTAACAACCTTGGAGTTATAAGTAGTGCTGAAAGCATTTGTAATTGCTGTACCTGATGGATTAACTAAAGGGTGAATGTCATAATAAACACCCCCCGTGTAAGCATATAAAATTCTGTTGGTTCCAATTATTCCAAATTTTTGAGAAGTTTTATTAACCATATGATGCAACGCTCGGGCCACACCAGTTAATTTACTATCTCCTAATTGATTCCATCCACCTAGTTTTTCAGGTGTACCATATCTAAAACGAACGTTTTCTCCACCCGTCCATTGTGCTTCGGCTGTGGTTGGTGTCACTTGTTTGTTGAATCCTGGTAAAAAACCTATCTTTTGTAGCATATTAAAACCTATTTATTATGGTTTATATCAGATTGTAAGGGAATTCAATATGTTAAAAGCAGGGGAAAGTGTGGTGGCATTTTCCCCCACCAGTCTTATTATATAAACTATTTTTTATGAATTGTAAAGCGTTTAAACCAGGCCGGAAGTCCTAAGAATGGACGTGCATCAAACTTATTTACTTTAGCGGTTTTCTTTTTAGCATCATTGTAGTGTAAAAAAACTTGACCGCAGTCTTTACCAGTAAAAGCTTCACGCCAATGTTCCAAATCACATCCAGAATAAATAAGCATATCTCCTGGTTCTAGTTCTACTTTGATACCTGCTTGACCTTTTTTCCCTGTTGGATCTAAGTAAAGTGGCCATGGATCTCCTCCTAAATTCAAGGTAGTAGAGACTTCACATGAATATCTATCCTTATGTCGATGAAGAACGTCTCCTGTTTTATAAATTCTAGCATAGGAATAAGTTTCATTTAACTTATAACCTGTTTCTTTTTCCATCTTTGCTCTTAAAGCTTCTAACAATGTTTCCATTGCTACGTCTCCATAATGAGAATAAGTATTAGGAATTTGATGATCATGCCATACTCCCCAATATTCGGTAAAGGGTGAGATATATTTTTGATCAAATAAAAAACGAGCCACCTGTCTTTTCTTTAAAAAATAAGAATAGATAAATGAAGCGAGCTCTTTTGATATTGCTCCTCTTAATACTTTATATTTATTTTTTTTGAACATTTAATACTCCTTTCGGTATCGCTTGACAGTTCCAATGTATAAATCTAAATGGTTCATAACCCATATCCACTGTATACATATGCGGCATATACGATGGAAAGAATATCATTCTTCCAGGTTTTACTTCATAATTAATTTGTGTGCTAGCGTACGTTATTTTTGTTTTATCTTTTTCTGGTAAAAGATTCATTATGTTACCGGGTCTTGGATCTTCAAATAGAGGTCTTGATGTTTTTTCACTAGCTTTTAAAAAATAAAATCCGGACATGTGACCATTCCAGTGGGTGTGTAAAGTATGATGACCCCCGCCTTTTTTAGCAAATTCTTGTACCCACATTTCTGTAGTAAAGACTTGATAGTTAGTTAAATCAAAACCCATCTCTCCCAATAGGTTATGTGCTGTGGCACCTATGTACTGAGTTAATTGATTAAAGTTAGGATCATAAACTAAAGGAGTAGAATGAAACACGTGTCCCATGTCTCCTTTATCTCCGAACTTTTTATTTCTTTTAGTTATATCTTTTTTTAAATTTTTCTTTGCTATTTCAATATAAGAGTCGGATGCTTTATTTAAATCCTCAACAAATTGAGGCGCATCTGCAAACCACATAGGGCATTTAAAATAATCTTCTCTATTTAATTGTGTTGGAAATGTTTCAGCACTTCCGCATGATATTTTATCTAATTCTTTCTGACTTCTTTTTTTCTTTTTCATTTAAATGGCCATCCTAAATTCCACATGACTAAACTATGTCGGGTTCCTTTTTTAACTGGACATACTCTATGCCAAACAAATCCAGGAAATACAACCAACGATCCTTTAGGTAATATTTCTTTACACCTTCTAATGTTTCTTTTTTTATCAGGATCTAAATTTCTAAAATCAAATTCTAATTCACCACCCTTATATTCTTTAGGATCAGATAAAGTTAATGTCACAGATAGTTTTCTAATTTTTCCATTAGAAGGATCACCTGGTTCTCTTTGATAAGGTTTATCCCAACTATCACAATGCCAGTCATAATATTGTCCTTTGTTATATTGTGTAAATTGACAATGTTCAGAAAAGTCCCATTGAAAATTCCAGCCAGCATTAACATTTGCTTCACGTACATAGGGTTGAAGTTCGTTATAAATCCAACGCTCGTCTAACCAAACAATATCTGAATCTCTTTTCTTTTTTAAATCTTTAATTTGTTTTTGGTTTAATTTTTTTGCATCACCGTAGCCACCAGTAGTTGCCATTTGATCTTGAATAGATTTTGAATATTTTATTATCTCATCACAGATTCTAACAGGGACGACCGATTGAAAGTACCAATAATAATTCGTTAAGTTCATATGTCTTTATACATATGTTGTACCTTAAATAAATATGAAAGTAAAGATTTGATTTAGATCAATTATTGATATTTATATCTAATTATAACTATTCCAGGACCACCAGCAGAACTACATGCTGGGCCACTACCTGCATCAGAACCACCTGATCCACCTCCACCACCGGTGTTTGTTCCACCTGCTGTTTGAGGAGCTGGAGTAGGTGCACACGTTCCACCTGTTGAACCATTTCCTCCGCCACCAGGTCCACCAGTTCCACCAGTTCCTTTCCACGCTGATCCACCACCACCACCAGCATAAGTTACTGGACTTCCACTAATTGAAGTTGTAGCCCCATTACCACCGTTACCACCATTAGCTGGAGTAGGTCCACCTACTCCTCCGGATGTGGCTCCACCACCACCTCCACCTCCAACACCACCTGGTGCTGCTCCGGGACTTCCTTGAGGAGGATTTGTAGGAGGGCTATTTCCTGCTCCTCCTGCACCTGGTCCACCCGGCCAGTTTCCCAAACCGCCCCCTGAACCACCAGTACCCGCTGCTAACGGTCCACCGGCTCCAGGATTATATGTAATTCCGCCTGTACCACCACCTGTTGATGTAATACTTGAAAATGTTGAAGGGCTACCATTAGTTCTTACTGCACCACCGGCACCCACTGTAATTGTATAAGGACCGGCACCCACTGGTAATGCTACAGCCGGCGATGCTCCTAAAGGAGAAACTGAATAACATCCTGAAGCTGTCCCTGGGGATTCTCTAAATCCACCAGCACCACCACCTCCTCCGTATAATCCTGGAGGTGCACTTCCACCACCTCCGCCAGCTACCACCATATAATCTACGGTGCTAGAACCAATAGGGTTTCCTGCTCCACATATGGTTAAAGTACCCGTTGCTAAAAATTTATGAATTTTATAATCACCAGTAGTAGATTCACATCCACCACTTGCAGATACGAAATTAGGAGTTAGTGTTCCATCAGGCCATGTTCCTGCACTCTTAGCTTGATATTGAGAGTCCATTGACCACATACCACTTGCTTTGTTTAATTCTTTTACTATTATAATTCCTTTTCCACCAGCGCCACCACAGGTACCACTTCCTGATCCACCGCCACCGCCACCTGTATTAGCAGTTGCTGCCGTACCTGCACCACCAGAACCTCCAGTTCCGCCACCACCTGATCCAGCTGCTCCACCAGTAGTGCCACCTCGGCCACCGCCGCCTCCAGCAAAAACTGAACAGGTTGGACCCACACATCCATAAATAGAACTTACATCTGTTCCGGCTCCACCAGCTCCACCAGTTGGATTTGAAGCTCCAGTTCCACCTACTGCTCCAGCTCCACCACCTCCACCACCTGCATTAGGAAAACCTCCTCCAGGTCCTCCAGTATTTCCTTGACAGGCAGTTCCAGAACCACCAGCTCCACATTTACTTCCTCCTCCACCTGAACCACCAGGTCCACCAGCGACATCTGGTTCATATCCTCCTCCACCACCACCTACTGCGGTAGATTGAACACACCCACATGTTGGGCCAAAAGTAGAATTAGTTCCAGTAGTTCCTACTGCACATTTTTTACCAGCTCCTCCACCACCAATAGTTGCTGTATAAGGGGCACCCCCACAGACATTATATTCTGAACAAATTAAACCACCAGCGCCACCTCCACCTCCAGATGGACCAGAGCCACCACCTCCACCAGCAACATTTAGAATTCGTACAACTCTAGTTCCTGGTTGTGTAGTTAAAGCTCCTGTACAGTTTTTTAATGTAGTTGTACCTTTACCGAAAGAAGTCTTGTTACTTTTTCCGATTATACCGCCGTTTGCTGATCCTGAAGGACTAGCCATATGAGTCTCCTTATGCGGATACCCAAGCTAACGCTGATGCATCCCAGTTAAAATCTTGTGGTTCTGTGTCAAATGATTGTGTTGATTCATTCCATATACCTTGATCTTTTGCAGTCCATTTTTGACCTGCTTCATCCCATTGTATATTATAGCGCTGAGCTGGATCACCATAAGTGGTAATTGTTGGATGAGTAACTGGGGCTTCCCAATCATCGTTTCCATCTAATGACCATGAAGAAAAAGGTTGAGGTGTAATAAATTTATCTTTTGCAGAATCATAAGTGTAACCTATGCCTGCATATTGCTTTCTAAAATTTCCATTATAAGAAGTTTGTTTCCAAGTTCCACCTTTGAAAAAATTAACACACCATGTTTCACCATCAACATGCATATCATTTGCTCCTAAAGGTCCAGCGGCTGTTTCGACATCATTGGCAACAACGATTACTCTTGTTACTACGTTATTACTATCTAATTCTGCGAAATGTGCCATATTGATCCTCCTTAAATTTATATTTATATTATAATTTTTTTATAGTGTCAATGTCCCTGATACAGTAAATGTTGCAACAGTACAAGACCCTACTGTGGCTGTTGTATTAGTTCCTGGGGCTACTGCATAAGAAGCGGGTTTACACGCTGTTGCCATTCTTAAGAAAACAACACCAGCTCCACCACCGCCTGCAGGACCACTTGATCCACCAGCACCACCACCTCCACCACCAAGATTAGCTGTTCCAGCAATTGCAGCTGTAGCACTTTGACAATTACCACCAGCTCCACCCCCACCTGTACCACCAGCTGCCACAGGAGATCCATGATTTCCACCAACTCCACCGCCTCCACCACCAGCGAATGTAGTTCCTGCGGGAAAAGCAGGAGCTATTAAATTTGCTAAACCATTTCCACCTACTCCATTGTTTGTATTAGGAGCACCAGCTGTTCCGGCAGCACTAGCTCCACCACCGCCTCCACCAGCTTCTCGATAACTTCCACCACCAGCAGCACCAGCACCACCAGGATAACCCTGAACAGGTGCAATGGGTGAACTTACAGGTGGAGTATTACCCGTTCCAGCAGGGGAACTAGGCGTTCCACCGCCACCACCACCGGATCCACCAGGTTTACCACCAGGCGTAGTTGTACAATCCCCTCCACCACCGCCACCAGTTGATGTTATATATCCTACGAAAGAGTCATTACCAGGAGTACCTGGTTCATTAGCAGGGCCAGGAGCAGCCGCTCCTCCACTACCAACTGTAACATAATTTACTCCTGTATCTAAAAATACTTTTGTTCCACCTGGAAAAGAAGTTCTATAACCACCTGCTCCTCCAGCGCCACCAGCACATCTTTTACCACCTCCGCCACCACCACCGACTACTAAATAATCTACTGAATTACCTGGTACGGCACCCAATGTTACATTTGCTGATGCTTTAAATTTTGCTATAAATGTGCTTGTACCACCATCAGGTGAACTGACTGGTGCACACGCACTATCTGTTGACATGTATTGAGTTGATCTTAAAATTACGACTCCTGGACCACCTGCACCACCATTTCCTGCAGAAGTAGGACTACAATCATCAGATCCACCGCCACCGCCACCACCTGTATTTGCTGTTCCTGCGGTTCCTGCTTGACCTGGAGAAACACCTCCAGCGCCGCCCCCACCATTTCCACCAGCACCTTGATTAGGTGTATTTTGATCTCCACCACCTCCTCCACCACCATAAAAGACTGCAGCACCGGTAATTGCATTGGGTGCTCCGGCTCCACCATCACCGCCACCTCTACCTTTAGCGTTTCCTCCAACAGCGAGAACTCCACCGCCACCACCACCATCTTGACCAGAAACTGCATTACCCCCAGCCGATCCTTGACCAGGTGTTCCAGCTGCTCCACATATAGGAGCACATACACCACCACCTCCTCCTGATCCTCCTGGACCAGCAGCTAGATAGGATGCACTGTGTTGTCTACCAGCACCAAAACCGCCTCCGGTAGAAGTTATAGTTGAAAAAGTTGAATCGGTTCCCTTTACGCCAGCAGTGGCAGGATTCCATATCATTCCAGCTCCACCACCTCCAACTGTAACTGCATGAGTTCCAAGTTTTAAACTTAATGTACAACCTTGAAGAGGAGAAGGTCCATAACCAGAAGCACTATAGCCCCCAGCTCCACCTCCACCGCCTCTTACTACTCCACCACCACCGCCACCAGCGACTACTAAATAATCTACATCTGCATAATTATAAACCCAATTATCATTTTTTACGAAATCATATACGGTGTTCAGTTGCCAAACACCTGGAGCTTTACTACCACAAGCGCTTTGACA
>Ga0208919_1000846_pt1 | contig 18851 bp, 27 predicted proteins | sample 4_EtaG_FD_184076 | JGI IMG/M metagenome (GOLD analysis project Ga0208919, IMG submission 184076) | Marine viral communities from the Subarctic Pacific Ocean - 4_ETSP_OMZ_AT15127 metaG (SPAdes) (version 3) | ecosystem: Environmental > Aquatic > Marine > Oceanic | place: Pacific Ocean | collected...
TGGTATGAATAGACTAGTATCACAGTATGCTGTTGCACATGCACCTTATGTTGCTGCTTATACATATAATGAAATGGCAGGAACAGATAAGGTTGCAGAGTTTGCCAGGTCGTCTCTTCCAGAATGGCAACGGAATCATGCCTTACTTTTTCGCAAAGATAAAGATGATCCATCTAAATATTATATGACAGATTTAAGTTATACAAATCCTGATCAATTTGTAATGGATATAGCCATGCCATTCATCCATAGAGTAACACAAGGAGAAGATGTTACCAAAGTTGCTGGCGAACTTTTCAAAGAATCTTTTATAAGTATGGGCCAGCCCTTCCTGCAAAAATCTTTGGTTACGCAAGCTGCTGCGGATACATGGAATTATATAAACTCTGACACTGATGAGCAGAGAGCAGCATTATTGGCTCAATTATGGAAGTATGTAGAGTCAGGAGTTGTAAAGGATATGCGCGAAATGGCATTTGATCATGGCGTTCCGCAATATGTAGACAAACTTTTAAAACCTTTAGGAGTTGGTCCTGTTGGTTCTGATGTTGAAAGACAATTAAATAAACTTTATTTTGGAGAAGATAGGAAAAAGTTTGAAGATTCAGAAAGTCTTGTTTCTTGGCTTAGTTCTTATGGATATGGTGGAACTATTAAGGGAGAGACAACAGAACAAAAGATTTTAACAGGTCTAGCTACTCCTTGGATATTTGGTTCTAAAGAACAAGAGTTTAGTCCTAAAAAAGTATTTGCTTTTGAAGTAAGAAATATTTTAGGACAGGCTAATAAAGATTATGCAGATACAATTAAGAGTATTAAGAATAAACTGGAAGATAAGAATGTTAATATTGATATGCGCGAAATTGCAGAGGAGTATGAAGATGTTCTACAACAAAAGTTTGAAGGTTATAGACAAATTTTAGAAACCATTAAAGATTTAAGAGGAGTAGTCTCTGATAAAGAATTAATGAAGATGCTTAAAGATAAACAAATAAGAGGACGACTCTCTCAACATGCTATAATGACAATGAAAAATACTAATTTATTTACTCTGGGTCAGAGTGGTTTATCAAAAGATTCGCTTTTTAGAGAACGACAGGTATCTCCTTATGTATCAAATGGATACCTAGTACAACTATTTAGAGCTATAGAACGAGGCTTTGAAGCTCATAATCTTAACATAAGTTATAAACCAATAAATTGGGAAGCAAAAGACACAGGAGATTAATAAATGCTGGAAAGTACAACAATGATATGGAACGCCATACTCAGTATAGCCTGTGGTTCTTTTATATGGTGGATACGTGGTGTTAATACCAGACTAGATGATACCAGAAAACTTATTAGTAGAACAAGAGAAGAAATGGCTAAAGAATATGCTCTTAAAGAAGATGTAGAAAAAGACTTGGATAAAATCATGATCAGGTTTGATCGTGTTGAAAATAAATTAGATAGTCTAATAGAAAGAATAAATAAATAATGTCTGATGATTGGGAGTTCTTTACTGAACAAGAACTAAGATGCCAAGGTACTTTAGAATGTAAGATGGATGAAGTATTCATGGATAAGCTTATCAAGGTACGTAAAAAGTTTAATACACCAATGGTGGTAACATCAGGATATCGACATCCTGCACACAACATGGTAGTAGGAGGAGCCAAGAACTCTCCACATACATATGGAAGGGCTGTAGATATACATGTCGTAGGTAAGGATGCCTATAGGTTAATCAGGATAGCAATGGATATGGGTATGAAAGGAATAGGTGTCTCTCAGAGAGGACCATATGAGAAGAGGTTCATACATCTGGATGACATGGAACATAGCGATGAACATCCACGACCCTGGATATGGAGCTATAAGTAATGGTTGATAAACCACCTTTACCACCTGAAGAAACTCCTATACTTACAGGATTAGCTAATGCACTTAAATTTGTTTTAAAAAATTTAGGGAGAACAAATCCTGTTGGAACAGTTGCACAAGCAATGAAACCAACTGAAGTAGGTAAGGGTGATCTTACTCCAAAGATGAGAGAAGATATCAGCGAGCATACAGCGCATGGGGAAGAGGACGGCACGCCTCCCCCTATAGATCAAGACTTAGAAAAGTGGAACAGTGGCACACATATTCGTGAATTTAAAACAGGACGAGGAAGTGTATATAGATGGTATGGAGATCATACCATGAGAGATAGAATTGGTGCTGAACATTCAGACAAAACAACAGGTTTGCAGCCAGCCTCTACTAGAACAATTTTTTTAGATGAAACAAATAAAGATATTGTTCGAACATATATGGGGAGTCTGGGTGACGACATAAGCATAAAACCTGATGGTCCCAATACAGCAAAAATAATACGTAATAAAGCATATGGCCGTTTAGAACCAGGAGTGATTACTAAAATTAACTATATTTCTGAACCGCAAAAAGGTTTATATCCATTTGAAATTGGGAGTGCAGATAGCCCAGCAGGACAGCCTTTAAACCTAATCCGTGAAACATATAGAATGGGAAACAATAAAAGTGATGAGGTACGAATCTTAGGTCAACATATGGGTAATGTAATTACAGAAGTATTTGATAGCACTGCAAAGAAACATGGTGGGGCTGTTGAAAGAAATCCTTATAACTATAAACCAAAGGCTATATAATGGACCCTAAATTTATAATCACCTTGGCTGTAGGTCTGGCTATACAGGCTGCTGGTGTTGTCTGGTGGTTAGCTGGACTAAGTGCCAACGTACAACACAATGACTTTCAAATTCAAATGATAGCCAAGGACGTAGAGAAGAACTCTGAGTTTGTAGAACTATGGCCTGCTGGTAAGTGGGGTAGTGGTAGTCTTCCTTCTGATGTACGGCAAGACCTGAAGATTAAAACACTGGAAGAACAGGTAAAGAAAATAACCAATAAACTTTATAATGGACATAGCAAGTGACTGTCTTTGCCAAGATAGAAGATGCTCTGGCTGATCAGGTAGCTCCTGCTATTGCCATGCATGGTGGACAGATACAGCTACTCTCCTATGATGCAGATACCAAGAACGTACATGTAAAGCTCTCTGGTTCCTGTGCTGGATGTGCTGCCAGTGTCTTCACCCTTAAACTGGGGGTAGAGGATATGCTGGTAAATGAATTTCCTGATGATGTCCACAGTGTGTCCCATGAAGAGGGAGAAATTACTACCCCCTACTACTCCTAGTAGGGGTCTAGAAGGCCCATAGCTCGTCACTGAGGGGGTATCTCACTCCATATAGGTCGTAGGGTAGCCCCACCTGGAAGACTTAACTGATTGGATAGCTTTAATAACCTTTGGTACACGCCAAGGCGTAAAGAATATAGTACTCAGACTATAATCTGTGGCTCCTACATCATGGTAATCTTGTACATCCTCTGGTGTATAGATACCACCTCCTGCTATAATAGACACTCCCTTCATATCTAACCTTCTGATCCTCTCTATTAAAGGCAGGTTCTTTTCCTTTAGAGGATAGCCGCTAACACCATAGCGTATGATCCCACTGTCTCTGTATTGCTGAACAGGAAGTGTATTACTCAGATGAAATCTCTTAATGCCCATATGATATAGCTCATCTATGTACTGAGGCATCACAGTAGGTGGGACTTTAACAGTAAGATTCTTAAACTTTTTTATGTAGGTGCCTAATTGGAACTCACTGATCTCTGCCATGTCTGTTACATTTGGACAACCAATATTTAATTCAATAGATACATGAGAAGGAACAGCGTCTAGTATACTATCCCAAAGATACCTACTCATATGGGGAGGTAGGTCATGTCTGTTGGGTGTATTCTTTAAGGCACATACAGAATAAACTTTATCAGGATTATAGGCTGTTATGTTTATAATACCCTTGTTTCTCAGACCAATACTGTTACGCCATCCTCCTCCGATAGGTCTTAATGTTTTAATAATCTGTTTAATAAGACCCTTCCTACGAAAGTAGGTATAGGTTCCAAGAATACTTGTACATCCTTTTAAGGATATATAGTTCCCAAAGGGTGGGCTGATGTATATCATTCTTCTTCTTCTTCTATTACTATGAAATCACACTTCGATAGCAATGTGTTTACCTTTTCTTCTCCCAGAATATTAAGACACTGAACGATACCGCTCTCTAGTGTTTCCTCATCCATATGTGATGTTATGTCTGAGTTGGCTCCGCGCACTCTGGACAGTAGTTCAAGAGCCTTGATTGCACTGTTAGTATGTCCATTAGCTTTTGCATAGGTATACTGCTTTTCAATCTCATCTATAACATCAACAGTTGTTTCAAGTTCATTCTCAAGTTCGCTTACTCTCTCAACAATCTCATCCATCTGAAGAAGTCTGTAACCCTGGTTATTGGCAGAGCCAGCAGCATAACCAGCAGCTTTGGCAGCTTCAGTTGCATTCCTGTGTAAGACATAGGACTGTGCAAACTTCTCTTGTTTCTCATTAAGAGCCATTAGCGATGCTTCATATTATTCCTATGTACGCCTGTCTTCTTCTCAAAGGTACGCATACCACCCAATCCAAGGAGTGCCAGTGTCAGAGACATCAATCCTTCAGCAGGTATTATAGGCAAAGTCATTACAGTACCTGATATAGCCAAATACCATAAGGCTATTGGTTGAAAAACAAACTGCCATCCCAGACCAAAAGCACAAATCCACATGATGCTGGGCCTAGCTCCTGCAACGAACAAACTGGGATGTTTGGCTTGTTCTTTATTTACATCTATCTGAGCAAGGTTAGCATCAGCATACGCCTTGCGTAATTCAAAGTCTAGCTTGGTCTTCAGATCTTTGTCTTCGACAAACTTATCAAGGACTTTCCCTGCTACACCTATGATTGAATCAGCTATTCCTAATACCATTATTTTTGAATCCTATCAATTGCTTTAATTAGTTTTTCTACTACTTCAACTAATGGTTTAGTACCTTTCTGTATTTCTAGTACATCACCAATAAACAATTCCTTCTGAATAAACCTTTGCATCTCCCATAAGTTATCCGAAGCGTTTTGTACACTAGATGTAAGCGCATCAATTGATTCTTTAATATCATCCATATCTGCATTCATTAGGGTTCTCCTTTAATCCCATCTTTGTACTTTTGGTTCTTCTTCTTCACCCACTAAAGTTTTCTTCTCTTCCTTATCCCTCATGGTAAGAGGAATAATATTAGGGCGTCTGACTATCTTGTATCCCTTTGTTTCAAAGACACCATCTTCCATGATCTCATCAAAGAATCCATAGATAATCAAGTCAGGATAAGTCTCTGATATTTCAGCCAGGAATTGACACCAATCATAGGGAGAGTGTAGAGAGATGTGTGCATTGCGTCCATCCTTTAGCTTCTTCAGGGCTGGCATACAAGCTATGTTGAGGAACACCATCTTTCTTGCATACCTGAATATCTCTTGAACAACCCAACGCATGTCGCTGGTTGGGATATGCTCCAGAACGTCTGTTGATATAACAGCATCATACTTTGCTGTAGGCAGTCTCTCATGTTCCTTATGACCAGGATCATACAGACAGTATTTCTCTATATCCCAATACTCAGGGAGGGGCTTTCCAATCTCCTTGCTTCCTGATACCTTATCAAACTCTCCTGTATAGAGGTAGCCCTTACCACAACCATAATCCAGAAAGGACGTACAGTCATTCTTATGTAGATAAGTTTTAATTATATCTACAAATTTAACAAGACTCCTTCCATTAAACATATTGGCAGAAGACTTATGCATCTTACCATATTCATCCAGAAGTTTCTTATATTCTGGAGAAGAATTATACCTGTTAAAAAATGGATTGGCTTCTGATAAGCTAGGCATAATAACCACCAAAAGATTTACGTGTTTCTTTAGCTTGATTTAATTTCCATAAGTCTGCAACCATTGTATTCTCTCCATGAAAGGTTAGCACTCCTTCCAGCCCGTCATCTGCGAATACCTTCTCGCAGTCCTGACCCATAGCCAGAAGCTCTCCTGTAGTCCAGTAGGTATTATTATCTACTGTTACCTGGAAATACTTAGGACGGGGCGCTTCTCCTCCTTCTATATCTCCTGTTGTTTCTGTCTTCTGTTCCTTGGTTGGTTCCTCCATGCAGCAATCAAAACCAAATAGATGAACATCCCTGAATCCCATTGTATGAAGCATCCCGATACTTCTCATGGCAGCACATGTACCACCTGTAATCAGGGTAGCCCCCTTGGGTATGCCTAGTTCTTCATTCAACTTGACCTGTTGGTTCTTGATCTGCTTACCCTGTTGGTCTTCCTCTCTGAGAGAATCTGTGAAGGCATGCCATCCCCATATATCACACTTCTGTTCGATAAGATACTCTGTAACAGAAGGATCAGTCATGGATGCTACCATGAATTTAGTATCCTTATCCAGATTCTTAAACAATTCCTTACGTACAATACCATGTGTGGAAACACCACTTATGGGACGAGGATCAAGAATAACACAGGCCCAAGGCTTGATGCCATTCTCCAGAAGCATAGGATAGGAGTGCTTGACACATACTATCTTACATCCCTTGTTGTCCTGTATAGTCTGCTTGAGTGCCTTATAGTCTATGTAAGGACCAGCAGATACTAGTATCCCTGTTTCCCTATGAACAGGATGTTTAGCTACCCAATTATTCTCAGGAAGAAGCTTCATGTTCTTCTGAATATTACCTGCTATATAATCTTTTGATACGCAATCCCTGGGATGAACAACAATGGGAACTCGTTTGAGTTCATCAGGACAGTCCTCTGCCTTTTCATCATGCAGGAATAGACATAGATGGGTATGTCCTCCTCCTACAACATGATCACCTGAAGGTAAGACATACTTCCTTGTTGTAGACTTCTCATCAAAGTTTGTCCAGCCATCCTTGGTTGTCTCTTGTGCATCTACCTTCTTGGTAGGTACTTTATCAAAGACAATCTTTGATCCATGATATTGTTCAGGTGGTAGGTTTTTGTCATCATCCTCTGTGAAGTAGTGATCCATGACAACAACAGGAACAGTCTTTAATATATTATACTCATGCTGTACTGTCTTCTCACTGTTGCCACTACCAATCAGAGCCATATCAACTTCATCAATATACATTGCCTTAAGGGTATCGCGTACATTCCCCTTATACAATTCAAAGCTGAAGTTCTTCTTCTTCTGTGTCAGCATATGTGCCTGAAATTCATTCAGTCTCTTTTCAACAGCAGCATATGTATTGTGAGGCTTTACATTAAACTCTTCTTCATCTGTCTCTAGGGTAGCATCTTCAAATAAATCATGCCCTATGTAGTGAACCTTATCTGTATGCTCAAAGGCAGCAAGAGACATCTCTATGGCTCTTCCTCCATTCCATGTACCTGTCTCTAGTATAACCTCTGGTTTATAGCAACGTATTATATCAGCAAGCTGCTTATATCTGGCAGGAAGAATATCAGGTGAAGTCTCCTCACTGGATAGTTTAAAGACACGTTCTCCTTCTTCATCCCTGATAGCCACGTTGGTACTACCCTGAAGATGTAAGAAGAGACTACCTATGTTAGAGTTCTCCAGAGAAATATCATGGACCCTCATTCCATGTGCCGTATAAATTGTAAGTAGTCGGTTTATAATAAAACCATCATACCACTCACGATAATTTAAAAACTCTCCTGATAGATAGGCTCCCCTTAGATCGCCTAGCAAGTCTACACAAGTCTGTCTGGATAGATTGTAGCCTTGCAGGTAATGATTGTAGTTTCCCTCCTTATCTTTAAGACAAATCATATCGCACTTGTCATGGTGTTCAGGTAAAAGAGAGACTATATCCCTCTCAAAGATCCGCTTCTTGCTTACTGTATCAGCGTCAATCCAGAACAACCATGAATCAGAATTATTAAAGGCACATTCTGAGAGTGCCATAACCTTTGGTATAAAGGTTGTTGCATCTATAAGTCTGTTGTATTCCAGCGCACCTCCCTCTGTTCCATTGTGAATAGCATGTTGTTCCATGCTATTATTATAATCTTCTATTTCCTCCAGATTATGATAAAAGATATTCTTGGCTTTAGGTAAAGAATAATTCTTTAAATTAAGATCATAGTAGTATGCATGTATTTCTATGTTATCTTCCCAAGATTTATGCATAGACTTGAGAAGTTGGGAAGACATCTTCTGAAGATAGTCTTCATTAAAACAGGTAACAAATTTAATCTTGGACATTAGCCTGTACCACTAATTTTTAATGACATTGGTTCTATCAACTTGTGTCCTACCAAGTAGCTGTACTCTGCATTCCATTCGGAAGCATACTTGCCATCCATACTTCGCTTGCACTTCCAGTTCTCAAACCAGGGTCCACCAGTTGTAAAGTGTACATTCTTGGCTTTGATACTTTCATCTGAATGTCCGTCCAGCCAATTCCATTCCTCGTTGATTGTTCCGATATCTGATTCCTTATCGGGCAACCATTGAAATCTATGTAGCCAATTACCTGTTCGGGTATTAACGTCCTTGACTGTAAGGTTTTTATGATAGGGGTGTCCACAATTAAAGAGCATCAGACTTGACCAGTTCTTTCGGTCATACTGTTGCTGTGCCTGACCATCCATTTTATATTCTTCTTCTGGTTTATAGTCATGCTTCACACAATAGAGAGGATAGTAATCCATACTGTGTTCTTCAAACAATTCTGTAATATCAGTACGCATATACATATCGCAATCCATGTATAATGCCCATCCCTGATACATATTCAGGGCGGGTACAAGGAAACGTGTAAAGCTAAAGTCAGTAGAGAAAGGTTTACCATCTATCTTGTCAACTCGTTGACCATCTACCTCTTCATACTCCCTATAATAAATCCCCATTCGCTCTAGGACTTCGTTCTTTAAGGGAACTATACGTACAGGTTTAGTTGTAATCCTGTCGATAGTAAATTTAAGAACATCATAGGCAACCTGCTCTCTCTCATCATAGCCTATATATACCGTATTAATATCTGAGTTTATCATTATTTACTCCTCTTACTAGTATAGAGGAATAATATAATGGTGTCAAGTACTTTTTTATGAACCGCAAATTCCTCCTGAATTGGATATCTCACAGACATCATGTGTTTGGATGTTATCTTCAAACTCTTCTCCTAATTTCTTCTTAGCTTCCTCATAAGGTACAGGTGTTAGGGGCTGTCCTCCCCTGCATCCATCAGGGAAACAAGTAAAACCACGTAGCCTATGAGCATACTTAGCCAGTGTTGCTGCAAAAGGTTCTATCAGGTCTTCGTTGTTATTCTCTGATCCCCACTGTGGAAGATTAATTGTACTGCTAATGGACATGTCTACATACTCTTGTATGTTAGCCTGGAAACTAAGCCTACGTTCATAATCCAGAGAAAGATCAAGAGCCGATTCAATCTTGTCTGGATTTATATTATAAATATCAATCATTTCCTGTGCGGCTGAGTCCACTACATATTGATAATGCCATCGTTTGTTTTTAAGATAACGTCTTTTGTAGGCAACTGCAAAGATAGGTTCAACTCCTGTTGAGGTTCCCGCAAGAATACCAATGGTTCCTGTGGGTGCCACGGCCCGTACCGCTGCTGGTGTAGATATAGATAGCTTCTCTGCAAATTCTTTGGCAGTCCTATCTGACTGCGCTTCGTAAACCTTGAGCCATCTATGTAGTTCTGGAGTAGTCTCATATCTATGACCTCTTTGTATGAGCCATTCATGTAAACCCATGAGTCCCAACCCAAGACGCCTGTTCTTTTCCCTGACAAGTTTAACTTTGTCATAGGGAAGCTGCGCTCGTAAAGTCCCACATAAAAGGAATTTTGTGGCAACACATACGAGACTCTGCAACTGGTTAAGATCATCAATCCTAGCAAAATTAAGGCTGGAAAGATTACATACATCGGAATCATCCTGACTTGTAACCTCTGTACAAGCATTACGTAATGTCTCATTCTCCTTCTCAAAGAAGTTAAAGCTAAACCCAGGTTCAGCAGTACTAAGAGCTTGTTTAACATTCTCTTTAAATACATCTCCTACTTCTCCTGTCTCCCAAAAGTTTAGTAACCATTTGGTATCATAGTTGACACTGATATTAGTCATATCCAGAGGAGCAGGGAAGTCAAAGTCATCTTGCTTTACATCAAAGATAGACTGACCTGTCTTTCCAACAGGCATGTTACTCCAGTTCTTGGAGGTTAAAAAATTATTTATGTCTCCATGTTCCCAGTTAAGGCTTGCATATATTGCTGACCGCCTTGAACCTCCTTGCATAACCCTTCGACCAATCTCGTTGATCATCATCATCTTGGGTATAGGACCGCTACTCATACCTCCTGTACTTCTAAGTGTCTGTCCCTCTGGTCTATAGACAGAGTAGTCACAACCAATACCACCACCTGTCATAAGACAGGACTCAGATTTCCAAGAGAGGTTGGCCCAATCTTCTCTGGTATCTTCCTCTGCTTTGAGGAGGTAACAATTGTTAAAGAACTTCTTATCTCTGCCTGCATAATATAAATACCTTCCACCTGGAAGGAATCTGAGATTAGTAATATGATCTATTAATTCTTCCTTCTCATCTTTACTTAGCCATGTTTGACAGACATCTTCCACCAGAGTACAGGCCAACTCATTAAGGGTTTCTGCATCCTTGTGGGCATACTTAACATAGAATATATCTTCGCTAAACTTGGAGCGAAACTGTGGGTTCCGATTTGACTTAAACATAGTTTCTTGCCTTCCTTTATTTATTTTCTTTATATACCAACTGTAATATCAACTGTGCATAATGTATTACTTTGTGTATGTCCTCCTTTCCTTCCCCCTTGGTTCGATGTCTGGTTACGTACTTGACTATGTTCCCTTCTAAAAAATCCAGCCCGTTGGAATAGATGTACTCAACAGGCTGAATCTTACAGTCTTTATAGTGATTACCTCCTACTTGATTATCAAGTGGAGCTTCTTCCTTTAGTCTACGTAATATATACTTATCCCTTGATTCTTGCATGACATTTACCTATCCAATTGCTAAATCTTTTCTCAAGAAAAATTGGAATTAGTCCATGTATTAAGAGTACATGCGACATAACGATACCTTCCATAGCTATCGTTAAGGTAAAAAGTAGGTGTTGTCCATAGGACATCTTCACTTCTTTTAAATGTTTTGTATTCATACTATTCTCCTATCCTAGTAGTGATATAATTCGACTTCTAATTTTGCCTCCTTTATCTGAGTTGATAACATGGAAAGCAAACCTTCTCATTTCTTTAGGCTTAACTCCTGCATACTCACAGACAAACTCAAAGTTTTCACATGTGACACCTATAGATGCAAAAAACCATGCAGAAGCCTGATCTCTTAACATCTGTATGTTGGTAACTTCTTTATCTCGTTTTGGTTTTGTTACATCCAGAAGAGCCTGAAAGATAACAGACAGAAACAAAGCCCTGTCAGGATGTTCCTTAGTCTTCTCATATAATTCATCCAAAAGTTCTAGTTCATTCTTACTCATCTATATATTCTTGTACTGGTCTATAAAACTTTCCACCTACATAGTTATTATAGAAGGCAGGTTCATCCGTACCTTCTAAGGTAGACGACAAAACATTATACTTCATTTGATAGTAACACTCATAGTATCTCAGACTTCTTTTATTTTTAAACTCTGAGATTATCTCAAACTTGAAATTTCTTTTACCAAGTTTTTGTATATCTTCCAGAAGGTATTTACTTGAACCCATATACACCTTCCAGTTTGATTGACGCTTGTTCTTACCTTTAGTATAATGCCAGTATTGTTTACAACCAATATAAGCTTTCTTTGTTTTCTTATTTGTTATTATGTATACAAATCCAAAATTATTGTCTGTATTAGGTTTGACCTTAAACTTCCAATGCATTACCAGCTAGTTAGTTCCTCCACCTCTGGCTCTTTACTAACCTGTACCAGATATTTTTTACCATTTGCATACTGAAACACACGTATTCCTTTACCTTGATTAGCATCAGCCCAACAAAGCTTTTTATGTCTACAATAAATGCAACCAACAGAAAGCCTATGGTTGCCAGACTTACCATCAGGAACAGAGGGATAACACTTATCAGGTACATCATTTCGTTCAACAATCTTTTTAAGCTGCTTGATCCTGTTTCCTGCATTTATCATTTCCATTGAATGAATAGGAGCCAGACAAATCTTACCCGTTGACTTATCTATAGCAAGGAAGGCAGCTTTATCAACACCATTGGCCTCTGCATAGGCAGATATCTGTGCTATGTAGCCAAAGGGATCATCGTTAACAATATTGTTTGTCTTAAACTTTTCAAATCCTCTTCCAGAAGCAGACTTACAATCTACCAGGACACCATCTATCATGGCATCTTGATGTCCCTTTACACCTTCTAACTGTACTTCCTTTTGTTGTGCCTCTACCTTGTGTCCTGATATGGAAGCAAAGAGTAACAGGAGTTCTTCCAGTATATAACCATATAGAAATTTTATTCGGGTACTTGGGGTTATTCTCTCCTCTTCTGTCTTGGTATTCATATCATACCATACTTGTCTATCTGGTTTACCTATACCAGACAGTCTTAAATGACCTGGTCTTGGTTTACTATATAGAAACTCTTTGATATGAACTTTTATCATATCACCAAAATGATCTATAAGAGCATCTACCTCCTTCTCATCCTTATCAATAGGATCAAGGGTAAACAGATTATATATGTCTTGTACTAAGGTATCTATGGATTTCATTAGATATAGGGAAGGGTAATAAAACTACTACCCTTCCCTACCTTTCTACTTAATTACCAAAAGGTATGTCGTTTGACTCTTGATTAACATAACCTCCTGGTACTACGTCAAAGTCATCGGTACTATACTCTACTAACTCTACTACCTGTACACCATTCAGGTAGCCTTTTACACCACCACCATACTGGGAGTATGGTTTAGGGAAATAACTCGCATTAACTTTAGAGCCATTTCCTACACGTTTATCGGATGGGAAAGGATTACGCTCCGAGTCCTTTACTGACATGGGTCGAAACGTACCATCCTTTGCTCGTGCATACTGCTTCAGGGTGACAAAATCTCCTCTGTCGTCACCCTTATTTTTGATGGTAAGACCATCGGCTTCTGCAATCTTGCGGTTGGCAGCATCAAGATTACAAACTTCTACTGACCATTCACCGTCAGTATTAAACTTAGTATTGGGAGTGATGATATGCGCCCAATAAGCTTCACCAGAAATAATCGACATCTTTACTTTCTCCTTGGTTAATAACGATTGATAATAACGTACTGTCTACTACACTAGACAACTAACTTAGCATGTATAAGCTGACATGTCAAGAACTATTCTCAGCTTTGTCATAATTATTTTCCATGCCTGACACTCTAACATCAAAGTTCTTTTTGTCCATATTTGACATGACATCATCAAAGTGATTTACAAATCGGAAGGCTTCTCTTACTGCATCATAGCAGTTAAGCCCCCTATGAACCATCAATTCGCGTCCCATAGCTTTAACAAAACCTCTGTCAGATTGTTTCATAACATTACCTTTCAGTTAGTGTGTGTCTGCCCATGTCCTACCTACCTTGTAGTCACAGTCTAGTTCGCAACGTACTTCTAATGTTCTTTGTGTCTGTTTCATGGCCTCCTTTGTTAGTCTACAAAATCTTTCTATATCAGCCTTTGCTACTTCAAACTGATATTCATCATGGACTGATGCAACAAGCCTAGCATCCAGAGCAGCCCTTGTCAACCCTTCTATCAGATGTACCAACCATTGCTTACAAATAATTGCTCCACCTCCCTGTATCAGAGTATTAAGAGCAGCATGAGGAGAGCGTATATGTAATAGTCTGCCATCCAGACCCTTAATTGTATCATGCTTTTCAACTCTCTCTTGCACATTCTCTCTTAGTCTTTTAAGGGCTGGCATATTAGATAGAAATTTATTTATCAGTACCTGTCCTTGTTGTGCGTTTCCACCTACCACCTTACCAATCTTGGCTGCACCTGCTCCATAAAGAAAGGCATAGATAAAAGTCTTTGCCTGATCTCTGGTCTTTAATCCAGCAGCTTTCTGATTGGCTGTGTGTACATCTCCACTTAGAACAGTATTGGTAAACTCAGGATCATTCATGTAGTGTGCCAAGCACCGTATCTCCAGACCGCTGGCATCTGTGCCTACTAAGCTATGTGTCTCGGGATTAGATACTGTCCAGAGAGAGCGACATTCCGTACCCATAGGACTATAGATAGCTGGCACCTGGGCCATGTTAGGGCTATGATGCGCCATCCTTCCAGTAACAGTACGTAATGTAAGTACCTTGCCATGAACCCTCTCATCTTCCTGACATTCCTTTATCCAAGATTTGAGTAGGCCAGTACGTTTTTGAAGTAGAAAATATCTACTAAACATCTTGGCCTCTGGCATATTAATCTTATCTAAGATTTCTTCTGAGACAATTACATTTCGTTTTGTAGTTCCATCTTTTAGCTCTATCTCCTTTCCAAATTTCTTTGGTTTCCATCCACGTTTCATAAGCCTATCAGCAATCTGCATTCTACTGGCTATGTTAAAAGGAATTTCTTTTGTCTTGGTTTTTAATTCGACTATGGTTGGTTCAAAGTTTTCTTCCGCTTCTTTCTCCAGAGAACTTTGTTCATCCATAAGTTTTGATTCCAGAAGCATAGCATCATGTATATTAAAAGCAAATCCATTGGCCTGTTGTTTATCTATAATAGCTCTGACTTTACGTTCCAACTCATAAGATTTATTGGAAAAATATTTAGCCTCATTTTCAAGAGTAAGAGCCACCTTCTTTGTAAGGTCTATATCACGTTTACAATACTCTAACATTTCAGGACTGAATGTATGGAAGTCATGGAAATCTCCTTTGGGATAGGAGAGTCTTTCTCCCCATGATTCCAGAGAGTGACCACCCTCGCGGATAGGATTGTAAAGTTGAGATTCTAGCAGCGTGTCCCTTATCTTAGTAAGGGATATACTCTTACCCAATAATCTGTTAATAACAGGGCCATCAAAACTAACACCGTTATGCATGATGAACTCATTTATTTGTGAAGCCCATGTTGGGAATTGTTTACACTCTTCTCCTATCCATGTTTTAATTTTATTACTTGTATAACTTTTAGCAACTATGCAATGTATTTTTGTAGCATCAAGTGCATCAGTCTCAATATCAATTACTGCTTTGGTCATTAGATTTCTTCCATATCATGGGAGGTTCAGAAAAGAAACTACTCTCTACTGCTTTATCTAACTTAATCCTACTTAATAAATCTTCTCTACCACTTCTTGTATAGTATTTATATATAGCTTCTTTACCAGTAGAGACATAACTATCTTCTACAGCATCAAGACAGTATGCTAATAGTTGTTCTCTATTAATAAAGATATATTTATCTGCTTGTTCAAAGACTATGTAGTTAGCTCCACCATATAACCACCCTGGATTACCATTAATATTTTTAAACTCTACCCATGTATAAACATCATCATAAGACTTGTTATGTCTGCTTTCTTTCTTTCTTCCCTTGACATCAACAGAAAAAGAAATCCCATCCTTCTCAAGGAAGAAGTCTATATGTTTTTTAGTATCTTCATAGAAGGTAGCCTTGGTTACATCATAGCCTCTTTCTTCTGCCTCATCAGCAAAGGTAGCTTCCATTATCCTTGAAGCTTTAAACTCTTGGGTATTCTGAACATAATTAAAGGACATTATGCTTCCTCCATAAATGGGTTATCTATCTGGGTCACTAGATTGGATTGGTACAGGGTGTCTATTCTACTACTAGCAATAAATTTGTGAGTGTGAGTAAATAATTTGGACAGTCTTTTAAAATAATCTTCAACTGATTTATTGTTACGTCCCACACTATCATTATATAAATGTGGATATGTATACCAAACATCTTTAAATTTTTTTGGATTTCTTGCAAACGATATTACTGAACCAGCTAAGTTAGCTTCTATATATCTTTGATATTCAGAAGAATATCCACTTGAATTAACATCTCCTATATCAGAAATAACTCTATAATTCCTATTTAAAATAAGATAATTATATTTATTTTCAAAAAAAACATCCATCGCTACTTCAGGAATAAAGGAAATTTTTTCTAAACAATAAGGAAGAAACATTCTTCTATAAGAAGAGTCCCAAAAGTCTTTGTTCATTATTCATTCTCCATAAATGGGTTGTCTATCTGTGTCATCCTACCTGTTTCCTTATCATAATGCAAGTAACAAGATATACCTGTATCTCCAGTGTACCTGTTCTTTAGTATTCTAATAGTCGTTGTGTTGGCCTCGACTTCATCAGGAGCCTGTTGATTTCTTTCCAAGGCTATGACGCTATCACTGAGATGAGCTATACTTGCTGATCCTCTGAGGTGTGAGAGAGATACTTTTGTACCATCCTCATGTCCTCTATCGCCTGAAGGTCTACGCAGATGAGACACCAGAAGTAAGGCTACTCCTGTCTCCTCTACTAGGGAGCGAAGCTTTGTCATCAGTACATCTATAGACTTACGCTCATCTCCCATATCTTCCTGACCCGATACAAGGATTGATAGATGATCCAAGAATATCCATTTACATTCCAGAGCCTTTGCCATGTAGCGTACCCTGTCTAGTATTTCATCATTAGATACAGAACCAAAATGATCAAAGGCAAAGAACCTCATGCTACCTACAGTTTTTTGCTGCCAATCCTTTAGCTGCTCATTTGTATATTGATTACGTATCTCCTTGATATATAACCTAGCGTTAGCTTCCACGCTCATAATGTTAAAGGCTGTATTCTTTATACTCTCTTCCAGTGCCAGTACACCTATGTTATCCTTGGTGTTCATCATAATATGATGCATAAGTTCACGCATGATGCTACTCTTACCCATGCCAGCCCCACTGGTGAAGCATACAAGCTCTCCTGTACGCATACCATAGGTTTTTTCATTCATCATAGGCCAGGGATATAGGCAAGTCTCACAAAAGTTTTCATCATACAGACTATCTCCCAGATCATGGAGATTGATTATGCCAGCAGGTGTGTAGGTCTTGGCGTTCCACCATTCCTGCACAAACTTCTCGCGTTCACCCTTCTTTAGATATTCGTTAGCATCCTTATGAGTTAAGGAAACTATCTTACATTTGTTTGGTTCAAACAATGGAGCCACAGCCAGTGCTGCTTCCCTACCCTGTTTATCACTATCAAAACATAATACTACATTATCAAACTTACTTAGAAATTCAAACTCCTGCTTACAATTATTGACTGCTGATCCTGCACCATTCTTTAGAGAGACAACAGGCCACTTTGATCCTGTCATTTCATAGATACTCATTGCATCTATTTCACCTTCACAGATGGTGATGTACTTCCCACCTGCTTTGAATAGATGCTGACCAAATAGACCAGCTTTTGTTATGTTACCTTCAGACCAGAACTTTTTTGTAGAAGTCTCTCTAATTTTAGAACCAATGTGTTCACCTTCGCTATTAACATACCTATAAATGTGATGAGTGATTGTAGTTCCTGATAGTTTAAGCATGACACCATAAAATTTAGTAGTTGAACCACTAATTTTTCTATCAGTTATAGCACCATAAGTACCATTTCCAATGGTGGGTTTGCTGCTCATCGAAACTACTGTTGCTTCAGACTTCATGTTAACATCCTTTGCTGGAAAGCGGGTATCACAGCTAAAACAATGAGCATGTCCATCAGAATGTATCTTATATGCATCAGATGAATCACACTCAGGATTAGGACACGGGCTTCCTCTTCCGAAGCCTTCTGTAGATACTGTCATGTTGCTTCTCATTTTTAATGGAGTATGTTCTAATAGGATTAGCTCTCAGGTTATAGCAAAGGTTAACTCTGTTGTCAATCTCTTCCTTTGCTAAAGCTCTTGTACCAAACTTCTGTACTACAGTATTACTGTTATTGTTAATTAGTAACCACATATACTACACATAACGACTAGTGTTTCGACCGAGTGAAGTAACACCATGTTCTACTGTAGCACCTGCTTTCCAATCTACAGTCTGCTTACATTCAAAACAAATTCTATTATAATCTTCAATCCATTTTTCATGGAGACACTTCAGACATACTTTTCTTTTGAATCCTTCAGGTGGTTCATCATGCGCTGACTTATCAAGTCTACTCATAGCCTGACACTTACCAGACCTGAACTTAATACCAATACAGGCATTTCTTGTTAAGTCCTTGCCTGTTTCTTTTCTGTATTCACTGTTTAATTCCAGAGATATTTCTTTGGCTGTATGTCCCTTCTCAAAGTAATTCAAAACTTTCTTCTTAAACTCAGGAGATAATACTTGAACTGGTTTTTTCATGTTCTTTCCTCAACTATCTTCATAGGTTTCATTCCAAATATTTTGAACAAAGTCTTCCTTGTCCTCCATGATCTCTGCCAACTCTTGCTTGGCATATTTTCTGGCTTCCTTTATATCATAACCCTCCTCTCTATACTGACGTATTAAATGTTTAAACATTAAAGTTCGATCTCTTTGCCAAAAGTTTTTGCTCATTCTTCTTCTTCTTCTGCAAGGTAAGCTAAAAATTTGTCTATACTTCCCTGTTTGGAAGGATCATAACCATGCTTACATAATAAGTACCATACATCATGGTCAAGTCCAGAAGCTATACGTAATTGCTCCTGTTTCTTTTTCCAGTAAGGATAAAAGTCAACTATTTCTGCTGTCATTTTTCTACCCAGGTTGTGTCTTGTTCAGAATAATTATCTTTATTAGACTTAGCTAACTCCATTCT
>Ga0208919_1000848_pt1 | contig 18840 bp, 23 predicted proteins | sample 4_EtaG_FD_184076 | JGI IMG/M metagenome (GOLD analysis project Ga0208919, IMG submission 184076) | Marine viral communities from the Subarctic Pacific Ocean - 4_ETSP_OMZ_AT15127 metaG (SPAdes) (version 3) | ecosystem: Environmental > Aquatic > Marine > Oceanic | place: Pacific Ocean | collected...
TAGACATCCTTTAAAACTCTATAAAAATAGATACTAAATTAAGGTTAGTGTTAGACACCGTTGGAAGGTTTGGCGCACGAAAGGACTGGAATAATAGCGTTTGGGCCGTTAGCTCAGTTGGTAGAGCAGCTGACTCTTAAGCATTTGCTATCGGTTTAAAATCAATTACTTAGAGACTATCTGCTAACACTCCGCTAACTTAGTGGAATGTAAAACTCGCTTCTTCGTCCCCGTAGTTCACTGCACCGTCCGGTAACGTGATGTAGAACGAGTTAGTCTGATAAGACCAATCCAGCATAGCCCCGTCTAAAAACGCCGCGCTGTCGGCATCCAGGAGCACGTGACGCGATATCGGATAGAAGGGCTCCTCTGGAATATCGTGGATCGGCTGTACCGTAATCGTATAAATATCCGCTTCTTTGTCCACAAAAACGAGGACGAAGCCCCCGTAGTCGCCCAAAAACTCTGAAATACGGCTTTCTACAGCGTCAGACACTTTCATCTGAGCGACATTAGCATTGCTTATGCTTTATTGTCAATTTATCCCTAAACTAAGAATTAACGTAGTAATCGACCGGCAGAGGGCACTTCGTCACGCTTCCGCCGTCGAAGGTACCGCTCTGTCGTTGCCATTGATTTATGGCCGAGCAGCCGGTGAGCGTGGTAGGGGCTATCCAAATCCGAGGCGGCTTTTGCACGGATGTCATGCCAAGTGGTGTTGGGCAATCCGAATTCTTTCTCGATTTTTCTGATGCATCTTTGCCAAGTGGAATCAAAGCCGCTTGAGGTATATGGGTCTCCGGCTCGGCCATTCGCCCGGTTTGTAGATTTCTGAATCAGATAAGACTCCGGCTTAAGTGCTAATGCTTTGGCTTGTTCAAATACTTCGAGAATCAACTCGTCTGCCTGGACCGAGTAAGTCTCTTTGGTTTTTTGTTGTGTGATTTGAAGCAAGTCGCCCGACTTGTGCTGATAAATATCATTGGCTTTCAGAAGTAGCATGTCGCTCTTCCGAATAGATGTTAGATAGGAAATGTCCATTGCGATCTGAAACATAGGCGGGAGATGGGTGCGGATCGTTACGAATTCCTGATCGGTGATATAACGATCTCGTGGTTGTTCAGGATTTAGCTCGATACCAAGACACACATTGAAGTCGACTCCTAAACCTTCCCAGCGTTTACTTTTTGATAAGACTGCAGAGAGAACTTTGATGTCGCGGTTGGCAGCGACCAGTCGATTTAGATTCGGCTCTGCGTCTAAATAAGCGTAGATGTGGTGCGGGCGCAGTTCGGCTGCAGGGATGTGCCCAAGAGCAGCACGCAAATACTTTAAAGACCGTTTGTAATTGCGGTGGGTGTCTCGGCTTTTAAACCGGGGAAGGATAGTCTCTTCGTACTTACCAATTAACTCTGCGACAGAGCCGGGAAAGCCTTTGCCGTTTTCTAGCCTTTCATATTCGTCTAGGGCTTTAGCAAGGTCCTTCCCGAGGGGAATCCATTTAACTTTTGTACGAGAACTGCTGTCGTCTTTTAGTCGTGGAGTCCAGTAATACGAATTACGTTTTAGGTGCAGGCGCGGAGGTAAAGCTCGTTTTAAGGGCATCGTAGTTCACTTGATAGTTCCTAGTTTTATCTCCGGCGCTTACCAATATACGTTCTACTTCAGATTTTGCAAGAAGTAAGCGTCCCTGGGAGTTTTCAATAAAACGAACTCCCAGTTTTGCTAACCATTTTTTCTGGAAAGCAGGACGCTGGTATCCTGTAAGCATTGCTAATTCTTCAGGAGAAAGAAACATAAAATTAGTTAGTATCCTTTTAGACCGAATGGACTAGTCTTAAATTCCGATTTACTCGCACAAAATAGCGATCTAAACGCTTCATTACTTCAACAAAATCAGTATCTGCATCAGTGATGTAAGTCCAAATATCAAGCGCCTCTTGATCGACACTAGAAGAATACAGAAATTGTGTAGTCCACATTAATACGATGCCTTTAGGGGAAATAGTCCGGTTTTCTTGAGATAACGGAAGGAAAACAATTCCTTTAATCCCGTCTTTTTCTATGTCCCCCAAAGGCTGGAAAACCTCCGGGTTTAAATCAGGTTCGTCAAGAACAGCGCGAACCTGGGGCTGCTTTAAAACCGATACTCGTCCTGAAAGAAAAGTAATTACGTTGGCTGCGGCCCCGACTGACACGGGGCACTCATCAGCATAAAAAGAAAAATCAGATTTAAAAAGAGTTTTTGCTAGTTTTAGTTCGTGGCTAGTATTTAATTCTGCGTTTTGATTGATCTCGTGGCTATTGAGATTGTTTCTTTTTCTTTTTTCGGTTTCCGTCTGCATTATCTGGCCCTATCAGTGTAAGCAAGTCCGTTTGCTCGTCTTTTGATAATCGAGAGATTTCAAGTGCTAAAAACATGCGCATTTGCGCGTTGCTATTGATATCAAATCGTTTATAAAAAGAAGGATCGATCTTGATAGGTGACTCTCTAAAAACTAGCGCCAGTTTTAATACTGTTTCAGTAGGAATTACCATTCGGCAGTGCAGCATTTGACTGTAAGCAGATTGTGTTACACCAATTGCTTCTGCTACTTTTTCCTGTGTTAAATCTAGCTCTCGTTTTTTAACGCTCCATAAATTGGATAAGCGCCTAGCGATCATCCTATCTCGTTCTGTAATCCGTCGTGGATTTGTTTCCGACATTGTGTATCTCCGCAGTGTTTTTTAGGCTGGTTTCTGCAACAGCCTCAGTTTTGATTACGCGCCTTTTCTGCAAGCGCGACATCTATTCATGGCTGGTGTTCGGCATACCACCGTGGCACTCCGATTGCCCAACCGCGATAATTTTCTCTCTCAGCATCGCGCGAAAAAATCATCGCGCGAAACAAATCTGAGAGCGCCGAACTAGCCGTCCAGCCTTTGAAAGCGCGACTTACCCACCTGACTCCCCAACGTATATGTTCGTAGTGGGTGACGGTGGCGCCATTAATTTCGCGGAAGTTATCCATGTGATTGGCTGGAATTATTGAGCCATGCCGACTCCAACGCTCCATAGTTTGCTTCAGACTAAGTCCACCGCCCCAGCCACAATCGATGCACGTTTTGGTAATGCGCGATGATGTGGACAAATAATTATTGCCACTGCGCCAACACCTGTCAAATGGCACAGAAGTCCAACCCTTCATGGCATCTTTGACCCCGCGTCTCATTAGCAGCGCCCACGGCAGATCTTCCTCAAGTGTGTTTTTGAAGGTGGGCTGACAATTGCGCCAGTGCTTTCGCGTGACCAAAAAACCTTTCAGTCGGGCTGAGTACATGTGCATGTTGTTTTCTCCGCTGTTGTTTAGGGTTTTGTGTTTAGAAAATGTAAGCATAGGTTATAAAGATTCAAAAAGCAATGCTAATGAAGAAAATAAAAAAGAGCCGTAAGTGGCTCTTTTAAATAAGGAATAAAGAAAACGGGTTATTTAAGTATGCCGTATCTATTTCCTAAATGCATAGGTTCAAATACTGCTGTCACTCCATCAATAACAACACCGCAACCTAAGATAGGTTTTTTGGAATAACGATGTCCATATGACATTGCAGCACTACGGTAATCGACACCACATCCGACTTGCATGCCGAAATAACGAAGGTTGCTGTTTGCACCATACATTACGCCGGCTGAACTGTGCGCGTGCCCCTGGACAACGCTTTGGAACTCAGCTTCGGCATTTAAGATTGCTGGAAACTTTCCGTAACGGCCTTTATCTCCATGCATGTAAAGAACATCATCAATTATTTTATGGCTGAATCGAGGAACAATTTCCCAGTTAGGGACGTTCCAGATTTCTTTGTAATTTTTTAACAGGTTAATAGGCAACCCTATATCAAATACTTGTCGCTCAGTTAACGCATCATGGTTGCCGATAATCCAAGTGACTTCAGGAAATGCTTCATACAGTTTAGCCACTTGTTTGCGGGCTTTTTCATACTCCTGCTCAGAGTTTTTTAGACTGGGTGCTTTAGGGTGGTAACTAATCGAAGCCCAGTCTACTAAATCCCCAATGTGTATTACTTTATCGGTGTTCCACGAATCCTGAATCCCTTTTAAGAAATCAATATAGCGTCGGTGCATTACCGGGCAGTGGGTATCTCCGATGATAAGTACGCGTGCCATTAGGCATCTCCTGTTTTTTGACAAAAATCAATAATGGCTTGTGCTACGTCAGGGTATTTTTTGTAGCCTTCGGTCCACGGCGGGATACCACGCTCCCATTGACTTGGGGAGTTCATAATATGGTGTTGCTGATCCGTCAGCATGATTACCCAGACATTTCGGCCAAGGTCATATTGCTTCTTTAGCCAGGCATTTTGTAAGGAAGAAAGTTTGGGGCGGGTTGGAGTAATCTTATTCATGGTTTGAGATTTCCATTCAACCCAAAGATCAGTCTCTGTTCCACCGTAATAAGCGTCAGCAATGCCTCGATGGAATCGGTCAGCAATCTTCCAGACTTCCATCGTCTTCGGAAGATATTTATGGACGCTAGTAATGCGCTGTGATTCGTGCGCCATAAACCCCAAGTATACAAGCAATGCTTATATTTATCAATAAGTTAAGAGTGATTACGTATGTTCTTAACTAAGGACTGCACCTTACTGTGGTGCCGGGTAGGGGTTTCGGTACTGCGGAATGTAGTTCTGGCAATCACGTTTCCGTGAGAAACTTCAACTAGCCAAAAATTGGGAAGTACTTTATCGGGGGTGGCTTTTAGATAAGTACGGGTTCGTTTCTTAGGCGCTGTTTCAGGTTCGTTGATTACTGGTTGCGGCTTTTTCTCTTTTGGTCTTCCAAATTTTAAAAAATGCGCTAGGCCACGGCGATATTTTTTCTGGATTTCTCGATCTCGTATCGCTCTTTGAGAATCTTCATTCCTAACAAAGCGGCCTCTCTTGTTAAGTATCCCAGGTCCACTTCCATTGCTTGAGCCAGACTTGCGATTTCCTGCCATTGTTGTTCCTCAACTTCGCAAAATAATGCTTTTGGTGCGTGAAAAATTGGTTTCATTTTGAATAACTCCTTCCGTAATCCCCTTCGGCATCAAGAGGCAGGCCATAGGCCCACTTTGGCGGTTTACGGAAGACATCTATCATGTAATCGAGTACCTCTTGAGGCTCATCATCAGCACAGACAACTGTCACTTCATCGTGTACGGTAAAAGCAACTGGGTAATGTTCATTGATTTCAAGCATGTGATTAGAGAGCACTATTCGTGCAAGAGCTTGAACAATGTTTTCTGTAATCTTTCCGCCGAATGTCATCTCTGTATTAAATGAACTTTTTTCGTAATTAATAGACATATCATTAGGCAGCAGTATTCGGTAGGGCAAAAATTGCACTACACGTTTCCATACCTCACCGGGGAAATTGGGATGCGTCATTTGAGTAATCTTCTGTTGACAGTACTGCCAGAAACGGGGAATTGCGGCATATGTCGTACGGTATGTATCTACGATATGTTTGGCCTCGCCTTCTGATATCTCGATCTTTGGACCTGTCATACCTTGCGATAACATTAACTGGAATTTTTTGTGGCCCATTCCATAACCCAATCCGAGAATAGAAGTCTTGCCTACGAATCGTTCAGTAGAGTCAATTTCCTCTACGGGCTTTGAAAAAATACGGGAAGCAAAATTCTTGTAAACATCTTCCTTAAGCAGGAATTGATTAGTTAAAGAATCTTCACTGGTAAGCCACGCCAACATACGAGCCTCAATCTGACTCGCGTCGCACGACACTAGCCAACCACCATTCGGGGCAATTAATGCTTTCCTAAGACTCCCGCCGCGTGGCAGGTTTTGGATATTCACTTTGTCTGAGCCTGAGAATCGTCCGGTATGTGCGCCGTAGTAGTTAAGAGGCACCGGAAGCATCCCTGAGTTCTCATCGTGGATGCGGATAAGACGTTCAGCACGGGTCTGGTTCTGCGTAGATTTAATAATTAGCCTTCCCTCGCACAGGTCTTTACTGCGCTCGTCTTGAAGTAGCTTTTGAAAACCCAGGTCGGCTTTTGAAAAGGCAAAAGTCGATTTGCCAGTGGTAGGAGATACCTTCATTGGCACTTCTATACCGTGTGCCTCAAGCAGTTTGGCGAACCGCTGATTTGAAGAAAGTTCTATGGAATCAACGTCGAGTCGGGTAAGTACTTCCCGTTTTTTCTCGATCTCTTCATCAAGTGTCTTTTCAAGTAGTTCACGATCCAAGGCCATGCTTGGTTCTGCATATAAGCGGATAGTGAGATCAATAAGACGCTGCTCCTGGAGTGGAAACCATTTATACAACTCGTCATAAATGGCTTTACATAAATCAACATCTTGGATGCAGTAGCGGGCAATGGCTTCTTCTGTTTCTGGATCAAGAAAATCCAGTCCTTCTGCCAGTATGAGTTCATCTCCCTTGCGCTTCGTAGGATCGTTAGGGAACATTCGCTGCGCCACTGCTTTAAGCGACGCGCTGGCATAGTGTCGATCAGCCTTTGCCATTGACATCGTATCTGCCCAAAAAGCCGGATTGATACCGTAATGCCAAGCAAGAATAGCGGCTTCAAAACGTGTGTTATGGGCAACAATGGTTGCCTCACGCCAGTCAATTGCTTCGAGGACACTTGGGATATCGTCGTGCGGAACCCATTGAGTAGGCTGGTCGTTTTCTTTGATACCCATCCCAAAAACATAAAAATCCTTGTGTCGAACATATTCAGTCGTGGTCAGTTTTTTCAAACTTAATTTCGAGTTGTACCGGGTCTCGAAGTCGATGGTGATCGTTTTCATTGATGTCTTCTTCATACCACTTAATAGGTTGAATTGATTCAGGTAAATAATAGTCCTGAACACATTGGTTCCATGCATCCGTTTCCCAACCGTAGTAAGAAGTATCCCGATACTCAATCGGGAACTTGTGTACGTGTTCGGTTTTACAATCTCGGGCTAAAAACGTAAGTAACATGAGGCACTCCAAAACAAGCTCCCCCACCGAAGTGGGGGAGAAGTTTTACTTAGGCGGCTTTTGCTTGAGGGATAGCCACTCGCTCATAAATCGTTTTTGCAGCGGCATACAATGATTCATCTGTATACCCAACGAAATTGATCGAATAGTTAAACCAACTACCTTTGGAGTTGCTTTGCGCAACAGTAGAGACATTCCACACAGAAGCGAAACGATCGACTTTAGTAGTAGCAATTGCGGTGTTCCACTGATTACTCGTCGCGATTTTGGAACCGTCCATCAGCATAAGTGCTTCCATAGTCGGATCACCTTTGTCATCCAACAGGAGTACCAAGTGTTTTCCGGTCTCACGAACGGTATGCGTATCAGGAGAACCATTAACTTCCTGTACCAATGCCCAACCTTCTTCTTGGGAATCACAGGCGCCATGAAAACCGCCACCTCCGGCTTCACGCTTTGTATAAACCGCATACTCGCGCTTATAAAACACGTTAACCAGGTTCAGGCCGTCAACGACATTCCGAGTAACTGTGTTTACAATTTGGCCGGCTTTGGCACCTTCAATGTAATTAGCAGAAGAAGGATTAAGCTCAGGAGAAAGTTGCTGAATCAACTTAATGTAGGGCGGGGCAATATCCCCGGCTCCAACATTTTCGTTGCCCGCAACAGGCCCGTCTGCTTTCTTCAAAAAGGCGGGTAACTTATCAGTTACCGTTGCTATATCCTTAACCATAGATATTATCCTTAGATGTGAAAGTTAAAAGAGAAGCGATCAGTTAGATCGCATACGAAGTCGGGTGACGACTTCAGGATCGGTTCCTGGCACTGTTTCACCGGCTTCAATAATCTCGCGATAGGCTCGCGCGGTTATCTTCCGGTACAGCAGTTGCCAGTAACCATTCTTCGCTATGTAGTCATACAAAGCGTCGAAATCAGAAATTTTTGGGACTACCTCGTCCGTAACATGAAACGTAGCGGTACCAGATTCGTCTTGAGCCTGACGCAATCCAGCGTCCTGCATCTTCCGAATAATTGCACCGTCACAATCATCCAGTTCTGACTTAACTGAAGTCAGTTCTCCCGATTCGATTTCTTTTTTGCGTCGATACAAACCAGCACGAAGAGAAAGTAGTTGGCCTAGTGGTAGTTCAGAGAATTTTTCGTCCATAGTTTTTCCTTTTTAGATAGGGTCTAACATTAGCATTGCTACTATATAAAATCAAGCAGCACGGGCTAAAGAGATCGAATTAAACAGGTCCAGAAGTTCTGATCCTTTTTCGATCTTTCCGTTAAGCCGATCATAAACAAGCGGCTCAACAGTTCCGGCAGCGGCAATATTAATTACCTCTGTTCGGAAATTTTGTCCGGCACGATAAATGCGCCGGTTGAACTGGATATAGTGTTCCGAATTCCAGGTAGGGGAAGCCCATATCACGGTTCTTCCTTTAGTTAAGGTTAAGCCATGACCTGCAGACGCAGGATGCGCGAATAGAACTTGGTATAGCCCCGCCTGAAACTGTTCAACAATCTGGTTACGGCGTTCTGGCGTATCTTTATCAGTAAGTGCGGCATACCGAATATCCTGTTTTTTGGCAAGTTCAATTAGATTTTCTACTTGATGACGCCATAGATAGGCGACAAGCGACGGAGTAGAGCGTTCCTTAATCAGATCAAGGATCAACTCGTATCGTTCAGGATGCGCTAACGAATAACCTCCCTCTGAGTTGTAGATAGCGCCTGAACATAACTGCAGAAGTTTGTTTTGTAGAACAGCCTTATTTACAGCATCAACTGTCCCAGTCTCCAAGAGCAGCCGGCTTTCTTCAGCCAAGTCTGTATATAAAAGAAAGAGCTTTTGGGAAACATCGACTTCAAGGTTCCGATTAATATGCTCGGGCATATCCAGTACTTCTTCGAGAGTATGACGAATCGTAACGTCAGAGACTGCATTAAACACTTTTTCTCTAGCGTCTTCTCGATCTTCCCAGCGGGTAAACTGACCCTCTTGTATAGGCATTTGCAACTGCGATCTTGTCTGGTAATAGTTTCGACCCAGCCTGCTGCCCGCGTCCAGAATCCTCATCTGAGACCATAGTTCCATGACAGAGTTCGGGGTAGGGGTACCGCTCATTGCGATACGTTTCGTGAAATAACGGGCGACCTCCATCAAAGCACGGCTTCGTTGTGACGTAGGATTTTTAAAGGCTGTCGCCTCGTCAATAACCAGCCAATTAAAGCCGTCAATAACATCGATGTTGGCATTAAGCCATTTTGCTGCATCGTGATTAGCAACTACGATATCAGAATTTTTCTCAAACGCAGCCCGCCGGGTTTTATTCGGGGCTTTGGCAATCTCAATGCTTAAGTCAGGAGTAAACTTTCTACAGTCTGCAACCCACGCTGGCAGCATGATACTTTTCGGACAGATAACCAGCATACGCTTACGTTCAGTATCGCTTGCATACGCATCTAATACTGCTCTCGTTTTACCCGTGCCTGGATCAGAAGCAACGTAAGTACAATCGCTTCGATGTATAAAAAGGCTCGTTTCTTTTTGGTGTTGAAAAGGTGGGGGGATTTCCTTCAATGTTTAATTACTCCTCTGGGGGACTCTTCGGGGCCATAGACCAAAGTAGTCTCACCAAGTACGATGTACCGGATATAACCCCCGTCTTTTTTCCATTTGACGCTATCTACAACACTGGCAAGGCAGTCATAGGGCCCGTGAATCCATTTACTTTCTCGAAAAGAAATCCATTCGCCGGTATCTGGATGTTCTCTTACTTCTTCCCAATGCAGTCCAGGAAATTCACCGTCAGACCCATCGGATTTCCATACTTGAATATCAATTGGGCGTCCATTCAAACTTGGTTCGTGTTTAATCATCAGCTCTCCTTTTAACAATGCGGGGTAGTTGTTTATATTCACGATTAGCAACAGCAAATGCACTTTCTTTTGTCCAGACTATCCACGGTTTGTCCAACTCAGCACCGAACCACGTATTAACAACTTCCCAGTGGCCGTCACACTGCCGGATTTCACACCTTTCGGCGTCCACTTTAATGTTCATGCTTTAACCTCATTGCCTCTATAAGAGCCGGTGCAATATGTTCGTTAACTTCAACTACTAACGATGAAGGTTGTTCGTCTTGTTCTGCGCCGCAAACAGAGCAAGATTGAATGTCAATACTTTTGATATATGAGCTATTGCACTCACAGTCCCAAAAATCCGTATTGAACTGTTCCACTGCATCAAACTCCTTTACGTCCATGTTCATCATCGTCGTGGTCTCCGGTACCGGTTGTTGTCATTGATCTCATCGTGCATGTCGTACTCCGCACGCCATGCGTCATAAGATCGAAACTGAGGACCTTCGCCATTACGGTGATAAGCATCCCTGTAGGGGTCGATGTTGCGGTCACGACGGACACGCAGAGCACGGCGACAATGACCATAGATCGCTAAAGCAGAACCCATGATCCCGGAAATTGCATAAAGGGACATCGCCCAGTTTCTTAAATTACCGCCAGAGTTTTTAAACTTCATGCAGCCTCCTCTTGAGTTTCTATTAGCTGTAACCAAGTCGGGCAGAAAAGCAAACGTCTTACCCAAGCCTCTCGATTGAGTTGTATAACAGCCGCGTTATTAGCATTAGCTTCCTGCATCGCATCACGATCTTCAGCCCACCTGGATAAAGATCGGTAAAACGACAATGCTGTGGAGCCGTTTAATCCAAACTCAGTAAGCACACGGTCTCGCATACGTTCGATTAGGCGATCTGAACTACGCAGATGCTGCAAAATGGCAACAGCGTCATCTAAGATCATCGGGATATTGGCCCAACGCTCCCAATCAAGACACTCTCGTTGAAACCCTTGATAAGCGCTTTCCAATAAGGAAGTGATATGCGGAAGATTCAAACCGGATGTATGTTTTCCAAATCCCTCGACAGTAGATTGGGAGACCAGATTGTGAGCACCAACAACAGCACCTGCAGACAGCCCGGCCCGCCACGTTCCGTTATAGGAATTAAATAAACGAATTTGAAAAAACACGGGCAGGGTAGGAGACAGATTCGTAGACGCATTAGGAAAATGATAAGTACGAATCATCCGGTTTCCCTCGTCGCCCAATGCGTTTCTAACGGTGTACTGATTCAAAGCCGGAAGGTTGTACCGCTCTATCGCTGCTTCAAATGCATCAACAACTTCGCGGTTTGTTACCAGCCGATATTGATTTCCGTGAACAGACAAAATACGGCGCGATACGTTGTCCTCATTTTCATCGCACTCAGTGGCTACAACCATCTGCTGCTCACCGACGCTGATAGGTACGACTTCATTAGCGTAATAGGCACGAAGCGGTGAAATACTTACATCAAAAAATGGACTGGGACCAATCTCAGACAAACGCCCAGAAGGAGTTTGTTCCCCTACCGCTTGAGACTGTGGAGTGGGATCGGGGTCTAATTCAATCTCGTTGAATTGAAAAGTGGGTTCAGGATCGGGGAGAGGATTCTGTTCTACAAATGATTCGCGATTGGCTCGAAGATCAACAATAATCTTTGGCATCGATAGTCACCTCGTTGTTAGTTAATAAAGACCCCCTGAGATAGAAGGCGCAAGGAGGAGATCACATCTGATCCACCTGCTATCTCTTTCCCCGTTGGGGGGTCAGCAACGGTCAACCAAGGACCAGATGCGTTAAGACAAAAGCATTGCTAATATTGCTGTTGAAAAATAATTACTTCTTTTTTGGTGCAACTGAAAAATCACAAAAATCTTTCATGCCACACCAACGACACGCTTGATCACTCGGCGTCGCAGGAAACTTTTTCCGTTCAGTAAAGGTTTTACCTCGCTCTGTTACCAGTGGTAAAAAATAACTGATTTCTTCTCGTGTATAAGTCTTGTCCAGGGTATGTGTTCCATGATCCAAGTAATACATCGAGGCACTGATAAAACTGGCTTCGGGTATCGCCATGCCTAAGGCGACAGCGTAATACTTCAGTTGTTCAGCATGGGAAAACTCGTTGCCAAATGCACGACCCGTCTTCCAGTCAATAATCCTAAACGAGGATTCATCTTCCTGAACGATGACATCAGCTTTGAATCGACACCAGACGTTATCGTCAAACCAGCCAGTCAATTGCCACTCGTTATCAAAGGCAAGTTCTTTTTCCGGCCAGCAAGTACCAGCAGAAACCAGATCACGTAACTTATCCATCTCTGGTTTCCAAGCGACAAATTCGTTGGGAACTTCAAGAACAATACCTTTGAGGTATTGTTCGCACATATCGTGAACTTCTGATCCGCGCGTTAAAGCCGGCGCAGGAGGGGCCCTATGTTTTTCAATCTTGCTTAAGTAGATGCTATACGGACAGGAAGCCATCTGTTTCAGAGTGGAGTAACTCCACGCCGAAACATTGCCCGTGGCTACTGTGGGATCGTCTGCAATTATAAAACCCATATTCTTTTTTTTCTGAGTGTCGTTTAACTCAGAATACAAGCAGTGTTAATAGAAAGTCAAACACCCCGAGCGACACGATGTACCTGTTGTATAAGACTATCGTGGGTTAAAAGTTACGGGTTAAGCGACCAAGCCTTCCTAACATTTTTCCAACGTCGCTCGGGGTATTTATTGGCGTCCGTTGCAGGTTCTTACGCTGCATTTCCACCGGAGAAGGTTAGCGTCCTAGAATTAGACGAAACGGACATATTTGGCGTCGCGGGCAGGTTCTTACGCTGCATTTCCACCGGAGAAGGTAGGCGTCCTAGAATTAGACGAACGCGACATATTAAAGTCGAAAAGTTTCACACTCGTATCCAAAAGCCTCCATTAAATATTCTTCTGATATATCGTTTATGGAAAAAAATTCAGCAAGTTCAAAAGCGTAATCTTTAACCCATGTTTCTGTTACAACAGTGTTGCCGATCCAATCGTCCTGGAAAATCATCGGCGGTTCATCAAAGGAACGCGGTGTACAAAACGGTTTGATGTCTTTTTCCCATTTTGATTTCACTGGGACTTTTGGATCACGCTCAGTCGGCATTGATTCCCAATCCACTTCAGGTAACGTCTGCGATAGTTTCCAAAGAAACCTTAAATCCTGGTATTCCTTGCCAGTGTGTTGAGCGTAATAACCAACAGACAGGTTGAAACACTCAGGAATCAATTGCTGATAGTTCGCAGTATCGGTAAATGTGCCGCCATCATTAGGAGCAAATTTTTGATCCCAAGTTGTTAATGTGTTCAATTCCTGCGCCAGAAACCGTGCAGCCGTCTTAGATGCAAGTCGCTTGCCAAATTGATGCGTAATAACATGACTGGTATAAGCACGATCAAACGCAATAGCGCGTTCATAGCCTTCCAGTACGTTAGGAGTTTCTTTGGCTATGTATGAAGAACCGATACCGCCTCGTTCCTCACCTGCATGGAAGATATATAGACCGGCAATACCAAAATCCAGCAGCCTCAACATCAGCCACATACCGCTTCCATCGTCAGCGCCTAAACATTCACGCCCCTCAGAAGTCAGGTGCAGCAGGTTCTCGTCAATTTTGAGCGCCTGATAAATCTTTTCGTTTAGGCGGTTATGCATCGTGTCATGATGTGAGCTAAATACAGTTCGACTATCGCCGTATTTAAGAATCACGTTTCCGACTTCATCAATCTTAGGTTCGCCAAACTCTTTTAACCGGGGTACTAAGAAGTTGTTGACAAACGCCTTATTGCCCGCAGTCTCATGAGCGCGGCGATACTTCATGATCTCGAAGTAGCTCGCTTTTGTAAAATTTTCTATAAGCATTGTTTTCATGCTGCTAACCTTTCCTGCTCCTCTTGTGGGTTGAGTTCTTCATATACGTGTCTTATTCGCGCTAAGAAATGCGACCACGACCACCATTCCTCATCTCTGCAAAATTTGTCTATGTAATAAAGCCGCATGAGGTGGCCTATGTTGTTTGTAAAATAGCGATCGTTCTGGTTGTTGCAGAAAGATAGATATTCCCCGGCCAGTGATACTTCATGGTCACTAACTGAGAAATGACGAAAAGGATCACAAAGGATGTTATCTATCGCAACATCGTCGTTCGTTAAGACGCCGCCGTGATCCATATGATAGTGAGCACTGCGGTGGTTTATTCCACGCACAGAATTAAGAACTTTCTTAACCAACAAACTAGGAGTCAGGTTTTCAAAAGTTTCAAATAACTGTTGTATTTCTTGTTCATCTAAACCGTCTGCTATATCTTCTAACTGGCAAAAGTGGTTATATAAACTCTCTCCGTAATACCTCTGCAGCAGAGGATTCTCATCGGCTATTGTTGAGTTGTAGGTAAGGCGCCCACTTGTCGGGAAGCAATAAAAACTTTCAAAATTGTCTAAAACAAAATTACGAGTAAACCAATTGAATTCATTACCGTTATTTAGCACTTCGAAACGAAAACCTTCATCAATAGCTCCAGATACGATTTCCAAATCAATGGTCGGGATCAGAAGCCGATTAATTCTCTCGTAGTTAGAGCCGCAACCGTCAGCATGACAAAGCGTATGAGTTTCAGCTTCAGGTTGTTCAGCACAAATAAGAGTTACGTTTGAACTGTCGTGATTTAAGGTAATTTCTTCTCCACAAATAATACACGTACGGCGTTGAACTTCAGGACGGGCAGTCCACGGAATATTGACCGGGATAATTCTTGGTGCATCTTCCGAAGGTGCTGCCCGAGTAAATAATTCAAACCGCTCAAGCAAACTCTCCCATGCAGGTTCTACTAACGCGTCGTGGTTGCGCATGCTCTCTAAAACAGGTTCAGGCCATTCATCCATTGCATTGTTGTGTAACCGCCTGCCACGAGTACGTCCTGCCTGGGAATGTGAATTAATCGACATCACTTGATTAGGAACAATCTCTCGGACATTATTTTGCGGCACGGGGATATTGCGCCACATGGCACCCGCACCACGTTGAGGACTTAAAGGGTCTGCAATGATTCGATAGGAACCAGTAAAATCAAGATACGGAAAAATGTAACTGCCACCTTCCGTTTCTTTAATTAATCGATCCCAAGAAGCATTAGGATGCCCGTGTTCCGTACCTAACGCAGCAAGTGCGACTTCCATTCCTCCATCATTACCGTATCTACGGATGGTGAAATTGTTCGCCAAGCTGATTAGTGCTCGTCCGTTAAACGACAATGCTTGATCGCCCAGAGAGCCACCAGCGGCATAACTAGCGAGCATTGCAAAATCACCTGAACCATAAGCCTCCGCTGGATGAGGGTCGCGGATGTTTCCGCTCATACAAGAACGGGGACCATACCGATAAATCCGGCGAATCATGTTCCGGTCACGCGTCAATACGTAATTCCAATTACTTGTATTGAATGTCTCAGTAAGACGGCGAGAAAAATTCTCGTCATTAATATTGAGGTGACGGGAAAAGAATCGACCAATCCGGCCCCGCTGCATACGATCCTCATTACGCACATCATCGCGTTCAGGTAAATACGCAACCTGTGTAGGATCGTCGTTGGAAATGTGAAGATAAAACGGCCGTCCAAGCAGCCACTCCAGGTTATTGTCCTGAAGCATCTGTCGTTGAATGTCGTTTAATTGGGCGTACCAGAAAATCTGGCGTAAGCCTTCTCGCCAATCAACCCAGTTATCTGCTGAAGGCCAACCAAATGCCTCGTTCAACTGGGCAACTGCCTCGAACTCAGTATCATTAAACCGAGCGTGGTGAAGGTCCTGTCCCTGAACATCAATGTATTCAGAAACTTTCTCACAGAACAACTCAAAGGAGTTAATTGTGTTACCACGGGCTTCAATAGCAGCCGCTAAACTCATAGATGTTCCTCGCTAGTTGTTAGTTAATAAAACCTCCAGCAATGCTAATAATAGCATTGCTAATAGGTTACTGCAAGAGAAAATCGGGAGGATTGTCTGCTGCAGTCAGGTTGGTTGAACTCGACCGCCAAGCCGTATCCACCAGATTCATTGCATCTTCAACAGTAGTGGAGACCAATACCCATTTGATTGTTAATCCACGAAATGTCTTTCGGCCCGTGTCATTCCGCCGCAGGCCGCCTCTTAACGGTAATCCGTTCTTGATTAACATCTTTCCGAACTTGATCGGATTAATGTTCTGGGTGGCTCCCGTCATCATCATGTACAACAGCCTTAACTCATCTGCCGTCACAGCCATTGGTTCACCGATATTGGTGAGAAACCGCTGCAACATCAGCTTGTTGGTATTTGCCATTGTTAAAACAGTGGTAGAGAACGTCGTCTGCAGCGCATCATCGGGGATTGCTTCGAGAAAGTAATCCAGATTACCGTGCTTAACCATTTCACAGAACTCAGCAGTTGATGTCCTGCCAGCGTCTACCATATGTGTCTTGGCATGGTTATCTAAGGCAGTGTGCGCTATCTCATGGTCTAGCGTAATTCGATACAGCAACTCTGCAACCTTGGATCGCTCGCTTTCCCATTGCTCAACCAGATGGAAGAAATTGGCTTTGACAACATACTCGCCAATCCGTTCCAGAGGTTCTTCCTGACGCTCGGCTACGGTAAACCGTCGATCCGAACTGTCGAGAATAACTGGTGTGTTGGAATTGGAGGCAATGATGACGCCAAAATAAGTATCAAACGTCTTGGTCATTTGCCGCATGCCGCGTAACGCCAGTCGCTGCTCAGTGATAATGTTCTTCAGCAACTCCCCAACTTTACTTCCGTCGCCGGCCATTGATACTTCATTGGCCTCGTTGATAAGAATCATCCGGGCTTCTTTCATCCAGCCGGTAAACGAATCATTAAGATGATCCATTCTTATCTCAAAGAAATAATCGTCTCCAATAATGGGGCGGATAACATGCTCCATCAATACGTTCTTGCCGGTACCAGGCACGCCATGCATGACAATCGAGGTACCCGGCTTGATCCGTTCTTGAACAATCCAGCCAAGCCAGTTTAAAAACCAGTCCATCACAGACTTGTCATTGCCGAGTACGTGGTACATCAACGCTGCGGTGTAGGGTGCAACCTTGTTTAATACTTCAGACAAGTTGTCTAGTATTAGCTCAGGGTCCCTATGGGTTCCTCTAAACGTCCGGCCGTAGTCGTTATCTGAGAATGAGTTAATCCAGCGGTTAGTCTGGTCAAACACACGATCGTCTGTTGGATCAAACATGATCTGGTAATCAGGAATAGGGTCGGGTACCACAAGGTCATGATTAGCCAAATGGTCTTGGATGTTTTGCCTTGCAATCTCAATAGTTTCTATCTCGTTAGCCTTGGGGTCGTAGCAATAGGAGAAAAATTTGTCGAGCATAATGTCTCGACCGACCCCACGAAATGATTCGCCAATTTCTGTCTTGTACTCATTGGCGCGTTCTAGTGCCTGTCCATAAGAATCGAGGTCAACATCCATATGCCTGAAGGAGTAATCCTCCGGCTTAAATGAATGAATAATGTCGGGGTTCCCTATCGGGTGGTAGTAAGCAACGCTATCACCACCATTCAGGTTGTAATAAGAGAATCCTCGATCTGAACCAACAAACGACAGCGATCCAGGGTCAGGGTTATCAAGAACAATTGATCCCTTACCTACGTGTTTGGTGCGAATCTCTCGTTTACGGAGTCCCGCCTCTCGACGCCTGTCTTTGATTAAGTCTTCTACTTTTGACGCAACTACTGCATTACTGACAGACTTGATCAGAGTTCTTGGAACAAACGGGCTGTCTTTTTCGACCAGTACAATACGATCCTGTTCGGTAATCGTATCGACAAAGGGTTCTTTGCAAATTGCAGGCGCAATGTATATGAGCTTACTGTTGTCAGCCACACTAGGATCGAGCGGCCACACCAGAGAAAACCCTGCGCCGGTCAAAGCCATATCGTCAGGGAAGTGCTTAATGTTGCACCATTTAATCCAGTTCTTTAATGCATGCGGCGCAACAACTCCATCAAACATGAAATAAAGATGACACCTGAGTCCTGTTTTGACTGCCAAGCCGTCTCGTACAATCCCGTAGGATGAAGAATACTGTGTCACATAAGAATAACTATCGAGCCCCAATGTTCTGACAATCGCCTCGACATCTTCTTCGGTAGTGCCATCAATATCGAGCACCATCCATTCGGTACTGTGAGTTCGGTTAGTGTGCCCGGCACGGGACTCGTTATCTAAAGGTCGGTCTAAGCGTCCCTTGAGGAGTACTCTGATACCTGCAGCCGCATTGTTGCGTAAGGATTCATACAACTCGTTGACGTTAGAGACCTCTTCTTCAAAAGAGGTGAAGTTGCGAATATTTGGATAAGAAGCAACTTCAAGTTCGTTGTTTTTGCCGAGGGCGTATTTTTTTGCGGGGCGAATATCCTTCGCTTCAAGATAATTGAGTTTCACTGAAGACCTCCGGGGGGAACCGCTAATTATAGCATTAGCGATGCTTATAGTCGAACTCCGCACTAGGACCCGAGAACATAGATTCGTGCCCTTTGTTGATCTGATGCTCATGCATCATGTAGTTGAACAGGCGTTCAGCCATCTTCCCGTTAAACCGGTACATCTGGTTATTGATATCTAAAATGACATTGCTGCCGAAATCGGAAACAAAAATGCTTTGGACATCGATGACGGAATGGGGGTCTTTCATTCTTTTGACTCCTGATCGTCTTCTTGCACGTGGGAGAGTTCAAAATCAAACCTGCTGTTCCGATTGCTTCCTACGGAGATTACTTTCCATTTTTGCAGCAACTTCCAATCGCTTTTTAAATTTTTGGGGAGACTTTTCGGGTACCACTTACTGAAAGTATTGAATATGGATTCTTCATCTCCTGCAAAATG
>Ga0208919_1000849_pt1 | contig 18823 bp, 26 predicted proteins | sample 4_EtaG_FD_184076 | JGI IMG/M metagenome (GOLD analysis project Ga0208919, IMG submission 184076) | Marine viral communities from the Subarctic Pacific Ocean - 4_ETSP_OMZ_AT15127 metaG (SPAdes) (version 3) | ecosystem: Environmental > Aquatic > Marine > Oceanic | place: Pacific Ocean | collected...
CTGCTCCTGCATCTACAAAACTTAATGTATCAGTCCCATTGGTCTGTAAGACTTGACCATTGTTACCAGCAGAAGAAGGATAAGTCAAGACCCCAGCAAGTAAACTAGTGGCAGATACACTGGCCCCGCCTATGGCAGTGGCAGTTAAATCTGTAAGACTAAGAGAAGGATTGATCCTAGCAGTGACACTGGTAGTTGCAGTGCTAACAGAGGTACCTTCCTCTGTCAGAAGGATTGTACCGTCATTGGCAGTAAAAGCAGTAAACCCACCAAGGGCTATATTATTAAGCTGATCTGCCGTGGCAGTGAGAACTGTACCCCGAAGAGCAAACTGGCCCGTTACATCTAACTGTGCCGTACTCATGGAAATAGGGGCAGCAGTTCCTCCACCGTCTTGAATAGCCCTGACTGTACCGTCGAGACCATCATTAGGATTAGCTGCATTAACTTGCAGTAGATCCTTATAAGTGTTAGCTATTAGTTGGTTTGTTAGATCAGCCATAATAAATTATTCCTTTGGTCACTATTTCTTACGGCTTTTCCTTTTCAAACCAAAGACGCCGCTTCTTCCTTCTTTCTTACTACTCTTCTTTTTTCTGGCTCCTTGAGCTTCATCTCTTCTAGATTTAAAGCTCTGTGTCTTGGAAGAAGCTTTACCCCTACGCATTCCCAAACTTTCGTCTTCTCTTGCCTTATAACCTTGACGCTTGGTAGCTTTCTTCTTCTTAGCAGCGGGTTTCTTGGTAACTTTCTTTGCATTAAAATAAGCTCTTGGCATTGCTCTTAACTCCTTTTATATAAAGTTCCATTCAGTGGTAGTGTCTTCCCATTTAGTTGTAACAGTTTCCCAACTTTTATTTCTATCTTCATTACTAGGTGGTCTTGCATCTCTGATAAATTCTTTGTCTACTGGAAATTTTACCCTATTTTGTGGGTCTGTTACAAGATTAAAAATACCATCGCTTTCACTCTTTGCAACAATAAACTCTGTTCCCGGTTCCTTGACTCTTTGATCAAGAGGAAAACGAAACCCTGATCTATCACTAATAAAGAATGCTCTCTTACCTATTGGTGTAGCCATTTAACATTTCCACCTTTTTCTTGCTTGTCTTAGTCTTGAGTTAGGATTCTTTGCAGCTTTGGGAAACTTTTTCATTTGACCTGCTGATCTGGCGCAGTAACTCTTACGTCTGTTTGCATCTTTACTACCCTTCTTCACAGATCCGGTAACAGCTGTCTTTAGCTTACTACCGGGGTTATCTCTCCGGTACTTTGCCACACCTTTCTTGGTCATACCTGCGCCAGCTTTGGTGGGTCTCTTCTGCCCACCGCTGATGCTGTGACCTTTCATAGTACCTTTTCGTTTCTTAACTGCCATCACCTTTTCTTCTTTGCAAAAGTTTTAACATTGGTAGGCTTACCACCTACACCTTGCTTCACTGATCTTTTACGTTGAACAGCAGACTTTTTTTGGCCAGCTGTCATACGCTTTGCCTTGGCCAGTGGTACACACTTAGGATATTTTCTTTTAGAACCTGTGGTAGACTTTCTTCCACAAGGTTGAAACTTACCATTCTTCTTAGGAGCACCTATGTCTACCCACTCTTCACCTACCCACTTTCTAAGACCACCTCCTGTCTTGGCTCCTACAAGTTTTTTCTTCTTTCCTTTTTTCTTTCCCCCGGGTTTGACCTTACCAGAACAAACAGCAGAGGCGTACATATTTGCGTAAGCTGAAGGGTAAACATCAAACTTACGTTTAGCCGCTGCCTTTCCTTTGGGGCAGAGTTTAGCCATTCTATACTATCCTTAATCTTGGAGAGATAAACAAACTTACACGTTCTTTATCTGCTTCTAGAGCAGTGCCTAAAAGACTTTCGTAGTGAGCTTGGAGCATAGAGATACGTTCTGTAGGAACATTAGGTCTCTTGAGACTTAGGTAATAAGCAAGACCCACAGTGAGGCAGGGAAGAAATCTGAAAGGAACATCTGCATTTTCCAGAGCACTTCTGTTAACATCTTTCAGACGTTTCATTCTATACTGTCTAAAGGTATAGGTATCTGCTGCATCAGGAACAGGAAAGACATATACCTTCATGTTGTCTCTGCCTTTAAGAGTAGCAAACTGAGTAGGTCTTCCTGCTGTAGCTTTGTTGGTGATAGCTTCGTATTCTTCATAAGACATCCGGTTCATCTGAAAGTCATTAGAGTTAGAAGACAATCTAATATACCCGTTGAGAACATCCACTGTCTCATCCTCTAGAGTATACTCAGCTACGTTCTCAGTAAGAACAGTAGATTTTATATCTGTACCCCAGAGAAGAACACCTCTGTTCTGCCAATCAGTAAGCAAAAGATTAAGAGAACGTCTGGCAGTGATACCATCATTACCTAGTTCTGGCTCTCCTCCTATCATGGCAAAGGCTTCTTCTATCACCTCGTCTATAAAGAAGGTAGCGTCAAAGTCTGATGTAGTTGCAACTGCCATAATAGTTCCTTATCTATTTCTCATCCACGCTGGTTTTATAGGACCACCTACAGAATATTTAAGAGGACCACCTGTTTTCTTTCTAGTAGGATCATAGTGTGCAGTATCTTCAAAACCTTTTTTTATTTGTTCTGGTGTTGCCATCTTTTTGGCTCTTTGAACAGCTGCTCGTTCTGCAGGAGAAACTTGTTTACCATAGCGCATCTCTTTGTCTACTGCTATAACATCTCCCATTCCTGCAGGGGTAGTTGGTCTTGAACGTGCAGCAGGTATCGACTCTATTTGCGACATTAGTCTTCCAATCTCGTCGAGTCCCTCTTGCGTTGGCACCAAACCTTTTTTCTTTGATTTCTGCTGACGTTTCTTTATCATTTTTTGACGATTATTTTTGTTACTCATTAGTAAGTATCCTCTCTACAGTAGCTTATCTATTCCTCATCCACGCTGGTTTAACGGGTCCACCCACAGCATACTGAACAGGTTTAGATTTCATATAAGGCACACGCCTCCCCGAAGGTAGCTCCTGCGTTACCTTAACTTTCTTTGATCCAAAAGGTTTTACCGTGAGGTCAAATTTTTCAAAAGCCATTAGGACCTATACCTTTCTTTTGATTCTTTTAGCAAAGGGTCTGAGCTATGTTGTAGAACTGTGTCTAGCTTAGAGTCCATTCTTTGTATTAAAGTTTCTACTCTGTTACTCTTGTCTATCAGAGCAATTATAATTTCATCTTGACTCTTTAGCGCGGTTGCTACATCTCTAAGCATAAAATGCAAAAGTTTCCAAGCTGCTGCACCCGCTCCTATGGTGGCAACTATGGCAAGCCCGTAATCTGAAATAGCCTGAAATACACTAAAGTCCTCCACCATTCATATCCTTTCTATTCTCCAGTTGGTTGTGTACAGTCACACCCCCCTTCTTTAGAACAAGAACAATCATCACACCCTGTGCATTGGCAAGAGGGGTTGCCACATGCTTTTTCTGATTTAGATTCCTCAGACAACATTTGGTCCTTTCCTTGCAGCCCCGTAACCTTGACCAGTGGGTCTGCCTACGATTGCATCCAACATCTTTGTAGAAGTCGGAGGATTCTGGTCTATATCCTTTGAAGTTTGTGGTTTATTAAAAGCTTCTAGTTTTTTCTCTTTAAGTGTTTCAGCCATGATTAAAATCCTCTCTGTGCTGCGCCTGAACCTCTACCAGAGAAGCCGCTGCGTTTACTACGATTCATACCTTGGGTCTTCATCTTACCTCTTCCGGGTCTGCCCCCTGCTTTTTCTCCATCACTCAGGTCAAAGTCTTTATCCATTTGCTCTTGAGTGGCATACTTAATACCATGCTTTCTAGAGAAATCTCCTAGGCCAGTTCCCTTTTTACCATAGAACTTATAACCAGTATCTGTATCTTTAGCTTTAGCTTTAGCTTTTTTAGCTTTAGGTTTAGATGTAATTTTAGGTGATGAAGTAGGATCTGGTTGATAACCACTTATCTTATTAACACTAGATTCTTTGTTTACTTTAGGTTTAGTAGTATCTACTTTTTTATTTTTAGGCATAGGATCTACAGAATCATATAACCGAGATCCTACGTTTGCCGCTCCTGCAGCTGCTCCAATACCTAAAACTCCTTTAGCTGTTGTACTGGGTCTTCCTTTAGGAGTTACAAAAACAGATTTAGATTCTCCCCTTTTTGATCTTCCTACATCTCTGGCAACTTTTTCAACAACATTAGGTTTTCTGTACTGTCCTTTTTTATTAACAGCTGTTCCTCCTCTGGAAACATTTTGAATATTTTGAACAGGTCTACTCTCTTTTACCTGTTGAACACCTTTCCCCACTGTTGATTCTACCTTAGAAGGTTTTTTAAACTGTCCAGTACTCGCCCTAGTTGGTTGGTTTCTAGACACTCTACCAATATTTTTACCAACTCCTGCTAGTTTTGCAGCAGCTTTGCCTATAAGTTTACCAGCAACAGGACCTCCTACTACTGAAGCAGCTAACTCTCCCGCTGCCTTTTTTTGCCTAGCAGTAGGAACATTAGCTTGGCCCTTTACCTTTTGTTTATTACCATCTCTAATAGATTTATAAGGGTCTGGTTTTTTACCCAATGCTGCAGAACTTCCTCTTTTTTTTCTTTTATCATAATCAACTGGAACTGCCATAATTAATTACTCCCTGCAATAAGTGTATTAGGACCACCAGCTGGACTTGTGTTAAGCTGCATATCATCCTGTCTACTTCTTCTGGCTCTGTTTCTTAACCTGTCTATCTCACCTTGGTACTCTTGCTGCCACGCCTGAGTTGTGTTAAAGCTCTTCATAAAGAGAGATGCTTCTATCATGGTGGCAAAGAAGAGCGCATTCTGACAGTGCTGCGTAAAGTAGTTGGTAGGACTTGCAGATGTAATAGTTGTAATCTGTGCAATGAATCCTATCTGAGAATCTACTGTGGCAGAAGGTGTAGGCGCTACTCTGATCTCTGTGTTAGTCTTAAAGCCGTAGTACCTAGGTGTACCTGTGGAAGCTGAGACTGGCCAGTAGTCTAGCATATACTCATAGGGTCTATGCTTCAACTGAGTTCTGGAACCACTGACCTCTATGGTAAAGGTCTTGATGATCTCTCCACCAGTAGGCACAGATACTTCTGCAGTTCCAGAAGATACAGCTACACTGGCGTAAGAGACAAGACCCTGATCATCTAGGTCATTCATCATCTTATCCTGTGCTCTCTGTATCATATTAGGAAGAGCACCTAGAAACTCTGAGCCATCATTCTCAGTGGTCTCTACAACTGCGCTGACAAGAGAGTTAAAGTCCATCTGGGTTAGCCATAGTAAACGTAAATTTTACCACCGTCACTGATACCAGCAACAGAAACATTACCTTCACACCTTACCCCGTCATCCCCTATGTAAACATTATCTGCTGTATTGGCAGCTAAGGCAGGTTGTTTAATCACAACACCTTTCTTATCTCCAATTACAATTTCAGAGGCAACGGTGACAGCAAAAGTATAAAGCCTGATTCTGGTATCTGCCAGAGTTACACTGGACTTGGCATCAACCATGAGGCCATTACCTCCTGCACCACCTTCTACCTGTGCAATTTTAAGTGTAGTTGTCATTTATTTTTCTCCTAAAAGAAAGGGGAGAACCATCTCCTGATCCTCCCCCTATTATAGATCAAAGCTGTTGGCTTTCCAAGGTTCAGCTTATTACTTCTCTTGCATTGCAGCGATATAGTCAACTGTAATTGTATTAGCAGCTGCTTCACCTGTAAGCACCGCAATAATAGGAGCCATATCTTCGTCAGTGACAAGATTAGTACCTGATACCACACTGACAGTACCAACATGAACATCATCAGCATAGACCTTGATGTTACTGAAACCATCAAAGTGATAGCCTAGTTTTACAAAGGTATCGTCTGTCATGGAAGCAACTGCCGTGACAGAGGCAGAAACAATTGAACCTGACATATTTGTTTCAGAGACCAGACGAATAGCTGTACTCTCATCATCACACTTAAACGTGATAGAGTCTGAAAGACCCGCAAAAGGAGTTGTATCCTTAATTGCAAGACCACAGAGCCAATCTGTTTGTGTGGCGTCACCTACCTTGAGGCGCGTTTCAAAGAAAGTTTCTTTGCTTTCGTCAATATTAAAAGCTTCAGTTTTAAGTTGAAGTGCAATGCCGTCATTCTCTGCGTCATCAGTGGTCATTACTAAAGTTCCACCACCGCTATCAGTTACAGAGACAATAGAACCGTTGTCGGTTCCACCATCAACCTTGGTGCAAGTCCAGTTAACAGAAGAAACTTTTGTACCACTGAGGTTACCAACATTGCCTAGATCAGTATTTTGAACAAAGTCATTCCAGTACACTGTGTACTTACTAGGAGACATTTGTTTTAAGTCACCAAACGTAGACTCTTTGGTTACGTTTGTGACACCGTTTGGAAAATGTGTAGACATAATGAACAGTCCTTTCTAAGACCAGCACCCGAAGTGCCATTCAAATATGTTAAAGAAAAAGAAGTAGTGGAGAGGCATATCTCAGCCCCTCCACACTAAAGTACTTAGGCTCCTTGTGAACCGAAGAATCCTCTCCAGTCCGAGAAACCAAAGCTGTAACGCTCTCTAGCTTTGAAACGGAGGTTGCCCGTGTCAAAGTCAGGCTCCATCTTAGTGGCAAGCGGTGCTCTTACAAACATCTTCGTTCCGTTTGGAACGTCAGTTTTAATGAAGAACGCATCCGAATCTTGGAAACGCTTGTTCACAGAATAACCCTGTGGGATCATTCCTTGATGGTTGATAGCGTTGATGTTGTTATCAGCCGTGTTAGGTTGATACGGGCTGTTCAGCACACGGTCTGCCGTGAACTGGTTCCCCGGTGCAACGTGCAGGGATACTGCATTTCCACCTACAAGAATACCACGATCATCCTTAATCGTCTGAATACTAATCAATGCTGTCTCCAACGCTGCTTCAGAAAGGTCAACCGTACCAGCGGAACCAATCAGGTTGCTCTGGTTTCCATCACCAACCGTTGGGTGGCTGGCACTGAAGAGAGGTTGTCCATCACCACCCGTGAAGGAGGTGTTGAAACCGTTGTTGAAAACATCAGCAGCTTTAGTCTGCTTGGTGTTAGCCATGGAACGAGCAAGCCCTCTGGCACGCAGCTTGGCAAACGTGTCATACAGGTTGTCTTCCATTGCCTCTTCCGTAACTGCAAAGGCCAAAGCTATGGTTTCAGCCGTATATCTTGCAGTGTAACTTTCTTGTGCATTGTCAAACTGGACAGCAGCGCCTTCACCCTTGACAGGTGCAGTGCCGAAACCAGTGAAGAGAACTTCTTCTTCAAACGCACGATCAGAGTTCTCTACTTCAAAGAGAACACTGTATTCATCAGCAACTTCTCCATACTCCATACCGAAAACGGCATTAAGTCCCGGCAGAAGCTGCTTGGCAATACTAGCTCTATTTATAGCCATTGTCTAAGCTCCTTTCAGGTTATCGACCAGTTGAAACACGGGTCAACTGATGGTGGATAAGTTGAACTTCAGCGATTGGAAAAGCTGCTTCTGCTCCATTGTCAATGTCGTTACCCGGGGTATCAACAAAGTCAATGATACGGAACATACCTCCTACACCACTTGTACGTGTTGAAATATCAAGACCAACCCCTGAGCGACCAGTGAAGGTAGAACCCGCACCGAGAGTAGCTTCAAAGTTATGTTCCATGATATCACCAACCGAAGAACTGGCGTCACACTGAACTTCAAAAGTTGCTTGAGGATCATCACAAACAATCGCGTAGGCATTACTGGCAGAAGTATTAGCTGGCCAAAATTGACGGAACTTTGGCTCGCCGTTTTCTTCAAAGAAGCAACCCATGAAAACTCCAATAGGAGGGTTCACGTTTCCGTTACCAACAGTAACGGGTGTTGTATTACCTTCTTTAACCATGACTACATCACCCGTAAACATGTTTGATGCAGTACCAGATGCAATCCGGTAGTTTCTTGTCTGCACGGTGTTAGCACCAGCAGAGTATCTACGCGAAGGAGTGAGACCGTTTAGGGCTTTCGTAGTAGTCATACTACACTCTCCTTTTAAAGATGAGTAGAATAAACAGTAGACTCTTAGTTTTGAAACTGTGGCATTCTACCCTTGGTTACAGTTGAAGTGCTATTATTTGAAATGGGCATTCTAGAATCAGAAGCTGCCATCAACTGCTGATTTACAGCGTCCATCATGGCGTTAGCTTTGTTCTGGTAATAATCATTTCTGGCCTTTGCTTTGCCACGGGGCATCTTGGCTAGAGCGACATCCCCCCGTACAACGCAGTTGGTATAGCGTCCGGTATCTAAAACAGTTGCAGAGTGTAACATTTCAGGAACTTCTTCCGGGGTTACAAATACCCAGCCTTGCGTCATCTTGTTACCTACGTTCTTGTAGTCATCATCACCTTTGAGGGAGATGCGTATCCAACGGAGAACCATGTCTTCATTGGTGAATCTGTCTACAACAGGGTCGGGAACATCTAACCAGTTAGGTTCGGTATATGTATATTCTTTCGTTTCAGTTTCCCTAGTTTGAGTTGCTCTACTATTTGCTTTACTCATCTTTAAACGCTCCTTTGTTTGCTTTTATTACGCGCATTTACCTACTAATAGGTACGTACTCACCTGCTGCACGGTCTGCCCGTGCTTTTTCAGCAGCATACTTCTCAAGAGGTATGTTCCACTTCTGAGCCATTCTTACGTCTTCTTGTGTAAGCTTGACTTTCTTAGAAGAGGAGGAATTAGTAGGACTGCGCGACTGTCCTGCTACTACCTGTTGAGTAGGTCTCTGAGCAGGGGCTTCTTCCACTGTCTGATTAAACTTGTGTGGAAACTCCTGCCTCATTCTTGAATCCACCTCACTGTAAAAACTAGTGGAGGATGGATCATAACCTTCTTCTTTAAGCTGTGCGTCTATGGTTAAAGCCGCCACAGTCATAATATTATCTGTTCCAAACCAATTGTTCTCAGGCTTTTGACTCCACTCTACAGCTTGAGGATCATACTCATTTGTCTGAGGAGCCTCTTGCTGCTGCTGCGCCTGTACCTGTTGTTGCCTCTGTAGATCTCTTGCCTCTAGAGTTCTTTCGTACTGAGACAGTTGGTTCTTATTCTGTTCAATGTTATTTAGCTGTACCTGAGTTTTATTTAAAATCTCTTGAGCTTCTAACATTCTTTCTTTGTCACCAGAATCATAAGCTGTCAGGTAGGACTGCTTTGCTAACTCTGCTTGTTGTGCTAACTGCTTCTCTGACTGGTCATATGTAACCTTGTGTAGATCTACAGCACTCTTATCTCTTTGGTCTATTGTTTGAAGGAACTGCTGACGCTCTGCTTCCAGCTGTGCAATACGGTCATCCCGCTCTTTCTTCTGCTTGACAAGCTGCCTAATTCTTTTTTCTGCTCCTTTGGTTTCTATGCCATCTAACTCGGGCATCTCCTCTGGAGTTTCTGCTGCTGCTGCTTCTGGCTCTGGGTCTGGCTGTGATGCTGGCTCTGCCACCAGTTCTTCTGGTTCAGAACCCTCTACTTCAAACTCAACCTTTTCTTTTTTCTCTTCCGGTGAGAGATCAATCTCACTCCACTCTGTTAGTTCTTCTGCTACATTTTCTTGTTGTTCTTCTGACATATGTTCTGTCCTCTTCATAGTGTGCGAATACTAAGATTACGCTATAGTAATATAATTACCACAATTAGCTTCCTAATACAATAGTAGTATCTAAATCTTCTGGACTGTCTATCTTCATCAAGACTTGATCATCAAAGAGAAGAAGAAGCTTTACGCCCTTGTAGACAAACTTGGTACCTGACAATTTCTGGTAACATACATAGTCACCTTCTCTGCACCATGCTCCTCCAAGAAACTTATCCTTGTCTTCGTAAGCCAGTGTGCCTACCTTGAGTACACGGCCCACCGTGGTAAGATATGCAATGTCATCCCGGGCTTGTTCAGGAAGAATAATTCCTCCTTTGGTCTTTGCCTTAATACTGACAGGACGAACCAGAATATGATAGCCCGGAAGTTCTGGTAGAATCTCTGGATCTGGGTGTTCTCCTTCTGTGACCCATGAATCATTTTTTATAGCCCCTGCTAAATTAGGATTAATCATCGTCTAAATCATTCTCCATTCTGTTATTGACAATTCTAGTTAACTCTGTGTAGGCCCACTCAATTCCTGAGAGTGTTCCGACTATCTGCTTATATTGGTTATAGTCCTCTACTTGGCCGTCCGCAAGCAAATTCTTTAAAGCTTCTTGCTTGGTTTGGAAAGCATTCTTTATTTCTTGGAATATATCCATAACAGAGTATAACTATTTTTTTCTGGTCATCCTACGCTTTTTTTTAGAAGACCGTTTGGGAGAACGCTTAGAGGTAGACATGGCAATTGCCACCGCTTGTTTCTGATCATATCCTTCTGATCTTAGTTTTTTAATATTGGCAGAGATAGCTTTCTTACTTTTACCGGGAGTGAGTGGCATCTTAAATAGTTCCTATCTTCTTTTTGTATTCTTCTATTAAGGGAGCTATAAAAGTAGAGTATGTATCCTTATTTCTTTTTGTAAGAGGTTTTTTTAATCTTTTTCCATCGGGAGTTTCTACTATCATACTTCTTTTATATTCTTTATTAAGAGCTTTAAAATCTTTTTCTTGAATGGCTTTTAACATTTCTGTGTATGTTTCAGCGCCTCCTTTTACATTAAATTCAAAGTCAGTTATTAAAGCTTGCTCAAGAGGGGTGAGATTTTTAAAGTTTGGAACCCTTTTAGAAGCACGGTTATATTTTTTTTCTAAGTCTTTTCTAAAAATAGTATCAGCTTGATCTTTAGTAATTCCTTTACTAATATCTATTCCGTATACTTTTTTAGTTTTTAATTCTTCAGGTGTAAGTTTATGACCATGGCCAATATCCATGCTTGGGTTGGATTTTCCCTTGTCTTCAATAGCTATATCTATCTCAGAAATAAAACCTTCATTATCTTTTCCAAAAGGAACTAATATTGATTCTACCTGAGAATAGGGAGAAGGAGAAAACATATTCCTAAGATTTTCACTGACAATATCTCCGCTCAGTACCCTGCTAACATAGTCATTAACATCATCTAGACTAAAGCCAAAAGAAAAACTCTCTTCCCCTTCCGGGGTAGCCACTAGTCCTCCTTCTGCCCTTCCAATTCTTACTGGTACGGGTGTAAGCTGACCATCTATCACCCGTGTTTGATTTCCTATAAACAAAGGATTAACTCCGAAGCCTCTAAGAATTTTATCAAATGTAGGGTTATTAAATCTAAGTGTTTCAAATCCAGTTGGGTTTCTACCAAACGCTTCTCTAAGTCTTGCTTTCTCTGCCTGTTCTTGTCTAAGCCTGTTTAATCTTCCCTGTGCTTGTCTATCAGGAACACTAGGAAATCTTTTACTTTCTCCTCCTGCCACTTGTACTTCTCCTCCTAAATTATTTTGCTCACCTAGATTTAGTAATGTTGCTATGACAGATTCTGGTACCTGCGCCAAAGGGTTAGAAGTATTTTGACCTAGGTTAGGTATCTCATCTCTTGTCTGCCTTTGTTGCCTTCTTTCTTCTGCCGCTTGGACTCTGTTTAAGTTTGAACCTAACCTTCCAAGTTGTACAAGAATATCATCTTGTCTTCTCTGTTCAGCGGTTTGTGGAGGAGGTGGAGGTGGGGGAGCAGGAGTAGGAGTAGGAGGATCAAAAGCATCAAAAATAATATCATCCTCTTGTGGAGGAGGGGGAGCAATATCTCTAAAAAGAGGAACAAAGTTATCTGCTGAAAACTCAAATAGTTCTCGTTGCTGCGCTTCACTCCCACCTAAATCTGGATTAAAGATAAATTCTCCTCTATCAAAATCAGGAATACCTAGCTCACTAGCTGTTTGAGTTACAAAGCCTTCACCCGGTACATTAAATTCTTGACCCGGAGGAGGAACAGTAAGTGATAAATTTTGCTGTGGTGCATTACTTTGTGGGTTTGCATCTGGAGAAAGAGCAGGTGCTCCCTGTGCTACAGGGGTTCCTGTGCCGCTACCCACTGTTGTCACCTCTGATTTGATTTCCAATGGACTGCAAAGTTTGCATAGCAGTATTAGCAGCTTTAAGTTCAGAGTCATCATCTAACTTCTGCTTCTCTAACTCTAGTCTGGCACTGGTTTCCAGAGCCTTCAGGTTCTCTTTCCGCTCATCTGCTTCCATCTTACCTATGTTTACCACCAGATCATTCATGCTTTCCTTACCTCTGAGGTCCATGTCCATCTGTTTGAGGGCAATATTGGCAGAATCATTGGCAGCGTCCATCTCTGCCTTCTGTTTGTCCAGTTCAAGCCTTTCTTTCTCTAGGAGAAGCATCTGTTGCTCTGGACTCTGGGCAATTCCCATGGCAGCGTTAGCGTTTGCCACCTCTTCTGCTGCTTGGGCCATGACCATCTCGGAAGTTTGTGGGTCATTTGCCACACCACTGGCCTGTACCATGCCTAGTACCTGCTCTTGGTACTTCATAATCATGTGATCCCTGATATTTGCGTTGAGAATGGGAACAATCTGCTTCATCATGGGGTTTGCGCCCGTGGCAGGGTCCTTTAGGAAGGAAGTTTTGAACTGAATGTGCGCTTCGTGGTTCTGACCCGGGAATGCAGCTATGGGTAGACCCTTTGTAGCTGTGATTATGTCTGCCAGCGGGTCTTGCGGCTGTGGTTTCTGCTCTGGCGGAAGTATTTCGTCCAGATTAGGGAAGTTTGCCGCTGTTAGTACCTCTCTGTAGAGGGCTGGCATGTTAAAAGTACCCGGAGGAGTCTGACTTGCCAGCTGAATGGCCAGTTGACCCAGTGCCATGCGGTGTGCAGAGGAGGGAATGTTAGGATCAGACACCGGAATTACGTCTATTCTCCCGTCAAAGTCCTGTTTGAACACCTCGCGGTCTCCTCCCACCACCTCGTAGGGGTAAGCTGGGGGTAGGAAGTCATAGTTTATCTGGGCAAGTACCTCAAACTCATCCTTCTGTGCCTTGTGTAACCGCTTGTGTATGGCAGAGAAGAACTTTGAAGAGGCTTCTAGCAGGGCCATGGTGGTTCCCACGGGTCCTGAGTTGTTAGAATCTGCAATGATCTGTTCTGTGGAGTCTGCAAACTTCTGCCCTGCTCCTATGACAAACTGCATCATGGCCATCAGGGTCTGAGAAGGTTCTTTATAGGGGAGTGTGATGATGGCTTTGTTCAGATCAATGCCTGTGCTCTCCACTTCTTTGAACTCACCGGGAGATATGGGGTCATTGTCACCTACTAGCCTGACACCTCTGGCCTTAAACCCTCCGGGGAGGTTGGCAAACTGGCCAGCGTCCACCAGAGAACGCATGGCAGTGGTAGCTGTCATGGTCAGGTTACCTAAGAAGTGAATAAGACCAAGACCATAAAAACCAAAACCCGGGACATACTTGTAGTGAATGAAGTGATCCTTCTTTTGTTTCTTGGGATCATTCTCTACATAGTTTCTTCTGATGGAAAGAACCTTCTTGCTCTTCTCCTCTATGGTTACAATGTAAGGATCAGCAATACCATCCGGGTTGTCAAAGGGTTCTGGAAGATCTAGGTAGCAGTGTTGCTCCAGAAGAACGTACTGTGGGTCCTCTAGGTCAATGCCAGAGGAATCTATTCCCATGAGTTCGTCCATCTTCTGTGTCATCTCAGGAATCTCAGGAGCAGAAGGCTTACCTAAGTCTATGTCCCGGTACATTCCAGAGACTACATCTTTTCTAAAGTCATTGACAGAACGAAAGATCAGGTGCGTGTAACGGTCAGCTGTTCTGAGATCTTTGGCATTGTAGGATACATAGAAGTGATCCACAGGGACCAGTTCAGAGATTGGCCTTTCTAGAAGTTGGTCATAGTAAATTTTCTTAAAAGCAGAACCCATGACAGGAAGATGAAAGAGAAGTCTCTCCTGCTCTTCAAAGTACTCAGGCATCTGCTGCGTAAGCTGGTAGTTCATAAAGTTCTTGACACGTTGCGCTTGCTTCTCGCGCTCAATGGTAGATGCTCCAATGATCTGAGCTTTTACCGGGCCACCTGCTGGGAAGAGTTCCTGAGAGGCTTTGCTCTGAAACTTGACCACTGATTCTATCAGGAGTGGGTGGACAGCTGTGCACGCACCGTCAAAGGGTTCTGAAGTTTCTTCTAGCTTGAGACCTAGGAGATCAAAGCCCCGCTCAAAAATCTGTTCCCACTCTTGTCTGGATTCTTTGTCAGCTTCGTAACTGTCATAGACCAAGGTACCTATCTCAACTAGGTCATCGTCATCTAGCAACTCTGCTAGGTTTTCAAAGTGAGAACCCATGGGACCAGAGATCATCATCTCTTCCATCTCTCCAAACTCTACCTCTACACCTCCATCATCTGTGGGCATAAAGTTAACAATACTCTCCTCTAGCATCTCTGCTTCTATGGAAGGAGTTTCTCCCATGGAGTCAAAGTTAGAGACAGGCATCTCCTGCTGGAGTTCTGGCTCCATCATTTCTAATGGGTTGCGTTCAACTGCCATGGTCTGTTATTTCCTTTTTCTACCTTTTGCTGAGAGCTTGGCCATCTTCTTGGCCCCGTACTTCTTTCTACCTATGCTGGCAGCTATGGCATCTGCAGACTTCTTGCTCTTGCCACTCTTCTGAATCTTGGAGGAGAGGGCTTTAAAACGTGAGCCGCTCCCTAGTTTACCGCCGCCTTTTTTCTTCGCCACCTTGCGTCCTCCTCTGAGTTCTCTGGGAATGTTTGCTCTGGATATTGTCATCTATCTAGTTCCAGTTCCAGTAAGTCTTCTTACCTTTTGTTTGATTCTCATCTTCTTCATAGTCTGGGTCATCTGGGTGAGACAGGTGCCAAGATTCCTTCAAGTAGTGAATGGCCATTGCCATTGCGTCTACTTGGTCATCGTGTCTGGCATAGGGGAATTGTATTGCCTCTGCAAATAAATCTTCTGACCAGTCTCTCCCTCTGGGAAGCCACACTCTTCCAGATTCTAAAAGTGGTGTAATGGCATGTACTCTAGACACTTTATCACGGTCTGGGAGGTAATCCAACACAGGTAGCCCTGCTCTTCTCATATCTTGTATCAGGCTCTGACCAGATGCTTTCTTCTCTATGATACAGATATCTGGTTGATAGGAGTCGTATAGATCTTGCGCTGTTCTTCTTAGCTCTGGATATTCCAGTCTTTCTCTGACGTTGCCCAGTAGAATCATGTTAGGTGCTAGATATTCTCTTCCTGCTAGGTCCACGGTGAACCAGTCAAAAATGCCCCACGTTTGTATCACTGAGTAGTCAGCTGTGCTCCGAGTGGAAAAGGCAGTGTCATAGGTTTGGATGATCAGATCACACTCTGGAGGGTCCTCTTGCTCCCAGTTCTGAAACCAGTGCGCCTTGATGGTGGAACCTTCATCAGGTGTGGGGTTCTGCATATAGAGGGCTTGCCAGTACTTACCCCCGTTGTTGGCCCGTATCTCTGCCTCGTCTAGCCTGAGAAGGTTGTCTGGTTTCCACTCTGGAAAATAGGAGCTACCTTCTGGTAGATCAAGAAGCTGTGCTGATTCCTCGTCTAGCCATGCGGGTATGGAGACAACATCCCACGGTATGGTATCCTCTGTTTGATTACCCAGGAGCCACCCGCACAGGTCATCTTCGTGGTATCTGGTGTTGATGATGATCACAGAACCGTTGGGCATCAGGCGTGTTCTGAGACCTGATGGGTACCATTCCTTGATGTACCTGCGCCCTGCTTCTGAGAAAGCGTCCTCCTCTGACATGGCATCATCTATCAGTGCAATGTGTGCACCGCGCCCAGCTATCTGTGAGCGTACACCTGCTGCATAGTAGATACCGTTCTGCTTGGTCTTCCACTTACCCGCTGCTCTTACGTCCTCTCTGAGGGTGGCCCCGGGGAAGATCTCTTGGTAGAGGGGCATCTTCAGGATATCCCTGACAGTTCTGCCAAAGTCTGAGGCCAGCTGGTCAGAGTGAGATATGCTCATTATTTCGTGAGAGGGGAAGTTTCCTATGTACCAAGAGGGAAACAGCTGAGAACAGAGGAGACTCTTGGAAGAGCGGGGAGGGAGAAAGACCATTAGTCTCTGTGGTTCAGGAGAGTCCACCACTCTCTGCAGCTTTCTAGAGAGTACATCTATGTGTCTGCCCACCTTGAAGTCTGAGACCAAGGAGGGTGCAATGAACTTGACATAGGAGAAGAAGTCTGTACGCGCTGTGTCAATGGCTCTGAGGTACAGGTTCTCTCTTAGTTTCAGCTGATGTTCTTCTGGAGCACCTTGGGTCTGTTCCACCTAGTCTTCTCCTTTGCCCCCTTTGATGACAGAGAGAGAATACCCAGAGATATCGGCCAGCCTCTTTATGTCATCGTCTACGTTTGGGGTGAATGCTTCGTCTACTCCTTGGAAGGTGGTGTTCTGTTTGATTTCTTTTTTGTCAATGAACATGCCTAGGTGCTTGCCCATGTTCTCCAGAGAGCGGTTGGCATTGGTATAGTCCTCTGCCTCTGTGGACCGCATATAGGTCTGGTACATTTTGTCTAGGACCTTCTGAGCATTCCAAGAAACTTTTTCTACTACGTCCTCTCTGAGCATTTCTATGTAGGCTCTGAGCTTGGGATTGGATAGGTACTGTTGCGCCCTGCGCCCTGTTCTGGTCCGGTCCACTCTCCCGTCCTTGGTATTCACCGGGGCATACCCTGCCTCTACCAGTGCATGAATAGGATCATTGGTTTCTATGTAGACCTCTGCAAACTTGGTTTGTTTCTTGGTCAAGTTGTAAGCTTCTGACCTAGCATTGGGTCTGGGTTCAGCACCAGACATTACGTCTTCTGTGGTCAATTGATTGCACCCCTTTTAAAGAAAGACAGGAAGAGATATTTTTTATTATAATTTATAAAGAGGGGTCTTGCAAGATTTTTGTTTCCATGTTACGCTGTGCAAAGGCACCCAAGAGAACTCTTATGTGTTATTATGTATTAGTAAGAAGAATAATAAGAAGAAAGATATTATGTGTTATTAGGAGTAGCACTAGTGTTATTCTCTTGTAGTACCCCCGCCAAATACCCCCGCCTTTTGATTTTTCCAATTTTGTAAAATTTGCTCCGCTAGTGGGGGTGGTATTATATATATAACACTACAAGTAAAAACAGGGGACCCCCAGGGTCCCTCCTTATATCTTCCCTGAGTATAACTAAACGAGCGACTAGCGAGTTACCTTATGCCTCGCAGAGCGTGGGAAATTTCCCAGCCAGTCGATCTTGACCAGCTGGGAAACTTACGGCCTTCCTATCCCATTAATTTGACATCTTTAAAGGGTTGGTTGGCCAGTTGGTTAGCGACCATCTGACTGCACGCGAGGATCGCTTCCTCGTGAACAATAAGCTGGTTCAATCGGGCGTGACTCTTGGCCTTAAACGCGCCCACATTTTTCAACATGGAAGATTTGAGTTGATCCGACCAGCTGTCTGGATAGTTCGGGCGTCCACCAAACGACTTGCCCTTGCGCTCCAGATACTTAGCAAGCGGAACACTGCTCCAAACTTTACTGTCCAGTCCAATGGACCGGAAGAACGGGACCGCATCAATGGTGGTGCGCCCGTCCTCATAGTGCGGCAAGCTCATCGTCGCATTCTCATGGCCCATCTGGTAGCGCCCCAGTGTTGGATCAGTAGCCGACTTAGCCATCCAAGCGTCCGACTTGGCAATGGATGGCAGGAAGTCCCGCGACTGACTCATATAGTACATATGAGGGCTATTGGAGAATGGAAGCTCAAACAGAGCGGCTAGGAAAAGCTCAAAAGGAACTGCGTCAGCTAACGGCTGTAAGGAACGTGCCATTCCGGGCAAGAGAGAAACGCCAGTGAGGTCAGTGTTCCCATCCCACTTCCGCGAAATCTCCACTGGAACGTGCATGACCTGCTCTTCACCCTGGAACTTGCGCCCACTGGCGATAGCATCATGCGTCCGCTTGCCAACATAATCTGTTGGAATGGAAAGAACTTCAGTGGTATCGCCGTCAATTGAAACTAAATTGTACATCTAAAATGTTCCTAGTTTGTTTCCTGGTTCCGAATGAACCAGTACCAGTATACTACTCCCATACCAAACCTATGTAAACCCACTTTATAAATTTTTTTAGTTTGCAAACTAGTTTGGCATGTGCTAGGTCTTGTGGTTTGCGGCGGGTTCAGCTAGATGTTCCCGTTCTGTTCTTTTGCCTGAATGGCATTGGGGAGACGGGCCGGTGGACGTAGACGTAGACGTAGAAGCAACAGGACAGCAAGCTAGTGGACGTAGACGTAGACAGAACAAGGGGAAGGGGCTTACTCGGTGGGGGACACAAAAGGGGATGGTAGGGAAATACCTTATAAATCAAGGGATTATAAACTAAATAAACTAATTTGTATTTTATTTGTTTTTACTCTTTACTTTCTTTATGCGGTAGCCTATATTCTAACTTACCTTAAACAATCAATAGGTCTAGCCTGATGGCTCAATATAAAACCAACGCCAGTGTGCGCCGCTTCCTCTATCTCCAACAAGGCCAAGCGCATCCCCAATGGGAGGACTATTGCGCCCATGTTTGGAAGCTGGTTTATTTACATAAAGATGTACCGCTCTTTAGAGATTGGCTTGCAAGCAATACACCTATGTCCCACGCGGACTTTTCCACGCTTACTGACATGGGAGTTATATAATCATGTCTAAGTATAATCTTATAGGCGTCGGAACCAATGCC
>Ga0208919_1000851_pt1 | contig 18773 bp, 21 predicted proteins | sample 4_EtaG_FD_184076 | JGI IMG/M metagenome (GOLD analysis project Ga0208919, IMG submission 184076) | Marine viral communities from the Subarctic Pacific Ocean - 4_ETSP_OMZ_AT15127 metaG (SPAdes) (version 3) | ecosystem: Environmental > Aquatic > Marine > Oceanic | place: Pacific Ocean | collected...
TTGACTGTGCAATCTTAGTATCTGATTGGATAATAAAATCTGCACTATCTATACCGTCACCATCTCCGATGCTTGAATTTTGTATCGTCAGTTTACCTACTTTGAGGTTATTCAAGACAATGCCTTCATCATACGCCTTCAAGTTCTTGATGTGTAACTTGCCTATCTGTGCATCAGCACCACTCGTGTTGATGACTATTCGGTCATAATCTGAACCTGTAACTGCTGGCAGGTCAATTGCACCACGAGTAGATGCTAATGTAATATCTGCTATCCCATTGGTTAGGGTAGGGGAGAATGAGTTACCATCTGCTTTGTTGTCTTTTACGACCAACTCATAAATCTCACTATTACCTAGCACGAAGTCTGGTGCAGTAAGATTATCTATTAGCAATTCATCTACCATTATCCAATGAGAACCTGTTGCGAATATCTTTAGTGAGTCTGTAATAGTTGTACTACCTACGTTGATGTCATCAATAATAATTGACTCTATCCTAGCACCACCAATATTCAAGGCTAAGGTTTGTGTTAGTTCCGAACCTTCATTACCTACTGGTACATTAACTGTTCTTGCATCCATATCATATGTTGCAGACTGTGGGAATATAGGTGCTTGGTTTACTCCTGCAATCGCAAAGTAAACAGAGCCTAGTATTATCAAACCTGCTAACGATAATGATATACCCATAATTTTTCTGAAGTTATCTCCTAAACCTAACTTCGTAGTAATTCGTGGTATAGCCATCTGCAATACTGGCAGACTGAGCTTTGCCCTAATCTTCGGTATGTAGATTTTAGGAAACCGAAATGTTTTTGACTTGAATGTTATCTTCATCAGTCATCTCCTTTTTTCTTGTCTGTTACCTCAGCAGCATATGCCCTGAGTATTTCTGAAAGTCCACCAGCTACAGGCAGCGACAAGACTGCCAGTGCTGTCAATAATCCCTCGATTGAGTCTAGTGTCTCAGGATTACTTGATGCACTCCATACTATTCTAGCAGCGAGGAACAACCACACTACTACGATTGGAAAGAATATAAGAAAGGTAATCAACTGTGTTCCAGTTAGATTTACATTCCCATCTTTCTCTTTAATATCTTTCTTAGGTTTTTCTTTACCATCTACCATTTATATTACTTCTTTTTATTTCGTCTGGCAAAGTTTCTAGCAGACTCAGGACTTCTAAACCCCCAAGCTCTCAATGCTAATGCCTTTCTAGTAGGTCTACCTTTACTATCTTTCATAGGGCCTTTCATACCACCAAACCTAGCAGCAAAACTAACACGTCTAGGTGATGTACCAGACTTGAGTGGTCTCTTTAGATTAGCACCTTCTTTTCTTTTGAAATATGCTCTACCTGCTGCGTTCAAACCACCTTTAGGATTTTGATATTTCTTTGCTACCATTAAGCACTCCTTACACCCTTTGCTATTTTCTTTGAATACTTTGCCCTACTACCTACACCACCTGCTTTTCTTTTCTTCCTGTTAGTAGCTGCCTTTTCTCCTGGACTTAGACTAGCACGAACACTAGCAGGTAAATACCTACCACGTTTACCTTTAGGTTTTTTCTTATCACTAGGTGAAACATAATCCCATTTCTGTTTAGTCCAGTTACTTAAAGATTTTTGGCGTTTGGTCTTAGCCATTACTTGCGTCTACCTCGTTTTAGCTTTTTAAAATCTGCACCAGTTATTTTGTTTCTTGGTGCTGCTACCCTTGCTATTCTTTTTTGTTTAGCAGAGTATCCTCTTTTTCCTTTTGGCATTAGTTTCTGTACCCTCCACCTTTAGCCTTGTATTGTTTAGCTAACATCTGAGCTTTACGAGCAGACCATTGTCCTCTCGCACCACCTTTACTGCCAGCTTTTATTCTTTGAAACATTCGTTTCCTCATAGTAGGTTTAGTATAATTACCTGCTTGATTGACTGTTGATTTCTTTTTCTTCCTAGTAGCCATTTACTTTCCCCACAAAAATAATGCTAATTATCAATCCTATAAACAATATAAAACTAAACACTCTGATGTCTATCACTTTCCCACTTTTCTCATTGCAGATTTATGTGACTGGGTAAAAGTTCTACCTCTATTCATAGACTTTACCATCTCTCTAAGGTGCTTAGAAGTATGGTGTTTGCCGTGTCTTTTCATAGAAGCTTGTTGTCTTTTAGTCAAAGAATCTATGTTTACATTTTTTATTTTCATATTAGTATCTCTTTTTTTTAGATTTACGTTTTGCAGTCATGCCTGCTTTTCGCATACCATTATTTTTTTTCATTGACTTTTTCTTGGTCTTCATTCCGTATGCCATTTGTAGTTCCTTTCTTTTCTATATTCATTCTTGTTTGTGCTATTAGAATTAATTGTGCTTCAAAACCTTTATTAAGTTTGCACAACAAAAGCACATCATCCATAATTATTGTTCCTAAATTTTCTTGTTCCATGATTATCTCCTTTTTTATAATAACTTATATATTATGATTTTGCGTATTTACTCTTGACTGCTGCAATAGCATCTTTCCATGTAGTCGTACCATTTACTGCGTCATGATATTGCATGTCTAACTGGTCACCAATACTAGGGTACTCTGCTTTCCTGTTAAGTCTATATGTAGCGTTATCTGCATCATAAGCTGCTTGTAGTTCGGCTAACTTTGTATTCAAACTTGACTCTGTTGGTTTACTGTAACCACTAGCAACAGTTAGGTTTGCATAAACTTTATTTGAACTATCTGACCAACCAAACCATTGTCCTGTATTTAATGTTACAAGAACATCTTCAATATGATTTGGTCTTAATGAACCACCTGCCATTTTATATTTCTCCTAATCTACTAAATGTTATATTCATTGTATTATGTATCCCCTAATCTTTCAAAAAGAAAGTAAGTGTAACTAATATCACTCCAACCCTCAGTCTTATTACTTGCAGCTTGTCCTCCAACTTTGAATGCAACTTTGTCCTGTGAAGTATCTGTTACATCAAATATCATATGAGTTGTTCCACTTGTTTGAGCTGATGCGTTATATAAAGAAAGCAAAAGGTGAGAAGTATTAGTAGTATAGCTAGTTCCATTGTTATTTGTTGTTTTGATACTGTAAGTAACATTTGTGTCAGCACTTCCACTTCCACCAGCTCCAGACAAAGTAGCATGAAATGTTATTTTATAAATACCTGTTTGAGGGAATGTAAACACTCCACTACTTTCTGACATTCCAGATGCACTATTACCAGTTTTGATTGCAGCAAACCCACCAGTATCAACTCTTTCTAAGTTTGAACTAATAGGGTCTGCATCACCTGTTAAAGATGTATGAAGTCTCCACATATCAACCTCTTCAAATCCACCACCACTAGCTGCTGCCCAGGAAATATCATTACCATCAGATGTCAATACTGTATTAGCACTTCCTGCTGTAAGTTCTGCTGTTGCTGCACTAGCATTTCCATAAAGAATACTACCTCTAGCCAAATCAAATATCTTTGCTGCTGTTACATTGTTGTCAGCAATATGTGCTGTATCAATAGAACCATCAGTATAATGTTCACTATTAATTGCATCATCTGCTATCTTAGCTCCTGTTACAGCATCAGCTGCTATGTGAGCAGTATCTATTGAGCCATCTGTGTAGTGTTCGCTATCTATTGCGTCATCAGCTATTTTTGCACCTGTAACTGCGTCTGCTGCTAATTCTGCTGTTACTATACCACCATCTTTGATTGTTATAGTACCACTAGATGCAGCAAAGTTATCAGAACTAAATTGTGCAACACCTTTAGCAGATGTACTTGCATTGTCTCCTGCTACTGTAACTGTAGTTCCAGAAACAGATGTAGTCAATCCTGAGCCACCTGCTATAGTAAAATCTGCACTACCTGCTGTATCAGATGCAGTATTGCTATCATCACCAGTCAAGGTAACACCAGTTATATCACCACTTGAAGAAGCAGCTGCTATAGTTATTTCACCATCAGCATTAGTAATTGTAACGTTACTACCTGCTGTCAATGTACCTACTGCTGGACCACTTGTTCCACCAATAAGTAACTGACCATTTGATGACATTGCTGCTGCCGAAACAGTATCAGTACCTGAATCTTGTGTAATAAGTACAGCTTTATCTGCAAGTGAAGTAGCATTAGTTCCACCTTTACTTACAGGAACTGTATCACTAAGAGTAGAACCAGCTGCCGTAATTGTAATAGCTGCACTACCATCAAAGTTTACTCCATTAATTGCCCTTGCAGTTGCTAATGTAGTTGCTGTATCAGCATTACCTGTTACATCACCTGTAAGAGGACCAGCAAAAGCATCTGAAGTTACTGTACCATCAAAGAAAGCATCCTTAAATTCTAGTGAACTTGTTCCTAAATCAACATCATTGTCAGTAACTGGAGCTAATGCACCATCTATTAGTTTGATTTGGTCTGCACCTGCTGCTCTAAATAAAATTGTATTATCAGTTGCAAAGTCTATGTCGTTGTCAGAATCTCTACCAATTACCAAACTGGTATTCAAAACAGATGTAACACCTGTTACAGTTGCAGTCCACTCTGGAGCAGATGCACCTGAGTTTACCTGTAATATTTTGCCAGCTGTACCTATACCTAGTCTTGATAACTGAGTAGTAGAACTAGCATATATAATATCTCCAGCTGCTTGAGAATCTAAAACGTGTGACGTAGTACTTTCGTACTCTGCCTGAGTTAATTCTGTTCCAACTGATGCGTGTTTAAATTCATTTGCCATTAGCTTGTTTTCACCTCATTCAATGTTAGTGATAGTAAATAAGACCTTTCTGTTGCAGCTCCACTAATAAATCTACGGTCTCTATCTATAGGTATCAACGTCCTATTAGATATTCTAGCTCTATATTGAGTACCATCAATATCAGTATATAAAATAAATGCTTGCTGTCGCAAGGTATCTAAATTACTTAGTGTAGTAGACAACACTTGGCTATCACTAGCTTGACGTAATCTTCTACTTGTTAGTCTAGCATCTAACAACTTTGATTGTAAATTCCATGTCAAATAATCAACAGGGTTGAATATAGAATGAACAACCATACTCAATATTCTTGGACCTATATCTGTTCTCAAACCTGTAGTCAATGTAAGTTTAAACCTAATACGTTTAAAAGACACAGGACTTGTAAGAGATGGTGTTAATACTTGATGACCAGAAGACGTAAGTGTACCTATGTCAGTCCATCCTTGGTCATCATCATAAGTAGAATCATCAGTCTTATAAGATAATTTTACTGTACTATCTGCGTCTACATTGTTAGTTAAGAAAGCAATTTTTGCTAAAGACTTCTCTTGGTCTGGAAAATTAAAGTCCATAAAAGATGTATAAAACTCACCAGATGTTCTTATCTGCCTACTACCAACCAAACTAGGATGCTCGTTTTCTACAGGCATAACCAACCTAGTTATTCTAGGTTCATCTTTATTTGTTGCACCTGTATCTGGATTTGTAAATATTCCAAAAGCAAACAAATTAGAAATACTAGATGATGTACTAACATTATCTTTGTATCTTGCAAGTTGATTACACTCAGTCATATCTAATGAAGAAATAGTATGTGCTACTGTTTCAGAACCACTACCTTTACTATCTCTTTGATTTCTAATTGTTGCTAAATATATTTTCTGGGAAATTCCCCCAGTACTAAAATCAAAAGGAAATGCGTATGGATATAACTGTGTTTGTGGTTTTAAATCATCAGATACAGTAACAAATATATTATTTACATCTTGTGCTATTGATGTAACTCTACCACCAAAACCAATAAAGCTGGTTGCTCTAAGCAAATAAGATATATCTTCCCATTGATTATCTTGAACTAAGAAAGGTATAGACCAGAATGCTCTATCTCCAGATGTTGCAAATATTCTACCTGCTCTTGCAATTGCTTTGTTAAAATTATTTGCTCCTGAAAATAAATTTGCTTCAGGAGATACATCTCTAAATTGGTTTACATTTCTATCATATACAAACAAGCCATCTTCTTTACCAATTACTAATGTATCGTTAGCAGCAAAAGCATTTGTAATATTTCTATCTGCTTTACCTACTTCTAACTCTCCACCCCATACAGGTGAAGCTGTAGCTGGGTCTACCAAAAACGAAACCTTATTAGAATATACTTTTGCTATTGCATAATCTCCGTTGGCATTCCTAGCCTTTACGAAGAACTGTGCTCTTGCTACAGATGCACTTGAACTTGTTACTGCATTTACAGTAATAGTAGTACTTGCTGGATTACCACCAACTGTTATATAAAAATATTTATAGTTACTACTACCATCTATGTTGTCACTACCAACTAACATCTTGCCATCAAATACTTCTATAGTAGACATTACTCTATCAAAGTAATAACCTACATCAAATGCCTTTCTACTTTCATTCCAGAATAATAATGTTTGACCACATATCATGTAGTTATATCCTTCAAAGTTGACTGGAGGTACAGGAAAAGATACACCACCTGCTGGGATTACACATATATCATCTACTTGCCAAACATCTGATGCTGTACTAAACGTAAGTGTTATTGAAGTACCAGCAGTAGCTGCCGTACCTTGTATTTCTATTAGAGAATAAGATGTACTAGTAGATGAGTTATCAGTACCAGAACCATTTGTTGTAGTAAGTGTACAACTACCACTACCAGATACTCTCTTTACATATGCTAAGACTTGATAGTTCTGCCCATTCAAAGCTGCTGCTGACTTAGCAACAAATGACTGGACTAAAGTACCATTGTTAGAACCAACAGTTACTTTTAGAGAAGCATCTCCTGACCTAGGGTCAGTAGTATCTCTTTCTGGTGTTACGTTAGTTGCAGTCCATTGGTTGATTTCAGTATCTTCAAATCTACCATTTCTAATAATCATATCTACTTCTTCTTGTGCATAACCTAAAGTTATCTCACCTTCAAAGTTTGCTAAGACACCATCTGAATAACCATATTTAGCATCCTTACCAAAACTTCTATCCTCACCTTGACCAAATCCTCTGTGAAAAGAAGTAAGGTCATACGTCATAGAAGCGTTAGGGTCAACCTGTTGGTAGTTCGCATCATCTGTCGGTTGTCTAGGGGGTAAGAAAGGCTTAGAGCTAAGAGAATAGCCGTTTGTTAAGTTAGGACTATCCTTCCATAATGTTAGTTCTACAGGATTTGAACTGCCGTCTGTGTTTTGTAGTTTTACATCTGTATGTTGTGGCATTACGAAGCTGTGTTCCTTATCATTGCCATAGGTGTCATACCACCTAGCATTTCATTTGTTCTATTTTTAAAATGATTAAATCTATTTAATGCTTGTTGTTGTTCTGTAGAATCAACTGTATCTATTTCACCTTGGAATAAAATACTAGCAGCTAGATTATACAATAACCTTCTACTGCTTTCATTTATTTCTTGTGCTGAAGAAGATAAGTTCCCAAAGTCTAACATACCCATACCAACAATCATTAGGTTATGGTCTTCAGGTATTGCTTCTGTAATTCTAATTTGTGTGTCTTCTTCTCTCCAGTTTCTAACTGCAATCCTACCTGCTCTAGGCATTTCTTCTCTACCAGAAGTAGCTATTGCTTCATCTGCATAACAAGTAAAAGCATCACCAGAACTTATTTGTATACCTGCCTTGATAGAACTAGAAACATTGTTAGCAACTGTAGTAACTGTTATTCTTTCCCAACCGTTTCCTGTGTGTGAATCTCCAGTAACTACAGTATCGGAGTCTGTTTGTAAAAATGCAGATACACGACTTGCAGTTTTAGAGTATACCCATATAGCAAAGTTTAGTTCTTCACCTTCGTAATTAGTAGGGTTAGTTACTGATAAATAGAACTGCCCTACAGAAGATGCAGCTACAGTTAGTTTTGCAGATTGAGATTCTCCCCATACCATTGCATTATCTGGGTCAGTAGTATCTGCTTCTACAGCAGCAGTAATATTACTTGTAGTCCAGTCAGTAATACTAGAGGAAGATTCTTCCATGTCACAGTTCTGGTCACTAAGAATATTATCTGTACTTGTTTTAGCATCTATTCTTTTTTCTATCCACACCTGTCTAACATATCCTCTTGGGATAGAAGTAGGTCTAGTAAAGTTATATTGAAATGTCTTTGCAGTATTTGTATTGTTGTATACAGGAACATATACTCTAGGGAATATTTCTTGTGCTGCATCTTGCAACGTGTCAGTTAGTCTTTGAGGGTCATATCTATATATTTCAAAGGTAGCCTGTGTACTACTATCTGAACTAAGACTAGAACCAGATACAGTTATAGTTCCACTACTACCTGTGTAATCAGATATTCTACGAATAGCACCACTATTATTTTGTGATGTTATCTTTATATAAAAATCATTTAGTATATCATCTACATCCCAACCTCTATCTCCTAGGGTTGTGCATACTACAGATGTATTTGCAGCTATAGCAGTTGTGGTTGTAAACGAACCAACATATGCACCAATACGTCTAGCATATTCTGGTAGCATAGTTGCTAATGATGTTGTTGATGAAATTGTTGTTGGCATTATACTAACACTCCAATGTAATGTATTTTATCCCCATCTGATGCAGAATCGCAATAAAATTCTGACAAATCTCCTGGCCTACCCTCTGTAAAATCTATAGTTTCTGTTCCCCCTGCTGCTGAAAACTCTATTGCAGCTACAGATGATGAAACATCTGAACCACCAACGTAAGTTATACCAGTATTGCCTGGTGGTGCTTGAAATCTAACACGTCTTACTGGTGTTGGAGTAGTAGTAACTTGCACTCTTGTACCAGCTGAACTAATTGTTTTAGTACCTGCTGTAAAGGATGCCATGCTAATCTCCTAATGCTGATGTAATTTCTGTCAATTGTTCTACAGAATAATATTTTTCTTTATGTTCTACTAACCCACTTGCATGAGTAAGCTTTGTTAAAACAGTATAACCCTTTACAAAACCAAAAGCATCTTCATGAGCAACTAAAGTAAACGCAGGTTTCTTTCCTCTTACTCTTTCTATTGCTCTCTGCCTTCTTTCAAAAGCTATCTTAGCATCAAAGTCAGTAGTCTCTAACTGTTGCCTTGCTTGTTCATATGCTTTTGTAGCTGCCTTGTTACTGTTGTTAGCATGTTTACCAACAACATCTTGGGCCATTTGTGCCACTGACTCTTTATCTCCATATGCGTATCTGTTATCTGGTATAAGAACTTTTAAATCTTTACCTGGAACATCTACTTGCACTACGGTTTCGTCAGGCTTTCTAACAATGTGATTTTTATCGTGAGCCATTAAATTGCATCCTGAAAGCCAGCTACACCAGATGTGTGTGAACCATATGCCACTTTAAGTGAAGCACTTGTAGAAGTAGTTCTTATAAACTTTACTGCATTAAGTACATCAGTTCCCATCAATGTAATACTTCCATCTGCTGCAATTGTTGTGCCTTCTGCTGATGTTGGAGCAGTGCCATCATATCTAAACCTAACAGCTGCTGTATCACATTGTATGTGTGCAACTGTAGCTTCTGATGGAACACTAGCCAAGCCAACTGCTGAAGCAGCCACAGCTAATTTCTCATATCCTAATATTGCCATTATATATTCCTTGTCTAATAGAGGGAGAAATAAATCCCCCTCTATTATTATTACTAATTTTTAGTTGTCTCCAGAAGTTGAAGAAACCCATTGCCCTGCAACGAATTTAAACCAACCACCAGAGTTTTGGTGAACTAAACCGATTTGGTTGTCACTGTTATTACCATCTCTAATAGTTAAGTCTTCATCACCATCTGACTCATTTTGTATATAGACTTCCATAAAACTAGTTGTTACACCAGTTTCAGAAGCATCTACAGCAATTAAGTCTAAGTTATTACCACTACCACCACAATCAACAAGTTGTAGCTTGTCACTTGCAGCAGTAAGAGTTAAATCTGCATCTGCACCACCCATAGCAAGAGTAGTTCCATTTACAGATTCATACTGCCTTGTTCCTACGGTCATAGTTATTTTTCCTTATGTTTCCGAGTAATATGAATCTTCATGTTACTCTCTGTAGCAAATCTTTTTCTGCAACCTTTTACAGTACATTTCAAAGATTTACTTTTGTTAATTTCTCTTGTTTCCCGTTTTTTTAACTCTTGTGCTAACATATCGGTTGCCACCTCAAGACTGCTCTCACTGGAAATTTCTGCACTATCGGCTTCTAACGTCTCAAGCACAGGGCGAGCCATGAGCCAATTTTTCTGTACGGCAGTGGCGAGACCATGAATCTGTCCAGGGTACTTAAGAGTTTCCCATTCACCATTTATCTCACGATAAAATATCGCTTGGTCTGGTGTAACGTATTCAGGTAACGGTAGTTCCTGTAAATTGTTCCTCTTTAAATATTCCTTAACCATGTCAGGATGTTGTGCAATCACTTCATTCTTCCAATAGTTTTGCATTATTTTTGGAGGTGCAACAACTGGTTGTTCCATTATCTTTTCCCTCTCTTTCCTCTTTTTCGTTTCTTAGTTTTTGAAATAGCTTTACCTGGCCTGGTTACACTATCCTCAATCTTAGAAGGTGGCATCCAATCAAATAATTTTTTGTTGGAGTCTATGTTATCTACAATTGTTCCATTTCTTATTTCAGAAGTGGTAAACGGTTTTCTTAGATAGATGTTTGCAGCATATCTCGGAACGACTAACTTTGAACCATCTCTCTGGTCATAAAGCGTCACCTTCTCAGCATCAGCTGGAATATCAAGGTTTAACTCTGCAATAGAATCACCCAAGAACTGTTTTACTTGTCCTCGTTTTTTGTTAATCCATTGAGACGTATCCTGAGTTACCACAATTTACCTACCTTTCTTAGATAGCATCAGTAGCTGAAAGTATTTCAACTCCCCATGTATCTACAATTTCTGACTCACCCCAAGTACCAACAGTTACAATTTCTGTTCCTCTTAGTGATGCGTCTCTTTCTTCTTCTGCACTTATTTCACTTTGCATTGCAAGTGCAAGTGCTTCTCTTGCGAAGACTCCACCTTTAGAGTCTCCTGAACCATCTCTTGAGATGTTACCATCTTCATAGATAGGAACACCAAATACTGGGTCGTTACCTCTCCAGTAAGAACTAATTACATCAGCTGATGGTCCTTCAGGTACAGTCTGAGCTGGCATTCCTGTACCACCTGCTTGTATACCTGCTAGTTCTTGAGTCAACCTTCGTATCTGCTCTGGATGTAAAACTGCATTAGGTTTACTTGGAGCTGGTCCAAATGTTGAGTTGTTGTCAGTTCTCAAATAAGATACTGCACCTGCAATAGTAGTAAATGTTGCATTATTACCTGCACCTGGTACAGACTTTGAGAAACCGTCTAGTAAAGTTACTAGGTCGCTATCTAGCAATCTACCTACTGCTCTTCCGTGCATAGTACCTACTGCTGATAGTACGTTTTCGTTATTTTCATGTCGTAATCGGTCACTAACAAATGATAGTATTCCGTGTTCAGAAGCAGTCAAACTAACAACTGTTGCTGTAACTTGCTGTGGTACAGATAAATCTACACCTTCAGTAAGAGCTACTGCACTTTGTCTTCCCCAAATAGGAACGTTAATTTGTTTGCTTCCAGCTTCTATATCATACCTCATGACAAGGTCCATCATAGGTGCTGACGGCTCTACGTTATCAATTGATTCAGCGACAATAATTTTAGACATATCACTCAAACTCGAGGAGCTTGAGAGGGTCAATCCTGTTGCCATTGTATTATTTCCTTATAATTGTGCTGACCCAGAACTTCTTATTTGTTTCTTGGCTTCTCTATATTGAGTAGAGGTTATATTACCATCTGCAAATAATTGTGCTGCATCAGACAAACTGCTAATTGTTTTTACGCTTTTTTGTGGAGCACCTTGAGTTGAAGGAGTAGCTGGAGGTGGTGTAGCTGCTTGAGGTTGTTGAGTTTGTTGAGGTTGTGAGCCTTTCATTTTCTCAATATTTTTTCTTGCTAAATCAATTGACTGCAATAAAGACATACCTTGGGTATATCCTTCCCACAACCTTGAGTCTTCAATATTCATATTGAGACCGTTTTGAGTTATCAAGTCCTGTGTAGCTGTTGCTAAAGCATTTATATTAGGGTCTACTGGTTGTTCCTGTTGTACAGGTTCTGGTTGTGCCGTAGCTGGTTGTGACCTTTGTTTTAATACCATCTCTGCTAGTTGTTCATTGTCAAGGTTAAGAAGTCTTTCTCTTTCTTGTGCATTAGCCATTTGCATCAAAGGTTCTAATCTTTGGTTCAATTGTTCTAATTTACTATCAAGAGATTTTTCAACTGCTGCTATTTTTTGTCCTGACACTTGTGCCAGTCTACCTTGTTCCTTACCCATAAAGTCTTGTAATGTTTTATTTACAATACTTGTTACGTCTGGAGTTTCGGTAACAGCTGGTTGTTCTTCCGTAGTTGCTGCAACTTCTTGTGGTTGTTCCGTAGAATTTTCTGCAAGTACTTGTTGTGCAGTATTTTCTGGTGTGTTTTGTTTGACTTCTTCTGCCATGTCCTTAGACCTTTCTATCCATAGATAGTGTTGTTTTATTGTTATTGTACAACATTTTCTGCCATTGTGGCATATTGGTCGTACAAGTTACCTGGTTGGTTTAATGATATAGGAGTTTTATTTCTCCATAAAGTTTGAGCTTCAAGGCTATCATTTTGAGGGTTTGCCAAAGTAGTAGTATACCCCCATCTATATAAAAAGCCATCTAATGCTGGATTATTCTCTCTCATAATTGTACGAGATTTTGCAATATAACTTGTAACTTCTTTTATTATCTCAGATTCTTTTAATACTTCTTTTTCTGATACCGTACCTGTTCTGTAAGCATTATACAATTGAGAAACTTCTGACTTAAGTCTTCCTAATTTATTTGCTGTAAAGTTTATAGCATCTTCTTTTGCACCATCCCAATAAAAAGAAAACCTTTCTCTAGCATCATATAATTCTTGTATTATAGGAGAAGTATTTTTACCTGCAACTAAATACTCTTGAATATATTCATAGGCATCATTACCATATTGATTAATCCAAGAAGCTTCTGCTTCTGCTTTACCGTCATAATCATAAAAAGATATACCTTGTTCTGTTTGTTTTTCCCATTCTGAATTATACAAAACATTTTCTAAGTAAGAACTAATCCATATATCTTCTATTTTTTCAGTATCATTTATACTTTCTAATTGTTTTATGTAATTATGTGCATCAGAATACTTACCACCTTCTTCATATATATCTTTATATTTAGATGAATACTCAGCATTTACTGTATTCAATGAAGCTCTTAAATCTGCTGGAGATTGAGCAACACTTGATACATAAGTATTTAAAGTTTCTGCTACTCTCTCTGCTTTTTCATCTCTAGTTGTTTCTAAGATTTCATAGAAATCATCTAATTGAGAAGAATTGCCACCTTTATTTTGTCTGTCAATTTGTATTAATTCATCAGTTGCTTTTAAATCACTTAATATTGCTGCTGAAATTTTATTACTTGATTCTTTTTCTAACTCAGAATTAAATAATTTTTTTCTTGTTGGGTCTAAATCTAAATAACTTGAAAATTCTGGGAACATTTCTGTTACTGCTTGGTCACGCAAGTCACGCCTTCTTTCATAAGTAGTAAGTGGCCTTGTTCTTAATCCTGCAAATTCAGCTGCTATTCCTCTAAATCCTGTTTTATAAGGGTCACCTGCTACTGCATCTTGCATCCAAAAAGGAAAAAATCTTTTACCTTGTGCTGTTGCAAAATCAGTCAAACCTTCATAAGGCTCTCCAAAATAATTTTCATTACTTATTGCTTCTAACATCATAGAACCAGCTGGTGCAGTAAATGCTCTACCTCGTAAGAATTGAAACCAAGGTTGGTCTGTAACTTCATTCTCTTGGTTTATTTCTCTATACACAGCATCTACATCATCTGGCCCAGCTGCCATTCTATAAGCTGCCCTAGGCAAAGAAATTATTTGTGAACCAGGACCTACCCAATCATTACCTATTTTTATTTGTAAGTAATGTGGTTGAGTTGGGTCTAAGTTTACATCTTGTCCTAAAGCTTGTCCTATTCCCCAAGTATAAGCTTGCAAACTTGTCCATGCTCCTATTGCTCCTTGTCTTGCTAATGCACCTCGTTCTCCACCTCTAGTAAGTGAATCACTAAGTAATCCTAATATAGAACGAGTCATCCTAGGAGAGAAAAACATAAATGTTGATTCTATTTTTCTTTGAAAACTAGATAAACCAACTGCTTCAGAACTTAATGTTCCTGTTCCTTTTTCTATAAAATCTGCTATTTCTCTTATTTTTACAGCATCTTGTATTTCATCTAAGCCTGATGTCAATGCTTCAAAAGTAGAAATTTTTATTTCATCTATAAATGTAGACCAACTACCTTCAAATTTTCTTAACAATTTGCCTATTTGAGTTTTTCCTGGAAAATTAACAGGATTGGTTACTTCTCCACCCCATTTAGTTGTACTAGCTGAGACTGCTTCATATGCTTCTACTTGCAATCTACCTAACCCCATATTATTTCTATTCATAAGTGCTAAAGTTTTTTGTCTAGCAGGAGAATAAGTTTTTGCTAATACTCTATCTGGATTTACAAGAGATACAATACTATCAACAGTAGCTCTAGCAATACCTTTATATAAATTTTTTCCTTCTGAAATAAGTTTAGGATTATCTGCTGCAATACCTTTTAAAATTTTTGCTGAACCTAAACCAAAAACTATTGGTGCATATATTGCAGTTAGACCTAAATCAATACCAGTACCAGCTAAACGAAAAACTTTTGTTATATCACCTGCCTTAGATATAGGTGCTCCTAAAACACCTGTACCTGTTTTTATTTGATTTTTTATCAAAGCAGGCATACCTACAACATCTTTACTTGCATTAATAATTAAATCAAAATCATTTGCAAATTTTGCAGCATCTTTTTCTGTACGAAATAACAAACCATCCCAAAGCTTTTCACTTTCTGTTTGTTCTAATGGAACATTTCTATTACTTGGTTTTGTTTTCTTTAATGTAATTTCTTTGTTTCCAATTTTATAACCAGGTAAAGTATCTGCTTGTAGTTGAAAACCACTTTGAGGTGATGTTATTTTTTCAACTACTGTTATACCATACTGTTTTCTTGCTGCTTTACTTTTATTAAAAAAATCAATCAAATCATATTTCAAAACTGAATCTATCATTTGATTATAAGCTCCAATAAAAGATAAACTCAAAGCATCTTCTGGATTAGCGTATATAATATTTTTTTCGCCATTAATAATTTCTTCAAATATATTATCTGGGTCTAAATATTTTCTATTTTTGTTAAATGATTTTTCTAAACTGTTATTAGAAAATGCTTTATTACCTGTTCTGTTTAAAACATATCTTGAAGTATAAGCTTTTTCTGATAAATAAAAATCTGCTAAAGCTTTTCCTGATAAAACTTTACCACCAGCTACAATTGGGTTACCATATTCAGCTAATAATTTAGCTTTTTCAAATTCTGCTTTTGCTCTCTGGATAACATAGTTACCTTTTTCTGTTCTTGCTCCTGTTTTAAAATTAAAGTATTCACTACCTTGAACTTTAAACATTGGTTTCAAATCAAATATTAAATCATCTACTGGTTGCTTTCCTATGGGAGTTACCATATCTTCTCTAACAGCTTTTCTTACATCTACTACAGCACTAATTATATCTGACTCTAAAAAAGCATTTGTACCTTGGTCAATTGTTTTATTTAAATCTGCTACATTATATCCTGAATTTTTATGTTGGTCTTTTAATACTCTATATATTCTTGCAGCATCTGCTTCATTAGGTGTAATTATAAAACCATTTATATCTTTTTTAAAAACACGTTTAGAATCACCAGATTTAGTAATAGTATTTTTTACACTAATTCCAGCTGCATTCAAAGCATTAGCTTTATTACGAGCATGTTCTAAATACTTAGTTTTTAAATCTGTTGCATCTCCAACTTTTGCTAATATCTGAGGGTCAATAGAATTTACTATTGTACGAAAAGGAGTTGTTATAAAAGATAATCCTATCTTGTCTATACCATCAAAAGTTTTTCTTATTCCTTCTTGTAACTTAGCAGCTTGGTTTTGTTTTAAAGTTTCTTGATTTTTCTTTACTAATTTTTCTCTAAATCTATCACGTCTTTTTATAATATTATCGTCACTAAAAAAATCTTCTGAGTATTTTACAGTTTCTTTATATGTACCAAGTTGTGCATCAAATTGTTCTCTTGTCAAAGGTCTGGATAATCCTTTTGCAAAATCTGGATTTGAAATAACATTTGCTGTTATGTTATCAAAGTGGTCATAACCATCAATAAGAGGAATAACATTATCATAAACACCTGGCATCCTAGAAACTAATCTTCCTTCTGCTGCTGCTGTGTTATATTCTATTGCAGCTCCACCCTTTACTAAGTCTGCACCTTTTTCTTCTATACGTTGTCGCAATAAATCACTAGGGTTTGTATTATAAGTTACAACATCATCATAATAACTTTTTATATCACTAGCAATTTGTTTTGTTTTTTCTGCAACTTTTTTAGGTTGTGCAACTATTTTACCTGTTTTAGTAACTGCTTGAACAGGTGCTTTTATAGAAAGCCTAGCTAAACCTTTTAAAGCCTTAGACCCTGTTTTTATATCTGATGCTATTCCTATGCCTGGCAATACATTTAAAGGGTCAAATATAAACTCTAATGTTCCTTTTACATATGTAGGTTGGTCTGTTTCTTTATATGCTTTTTTAGTTGCATTCAAATCTTCTACTGGATTATTAAAAGAACTTAAAAGAGTCCATTCTTCACCAGTAGCTTCTTTAAAATATTGATTTCTTTTTTTTCTAACTTCATCTGAATCAATTCCAAAAACACCATCTGGTATAACACTAGTTGCTAGAGAAGCTCCATATTCTGCACCTCTTTGTAAAGGAGCTGCACGTCTAGCTGCTTCCGTTCCTGTTGCAAAAAATCCCCTAAGTCCTCTTTGTTTACCAGCTGCTTCACGTTCTTCTTCTACTATTTTAAGTTGTTTATCAAACTCAGTTTCTCCAGGACTTACAAATCTTGCAGCTATACCTACTGCTGTGTTGATTCCTGGTTCTATAAATTCTAAAGCACTCAATCCTGCATTTGCTAAGTTTTCTCTAACACCAGATGCAAAACCAGAATAACTTATAGGCTCTGCTGTTTCTTGTGGAGGTTCTACAACTGGAAATGGTTTTGGTGGAGAATCAGGTTCATTCAAAGGAACAACAGGTTGTTGAGGGTTTAAAATATTTTGTTCAGCTACCAAAGCTCTTTCTCTTGCTTGAGCTTCTATAACTAATCTTTCTTGTTCTCTTAAACGGTCTTGTCTTTCCTTGCGAAGTTTTTTTATTCTTGTATTGTAATCTTCTTTTGGAGTAGAAAAAGGATTTGTATTAAAGGGTGATACCATTTAGTAAGTTCCTAACGTACTTGTAAACGGACTTAATCCACCTCTCATTGTATTTGTTCCTTGTGGAGTAACTCCTAAAATTGCTTGTTCTACATCTTGCCCAGTTGATGCAAGGGTTGCTTGAGTTGCACCTTGTTGAAATGGAGTTTGGTCTTGATATTGTCCAAGAGTAGGTATTGATGTAACTGTAGGTGTAACTGGTTGAGCAATTGCTACACCATCAGCTGTACGAGGTTGAACACGAAGAGGTTGAGTAGTTGTTCCACCTGTAAAGTTTGTTCCTAAAAATGGATTTAATGCACTTCTTAGATTAGCAGTACCACCCAATACACTAGATAAAGCACCCAATGATTGTGGAGATGCTCTAAATAATTCAGGAACTATTCCTAATCTTTGTTCTGCTAATCTTTCTTGAGCAGTTAAACCACCTCTAGCCAAAGCAGTTTGCAAGTCAAACTGTTCTTGTGCTGATAAACCACCTCTTGCTAATTGTGTTTCTAATGCAAATTGTTGATTAGGAGCAAGACCACCTCTTGCTAAACTATTTTGTAAAGCTATTTGTTGTTGAGCTGATAAACCAAAAGGGTTTCCTGAAGCTCTTGCTAACTCAAGTTGTTGAGGTACAGTTAATCCACCTCGTTGTGCTTGAAATATTTGTTGAGCTGTAAATGGGTCTTGTCCATTTTGTCCAGGAACTGCTGCTGCTAATGCACCGTAAACTCCACCTGTTCCTGCAACTTGAGCTTGTCTTCTAGCTTGTGCTTGTTGAGCAGGGGTTTCTATTTCATTTATCCCATAAAATGGTGATAGCTGTGCTTGTATATTAGCTATATTTTCTCTAGCTAACCTATCTGCGTCTGCTTGTGCTGCACCTAAATTTAATTGATTTTGAGAAATTACTGAATCTGCACCTGCTCGTATATTTGCAATACTTTCTTCTATTGCTAATCTAGCTTCTTGTAATTGTATTTCTTTTTCTAATTCACTAAGATTTTGATTGTTACGAATAGCATCTTGACGTATAGCTAATGCTTCAGATGCTTCACGATTTTTATCATTAACATAATTTTCTATTAAAGCATTACCTACTGGAGATAATATTCTTCCTAATTCAGGGTCATTAACATATATAATATCTTCATTTTCTATTAAGAATTGTCTAAACTCTGTATCTCCTACAGTTTGTGTTGTAGGTCCAGCTGGTTGTTGAGTTGCTAATTGGTTTTGCAATTCTTGTATTTGTTGTTG
>Ga0208919_1000854_pt1 | contig 18739 bp, 23 predicted proteins | sample 4_EtaG_FD_184076 | JGI IMG/M metagenome (GOLD analysis project Ga0208919, IMG submission 184076) | Marine viral communities from the Subarctic Pacific Ocean - 4_ETSP_OMZ_AT15127 metaG (SPAdes) (version 3) | ecosystem: Environmental > Aquatic > Marine > Oceanic | place: Pacific Ocean | collected...
TCTTACAACCGCGGGCGGAAAGCCGTATTGGCTTTGCAAGCGTTGTATCAACCCATTGCCCCGGAAAGCTTACGAGCAGGGGCGGCCAGATTCGCGAAAGAACTGGTCCAAAGATAAATAAGCGCCACGGCGCAAAACAAAGGAAATTTAATGAGAGATATTTCAGACCGGCGCCCCGTTGCGTCCAAAAATGAAACCGATGATTTTTGGTGGTTTCGCGGCTTGTTTTTTGTTGCCGCCGTTTTGATAACTTTGGCGCACTTTGGCGTACAACGTTCCTATGCCTTAGAGCGTGCGGCCGTTGGTGAGCGCGAAGCAGTTCAAGAAATAACAGAAGAAGACCGCCAAGGGTTGGCCAACATTATATTAGGGGCGGAATAATGGCGAAGCGTGAAAAAACACCGGAACAAGTGAATCTTGAAAACCTGAAACGCTTGATGGAAGAAATGAGAAATACCGCCATGGGTTTCGCGGATTGTGGCGGGCAACTTCAAGGTAAAAGTTGGACGAACGATTGCGATAAGCTGAAAGCGGTTTCGGGTATTTACGAAGAAGCGGTCCACTCTTTGCGCGCTGTTTACCGCCGGGTGAGCGAAGCCGAGGAAATTCTTGAAGCAGAACTTAAAGCCATGCCGCAACCAAAGCCGCCGGGGTTCTTCCGGCGTTTGCTCTTGCCCGCTTAAGCTGTTAATCAACAACCCCCCGCCCGCAAGGACGTGAAGTGTTACGAATCCCTCAAACAGATTCAAACTTTAAAAACTTAGGGCGGGGGTTCTTCAAACCACCGCGCACAAATACCCGTCACAAATAAAGTAAAACGCGAAACTTAACGCGGCCAATTGTATTTCGACCATCTGGCCATCCCTCCACCGCATTCCCCGCGGGTATCTATGTGGCACCACGAAGAATAAAGACCGAGCCCGTAATTTATGCCCCGGCGCCTCGCCACGTTTTCAAGTTCAATATAAAGCCGCAAAATGTGCTCACCGTGGCGCCGGGTATGATCTGAATAGGTAACATCGGCCGCATAGCCAACGCCATCGCGCGGCAAGTGCCACGAAAGCGAAGCACCGCCGACCGCTTTATTCCTAACAGGGCAACGAAGCCCGCTTGAAATTCTAAGCGGAACACCGAGCGTCCGCCGCGTTTCATCTAATATGCTGACAAGGATTTGGCTCGGGTTTGTTTCTTTACAGCAAGGGCAAGCAAACTCGCCCGCGGTAAAATATTGGCCCACCTTACCCATCACCATTTCACCTTTAAGCCGGTCATTGCTTGCCAGCTCGCAGAAGTATCCAAAGATCCAGCGGCAAACAGAGAAACGCTTTTGTTAATTCTATGAGCAACAGAGCCGTCAAGCTTACCGACACCATTAACAACGCCCAACCCAAGCTCAAGCACGCCCGCACCTTCCGCCATTCTAGCCGCCTGATCTGCCCCAAGGAGCGCCGCATCGATCAACCCTTGGGGTCTTGCTTTTTTGCAAGCTCACGCGCCGCTTGAACCTGAGCCGCTCCGATAGCTTCTCGGCCCTTGATGCTAGATCTTCCAGCAGTATAAGCCGCCGGACTGATTGCCATCATAATTCCGCCGATTACCTGAGCCATGCCGCCATCGGCGCCCGTGGCGGTTAGTAGGGCGCCCGCGATAAATGCGGCCACGCTAAACCATAGCTCACTGCTCTTCAATCCTGCTTTTCCCATTTTAGGACTCCCCCCTGTTTACCGCTAAAGCTTGCGCCCTTCCGCGCTCTTCAGCTTCTTTAAGCCTTACATCTTCCAGCAACTTGAAAACATTCGCCCCGGTTTCAGTTGTTATTCGGTTCATGTTTTCCGCGAGTGTTTCCACTTTGGTTGATTTGGTGTGTACGTCGTCAATCTTATCATTGATCCGTTCAAGCGTTTGCGTCGTAGCGCTTAAGCATTCAACCATCTGGCCCATTTGATTTGCGATTTCGGATTGGTGAAAATCAACTTGGACCGGCCGCGCACCGTTCCCCATCTTCTTATCGACCAATTTCTCAATCACGCGCAGCGCTGCAAGAAGAGCCGCAAACACCGCGCCCGCTTCAATCATGCCGCTTTCCATTTTAGCCTGCCAGCTCTTCCGATGAAAGCGGCGGCTCTGAAGGTTCTGGAGCTGGAATCACTTCAGGTTCTGGAGCAATCTCAACCTCAAACGCTCCATCATGACCAAGGGCATCGGGCAAAGCTGCGACGGCTTGTGCAATAATTGCATCAGTGTCAACCAAGTTTGAGTGTGTTTCCACCACTTGTTCATAACCTGGAATATCAGTCAGTAAATCAACTTTAATATCAGTTGTAACGGGTTGCCCGACACCAACAAATATCTTTTGAATTTGAATTGTTACACTTCGAACTGTTTTCTTCATTTTAATTTCCTTGCTCTTCGAGAGCTTTTACCTTGGCAGATAAAGTCTGCACGGCTTTAATTAAAGGTACAACAAGTGTTGCATATTGAATGCCCATCTTTCCGTTTTCAGCCTCATCAACACCGTGAAAGGCCACACCTAGGGATTCAACGGCATCCTTGACTTCTTGAGCAATCAACCCATCAACTCGGCTCGTACTATCAAACTCATCCTTAATCGGTTGCTGGGTGTCAACATCAAAAGTTGAGCTTGAAACAAATGTTTCAACACCATTCGAGTCTATTTTTTTCGCGCCCTGCTTGTATCGCCTTTCCCTGATTTCCTCTGGCCATTCAGCGGGATGTTTTCGAGTAAAGCTAACAGGACGAAGGGCGTTGATAAAGTCTAAACCTGCGTCGGCATCTTGAATGTTTTCCTTAATGCGTTCATCCGAATCCACAGTCCAGTCTACTTGAATGTTACAAGTTGCAATTGAAGAGTTGCCGAGCCTAATCTTGTTAGCCCCATCGGTCACGCTTCCGTAACCTATAGCAATTTGATTACCCGCAGTAGCCGCGCAATCACTGCCACTGCCTAGGCTCACGTTTTGGTCTCCCGATGTTATGGAATTTCCGGCCTGGAAACCGAATAGACTATTGTCGTTGCCGCCGCTGATTGGCGTCCCTGCGGCGCTGCCCATAATTGTATTATTATCGGACTCGCCGCCGCTGGTCATAATCATACGACCAAAACAAACGTTACTATCCGATGCTCCGGTGTTTGCCATAACCGATTGACCAAAAAGAACGTTTGCGGTCCCTGTTGTATTAGCTCCTATTTTAACACCATAACCAGTATTTTCTTTTTGAACGTTGTCGTCGTTTGGAAAAATAGTATTTCCCAATTTAAGACCGTTATCGTCATCGGCGCCGAGATGAAAACTCTGAGTGCTTAAAACCTTAAACAGCGTTTTATCGTCGCCCGTTCTAAAGTTAAACGCTGGCGGATCTGTAAATGCAGCAAGACTCCCCGCCGTCGAGCCAGCGTAAGCGCTGTCTATGGTAAGGGTATCGTCGTCCGTAATTGAAACAACGGTAAAAATTTCTGAAAGAATTTTAATTGAGGAGCCCCATTCAAGCTCGGCCTTGAAATCGGTCCCGCTTCCCTCGATAGTCGTTGAACCGTTAGTTGCTGTTACCGTTCCGCTTAACTGCGTTGTGAGTGTCCCCTTGGTGCTAATAAGGGCATCCGGAGCGCTTTCGTTGATTCCTATCTTGCCAGCGCTCGCATCAATAAAAAACATGTCCGTTTCATTTTCGGACGAGTACCTAAAATCGCAATTGTGCTTGTTTACGTTAAACGAGACTTCACCATTGGAGCCGTCGCGAGCATTTAGAACGTGCTGGCTTTGATTTGCGGTTCCTGCTTTATTTGCGCCGTAAACCCGAACACAACCCGCTTCATTATCATAAGATTCAAGTCGGCCAGCTAAAGCGCCGCCGGTATTTGACCACGCGATAATGTCACTATGAGTTGACGCGCCGCGCACTTCAAGTTGATACCCTGAATTAGTGCAATTTACCCCAACCTTGCCATCGCTGGCAATACGCATCCGCTCTGTTGGCACTCGATCGTCGGTTCCGTCATTGGTATAGAAGGCCATATAACCTTTTTGGTCAACTGCCGAACCTTCGTGCTTTACTCGTAGAGCGCCCTGCATTGTGTATTCATCCGAGCCGCCATCAACAAATTTACGACCGAAAAAAGCGATGCCCGTGCCGCGTCCATCGGCGGCGTTTGTTGATGTGGTGTTCATACAATAAATGGAATCAGAAACCCTATGATCAAAAACCGCCCCCGCCGCACCGTTTGGGATGGAGGTGATTGCGTTGCTCATGGCTGAGGTGTTGCTGTTGTAAGCGTACAAAATAGGAGTCGATAAACCGCCACCAATAACAGCGCGATAGTTGGGCTCTGTATCCCCTAGACCAATATTCCCGTTTCGACGGATAACAAATCTATCACTTAAAGTTGCAGCGTCATCAGCTGTGGTCGCCATTCTTATTGAGCCCGGCATATCTTCATGACCGGGCGTTCCATCGACTTGCGAATAAATCGAGGCAGCAATTGTTTTATTATCGGCCGTATCACCGGAGGAGGCATCGGCTCCGTACCAATCGATGCGACCAAGTACATCATTGTCTTGCACGATGGTTGCGTCGCCGTCTGTCGCATTTCGGGACTTGGTAAATACTAGGCTTTTGGCTGCGGTGTCGTTTGAATTAGTAACTACCGCTGCGTCTCCATCTTGAACTTGGAACTTGTGCTGTGGGGAATTAGAACCAATTCCAACCTGCCCGGTTGAATCAATTCTGATTCTGTCTTGGCCATTGGTAAACAGCGTCAATTTATTTACAGTTGTAGTGCTCGCAACCGCTCTAACGCCGCACTTGTCAGCGTTATTATCACCGACAAACGACAGGTAACCGTTGTCGTTTCCATCCGTGAGAATTGTTATGCCTGTATCACCGTTCGAGTCAATAACAAGGGCATCCGCGTTGGTTTGAACCTGCCCAATGTTTCCGGATGCGGTTCCTTCCGTAATTACGAGAGTCCCAGAATGAGCCATGGAGCCATCGGCCGCAATCGAGAAAACCTCGCCGCTGCCATTATTAACCTTTAGGACCTTAACGCTCCCGGAGTCGGTCCCGCTCGCAAGATGCAAGGCATCTCCCGCTCCCGTGTTTTCAATAAGCGCCAGCGAGTCGGCTGTATAACTTTGTCGGACTCGAAAAATTTCGCCGACGGTTCCTGGATTTGAACCGATTGAAACTTTGCAAACATCGCTGGTTCCGGAGCCCGAGCCGATTTCCATTTGCTCGCTGCCGTCGACTGTATTTATAATCAGATAGTCCTTACCATCCGAGCCTTCTATTTCCAAAGCCGCGCTTTGCCCGTCGGCGAGTTGCGTTACGGTCCCACCCGGCGGCAAATTGTACTGTACTATTTTAGGCATTAGTGACCCCGCCCTTCTGCGTTAATTGTTCCGCCGCTGCTTGTGCCTTGGTAGGCCAGTCGCACTTTTGAGATTGGAAAATTAAAAGTTACCGTGGTCAAATCGTTCGCCGCGCACGCCGTTGTCTGCATGGTGCGAGCGGTGCCGCTTGGCTCAATATAACTGAACGTCGCCGTCCCGGCGGTGCTTGGGTACAAAAAGAAAACGACGCCGCGCTTGCTTGTGTGCCCGCATTCAAACTCCAAAATAGTTGTGGCGCTTGTGGTATATGCTTTAGATGTTTCGGTGGTTCCGCGTGTTGCCATGAGTCATTTTCCTCCCGTACGGGTTCAAAGTTGCGGCGGCTGCTCATTGCCTCGCAACCCTTAAATTTTAGCGGAGCGAGCGGTAAAAGGAAATCAAAAAATAACCGCCCGCTCCCGGCGCCCCTTGGGTAAAGTGGGCGCCTGTTTTTACGTCACTTTTCGGCCGCTGAAATAACTATCATCAGGATCGGCGGCAAGCGTTGCGTTTCGGTTACCCACATGGATCCCCGGCGTGATGTAATCACCCGCCTCCAATTCGACTGGCCCGCTTGAAACCGTAACCGATGCCGAAAAAGCGCCCGCGCTGTGAAGCCCACCCAAGGCCACCGCGAATTTTGAGCCATTCTTGTAAAGGTAGCCCGCAATCATAGAAGCCTCGCCGCCGGTGCATGTAACCTGAACCGTCAAATTTATTTCATATACGCCGTTGGTGGGCGCGGTAAAACGCCCATTCGATGTATCGTGTACCGCCCCGTAATCGTGGATATCAGTGCCAAAGATTAAATCCGTGTCGGCGTCTTTCGTTATACTTGTGCCGCCGCCCGCTGATGGCGCCCTAGCGCGAAAACTCGGCGCCTCGGGGCGTAGGGTTACATCATCCCAATAACAGTCCACGCCGGGGCTTGTGGGGCGCGTAAGCTTAATCTTGGCATAAGCCACGTCGGATCCCGGCGTTACAATGGTGGTTCTTTGCTCCCACGTGTTATTGGCGGCGCATTGGGCGTTAGTAATTGAGGACGAAGAAGTTGAAGCGGCCGTCTTATCGGCTTGATACCAGAAAATGTCGGCCCGCATTGCTAGGTTACCCGTTTGCCGCGCCCAAATCGAAACCCTGTAAGGCGTGGTATTATCTATCCTTATGTAATCGCTCAGAAAACCAACCGAAACACTGGTATTTAGCATTTTCAAGGCATAACGACCGCCATGAACTACGCTCGGCTCGCGCTTCGTATCCGTGCCCACAACACCATCGCCGTCTTCTTCCCACCCGATGGGCATACCCCCGGCATCCGGCCAGTCTTCAAAACCGCCATTCCATAGCAAGCCGCCCGATGGGGCTATCATTTCCCGGTTAAGTTGCTTGGAAGAAATGGCCCCAAATTGCCGCAAGTCAACAACGGACGAAACACTGCTGGCGCCGCTTATAACTTTGCCAATTCTAATTTCGCCCGGTGCCAATTCCGGTTCATCCGCTGATGTTGCCACTTCATTGATCAGGATGTTCCCGCTAACCGAATCAATTCCGACGTACGTGTGCTTATTTGCCGTTGCTGTAAAGGTTGTCGCATTTTGCAAAAGCGCCCCAAAACCACCCGCGAGCATTTTGCCCGGCTTGATTTGGTAAGCGAGCCCCGAAGTTGCCTCCACTGAGCAACCCGATTCAAGGGTGTTTTGGTTGGGCATTTCGGTAAAGCTTTGAATTAAATTCTTTTTCCGAATGGGCGCCAAAATCACATCAAGCGGCGGTATGAAATCAACATCGATTGACGGCGGGCTATCTTTGGTTATGTAAACCGCTTCATAATTTACGCCGATAAAAGAACCGGTTAAGCTTACCTCTTTTTTGGTAATTTCAAACTTTACCGTCGAATCAAGGCCATCAAGCGAAAGCTCGGAATATAAGAACCAATCGTTATCGATTGAAATTAAATCGCCAAGCTCCAGGTGTATGTTGTCGAGGCCCGCTGTAAATTTTATTTTAGGGGCGCCGTTGCTAAAGCGATCAAGCAAATCGTTCGCAAAAATATGCGGAACGGTTACATCGTGCCACAAGTAGCCCTCGTTATTTGTTGATGATGAACCGGTTACATAACTAAGACCGTTCACCTGAATCTTTCCGAGCCCTTCGTACATTGTATCATTGGAGCCAAATTCATCAAACGCCCACGATAAAGAGGTCATGCTTGAATTAGGTTCGGTGATTGCACTTTCGGACTTAAGGAGCCCACTGATAAAGGAATAAAAAGACGGCCTATCTGCTGTGATTTGATCCGCTGCCACCTGGCTTCCGGCGTGTAAGTTTCGGGTTCCGCAAAAGCCGTTAATTCCAACGCTTCGCGCCTGGATTGCAGTAAAAGAAGAACCGGCGAACACGTTGTAATCTTCTTCTTTGATTTCGCTGGCCGCTGAAAAATAAGCCGTTTCGGTGCTATATTCGTGTTCGCCAAATGCATTGACCGAATTGGTATCTTTGAAACGAAGTTCAAAAGCGCCCTCGCCAACACCTATCCGAATAACTACACGGTTGAAAATTACCGTATTGTTGTCCATTTCAAAATCGGTATATTCGTCCGTTGTAAAGTGCTTGGTTACTGAATCAGTTTTTAAGGGCTTCACCATTTTAAGTTTGGCGTTTGCAACATCGGCCCGCAAAACACTGCGCGTCATTTCAAGGTATTCGGATAAAAACTTATCAGTTCGAACAACCAAAAGCGTGGTGGAAGATATGCCCATGCTTCCGGTGTTAATTGTTCCCGGTGCTAAGTTGGTGTGTTTTCCGTCCAAATATATATCGTCGCTAAAATCTTCATTTCGCATATGGTTAGGATCATAGATTTCTTTTTCTGGTTCCCCGTATATTTTGCCGGTGTACGATGAAAACACGTAATGGCTTGAAGTTGAAACAGAATCAAACGCAAAGCTCGTGGAATCAATCCGGGCCGAAGGTATGCCTGCGTCTTGCAAGCTTTGAAGCAATACCTCAAGCGGGTGCTTGTTGAAGTAGGTTCGAAAGTTTGTTTGGTTTAGCGTGAAATCTTCGTAATCGGTAGCCTCGAAAGTTATGGCCCCGCGTTCGGACCAAGTGCGGGAAATACGCCCAAAGAAAACAGGGCACCAATCGGTCGTAATCATATCCGCCGCGCCAAGCCTCACCACGACGTAAGCGTTGAAAAACTTGTAACTTGTAGCTAATGATCGAATAAACCCGTCATCAATAACTTCAAACTGAATCGAGCTGATTTGGTTTTTGCGTGTTACGGCGTCGAGCGAGTTGCTTACGTTGGTAACTGATAGCAATACGGGGTCGCCCTCGATTGTACTATCCACCCCGTTGTAACCGTTGTGAACATAAAAAGAAAAAGCACTCGGCGCCACGGTTTGGATCGCTACCTGTACAACCGGCTCGGGGTTTGCCCGGCCCATGCGCTCCTTGAATTCATCCGATAGGGTGATGGCCATTATGATTCCACCGATAAATAGGGCGGCTGTTCCGTCATGCTAAACTCTAGAACACGCTCGGAAGGCCCAACCAAAGGGAAGCGCAAAGCGGCATCATCCAAAATCATGATCCGGGCATCGGCCGCGCTTGATGGCGTTTCAATATACAAAAACGGCTTGGTCCCTTCGTTTATAGCGTTGAACCAGTTATCAATAACAGTGATCTCGGCGCTTGCTGCTATTGAGGCCCTGAAGTTTCTTACAGCTTGCCCCCTATAAGCCACGTACCTTTTGACGATTCCCGTTAATGCGGTGAAATCGGTCACGCTTGAAAACTCGTTTTTATTGTTCCAAGGGATATCCGGGTTTCTTTGCAACTGGTAACGGGTGCCAAGGAAAATTTCCCCAATTTGCGGGACGGCCGTGGTGGCGTGGATAATTTTTAAGCGGGCATAGACCACGCTTGAATAACGTTGAGCGGTGCCGCTTGAGCTGTAGGTATTAGAGCCGCCCGCGCTGTTTAGGTTGGTGATCAATATCCGGTTATCAGTTGAACCCGAAACGGTATATTTTGCGATTTCCTTAAGGTTAGATCCGTAAGTGTTCGAGTCGGCTATTTCTAGCGATACACTTATGGCGCCTAGCGAGTTTAGGTTGTGGCCAGTAATGGCCAGAGTGTCGAAGCTTATTGAGGGGGAAAAATAAAAGTTATAGAATTTTACCGTCGTAAACTTTCCGCCGCTTGAATAAGCGCTGTACCCCGTCGAATTGATGCCGCTTAGTTGGAAAGTGTTGGTGGTTTTTCCGGCAACTTCAAACTGTAAATCGTTAAGATCCGTCATACCACCCGAAAAGCCGTTGAGGTGTACGATGTCACCGTTTACCAACCCGTGCCCGTTTGAAGTAATAACGCAAGGGTTTGCTTGTGTGGCGCCGGTAATGTTTGCCGTTAGGTTTGTGGGTTCGGTGATTAAGCTCCCAAAGCTATCATGGGCGCGGGTTGCAGGTTTATCCGCGGCCGTTTTATCCGTTGTGGTGTGGTCCCCTTGAAAATTCCAGTGGGCATCGCTTGGGGTGCTTGCGCTTTGAACAACGAGCATCGGCTTATCAGCATCAAAGCCCGCTGTTTCAGCCGTTGTTAAGTTTGCCGCCGAATAAGCCATTTAGAGCATCCCCTGAACTTTCAAATCTTTCATGGCCGGGACAATGTTTTGGCGAACGAACTTCTTAAGCTCCGCTTTATTAGCTGGCATCCTTGAATTGAGTTCAATGTTCACCGTGCTTCCGCCCATGTTGCCATCTTGCCGCATTCTATCAACTTGATCACGGCTCAAAACCATTTCCCCGGCTTGGGCCATAATTGGGACCGAATCATGCCCCGGAACGCCGCCCTCAACCATACCCCCGCGGGCCATGCCTTGGAAACCCATCTGAATAAACCCGCGAATAAGTGAAAACATCGCCGCCGCTGCAATTGCGGCAATGATAGGCCCACCAATACCGGCACCGGCCGCGGCGTTTGCCGCACCTTCGGCCGCTTTAATTGTGATAAACTTCTGCATGGCCTCAAGCGCTGAATCGATAATCTGGCCCGTCATTGCCTTAAAACCTTCGGCGACGGCGTCTTGGCCTTCTTCGGCCGCACCATAGCCGGACATAAACGCGCCGCCAATTGAAGAACCGAGCGCCCCGTATTCGCTCGCCAAAGATTCAATCCGTGCCTTTTCTTGGTCTGCTTGGGCCTTCTGTTCTTCTGCGAATTTCTTGGCGGCTTCCGCTGCGAGCTTCTTTTGTTCGGCGAGCGCTTCTTCCCTTGCTTTTGTTTCTTCCAGGATTTGGTTGCGCTGCTCCAGGTTTATGTTGCCAATCACGGTTTCGCCGTTGAAGGCCTTTTGGGCCTCAGTTGCTACGTGTTTGATCGCACGGTTAGCGGCTTGCCCCATTTGCTCGATCTTAACTTCAAGCTCAGTCTGTTCGTCTATAATTTTATGAACCGCGGCCGCGCTTGTGTCGGCTGATTCTTGGAATATTTGCCCCATAAGGCGCGAACTATCAGCCGCCTCCCGCACGCGGCCCGCCAAGCCATCGGCGCCCAAGTCTTCCAAGAAATTAGCAAAGCGATCTCGGGCCTTGGTTAAGCCCTGAAACAAACCAGCAAAAAACGAATTGACCCCGGTTTTGATTGTTGGCCATATCATAGCCCACCCGCTCGTAATTTTGCTCACGAGCGTTATGCTTTTGCCAACCGCCACCAATGTACCGGTCGCGAAGGTTTCAAAGTATTCAACAATCTTCGATCCGATAAGATTCTGGTTCGCCTGCAAGAATCTGGACATTGATTGAATAACCGGCCCGGCGGCTTTCACCACCGCATTAAGGGCCTTTATAAGAACAACCCCAACTTGAGCACCCAACCGCCTAACCGAGTTAGAAGATTCTTGAAACGATTTCATAAGGGGATCATTCGCGCCAACGAACTCGCGCGTCATTTCAATAGCGGCCGTTCCCATATCGCGAAACTTTAAGAACAACTCCGACGCCTGATTCAATACAACCGTCGCCGCGCCTATTTTAGAAAAAGCAGAAGCCGCACCGGAAGCGAAGCGCTTGACGGCGGAGGTGCTTTTCTTTGCATTCTTGCCGACGTCCTCTAAGGTTTCGCTCGCTTGGTCTTCGGCGGTAACCTTAAATTTTACGCCTTCTTCAAATTCAGCCACGGCCGCGCCCCTTCTTCATTTTGCGTTCAAGCTCTTTTCTTTGCTTCTTCGCTCGCTCGGCTTCTATCTCATTTATCACCGTGCTCGCGTGCTGTACCACTTCGTAAACATAAGCGGGCTCGCTAAAAAGCCCCCCGGTTCCATATGGCAAGATCTTAAAATCACGCCAATCCGTAAACCAAGCAACCATCATCATGGTTTCGGCATCCATTTGCGACCAAGGGCAACGCCTTAAGCCGGGGGAAAAATCGAAGCCAATATTCTCATGATTCACCTGATCGCAGTTTCTAGCCTCCCGCTTATGATCTTGGTCTTCAAACTTTGGCCCCCTGCAAAGTGAACACCCCCAACTCAGCGAAGAATGGCCGCTCGAAAAAAACCGAGCGGCCAGTTCTATTTTTTTCGCGCCCCCTCCGACAACGTGCTGATTTCGGTTATTGCTGAATACATTTCATCGATCAACTTTTGCTCGCCGCGTTCCCAAAGTTCCGCACCGTTTTGAATTGGATGATCAAGAATATCGAAACAGTTCTCAAGCCCGATCACGCGCTTTTTGATAATGCTTTCGATGGCTTTTTCAGCCGCTTTCAAGCTCATTTTTCCATCACGCCCAACGCTTGAACGTTGAGCCGCGCGAAGTTCCCCGCCCGTCATGGGTGCAAGCTCGGCCACGATTTGGCCTGGCTCCGGCTTGTTTCGGTTGTTGTTCCACTCCGGGACATAGTCCCGCGTTTCAAAATGTTCGCTCATTTGATTTCCTTTTGTTTAGTTTTTTATGATTGGTTCCAAGCCAACGTGATTTCATCGGTGCTATTTGAATCCGTACCCAACGCCGTAAACGGCAAGCTTAAGACCGCCTCTTCTGCTTCCGGCACTTCAATCGCTGCAAAATCAAGCTCGGCTTTTGCTATTGTAACCACAACTTTTTTACTTGCCGTCCCACCCATGGTTACCACGATGGCCACTTCGGAAAAAGTTGGATCCGCCGTTGCCGCTGTTTGGACGTAGCGTTGCGCGAGTGTTTTGATGAAATCTTTTCGCGCCCTTACTGAAATGTTGCCCTTAACGGAACGAAAGCCCGCCACAAAATCGCTCGTGCCTTTTTCAAACGCTTCATCGGCCAGAGGCTTGATCCCATTGGTAACAGTTACATCAAACGAAGTAATCGGAAGCGCAACACCGCCAAGGGTTAAACTTCCCGCGATTCCGGTTACAGGTTCCCCGCCGACTGATTCCGTGTAGTCTTCCGGCGTGATTGTTTCGTTGTTGGTATAAGTTCCGCTTGTAACCGTAAGCGTGTCCGCCGCGGTTTTGGCTGTTACAACGGCCGACCCCGTGTTGATATCAATGCAAGATCCCACCATAAAGTTGACGCCGTCGCCGGTTACAAGGGGGATTGATGTAGATGTTACGGAGGTGGATGCGTGGGTTTTCCCGGTGCCGGTCAGTGCATAGTTGAACGCGCCACCGCTAAAGGTGATGCGGGGTTCATCGCCGCCGCTTGCAGAAATTCCCATTTCTTCAACGTAGCAACCAAATAAATCCTCGCGAAAAACACCGTTGGCCGTGCGCGCCATGCGTACGGTCGGAAGGGCATTGGTGTCGCTTACTTTATAAGTGTTTGATGTGCTGGCACCAAAAGCGCCACCCATAGCCGCCTCGATCAATGGATCAATATCTGGCGCCGTTGTACTTCCCTTGGGTAATAAATAGCTTTCACAGCTCCAGGTGATATCCTGTTTCCCCGTGATTCTTTCAAGCAATGCGCGCGTCGTGCGCGAATCCATTCTATCATTTCGGGTTACCGTGAACTCGAAAGAAGTAGCCAGCACTTTCGCGGCATTTGCTCCCGCGACGGCTTTTTGGTCTGTTCCTTCTCCATACCTTCCGCCCGGATAGGCGGCATCTTCTTTCACAACGAAAAACTTAAGGTTACGCCCCAAGGCGTGATCAGTTAATGCGCCCATCATTCAGCTCCTTCAATTTTTTCAGCTTGCGGCTCTTCGGCTTTGCTCGCCTTCTTTGCCTTTGCTGTTTTCTTTTTTGTTTCTTCAAACAAGCGGGAAGCGATCAAGGCGTTCCCTTCTGTTTCGGTCGTTTCAATTTCTTCGCCTGATTTCACAAGCCGCGCCCCGTGCCTTATCGGCGCCTCGCCCACATATTTGATCAACATATTCCCCGCCTAACTTGAGCTGATTGTTCTTATATACTTTATTGCGGTTTGCATTAAAACCGAACCATCACCCGCCGCATCCGGGTCGCCTTCATCCGTTTCAAACGATACGACGGTGGTGCTTATGGCGTTGGCGCCGCGCGTGGTGTCCACGTTCAACACCGCCACAATATCATCGATTAGATTATTAAGCTTGGTTTGCCGGTCGCTTAACGTATCGCCCGAAACATGCCCAATCACCGCGAGGCTCATAGTGCAATACATATTACCGCCGGGCTGATGTTGCACGGTTTCACCGCCGGGAACGTAACCAATAAAAGGCCGCTCGCCCGTCTTCACATCAAAATAACCACGCGCCAAAGCTTCAACCGTCTGGACGCTTGTCTTGTAACCGTTGCCGGTGGTTATTCCTGCGAAAGTTGATTGAAGGTTTTCGAGTATAAGCTTTCGCTTTGGCGTTCCCATTTTATTTAGTCCTACCCATCGCGGTAACAACCGAACCGCCAACGATTTCCAGCATTCCCGGAATGGCGTTCTTTAGCGCTTCGGTGAGGTAGCCCGTGGGCTTTATTCTAACGTTGGCAAACAGGTAATAAGCTATCCGTTGAACAAAAGGTAAATCTGATTCAGCGTCTAACAAATAACCGCGCAACCTTCCGGGGTTCAAGGCCGGGGCAAATTCTAGCTTAGTTCTTCCGGGGTCGTAATCCCTTGGAGCAATGGCCACGCCGTTTTTGATTATCTTTGTAAATCGCCGGTTGGGAATGGCCAGAGCCTTGACGCGCTTTGGCCGAATAACGCCGCCCGTCTCATGAATGGCCGCATAAGGAACGCGGCTGAATACATCCACGCCGTAAGAGTTATCGCCAACTTTTAACGGGCCAACGGTCCAGCTTTGAAGAAGGCGCCCTTTTGGGTTTTTCTTTAAATTTTTGACCGTGCTTAAAGATATTTCAGCCCGTAGCTCTTCGCCTGCAAGCATCAAGTTTTGGGCAAGTTGAGGCCCCATCTTTTCCACGAACTTTTTGGCGAACTCTGAAACGTTTTCATCAATATCAATTTTGAAGTTTTGCGCCATAGCTTCACCCGTTGTTTTTAAACTGGTCCACCCTGAAGGGTGTCTCGGTGTTATCGCTATCGCCCAAGATTGTTTCTTTTTCGGATCTGGAACCGCCGCCGAAAAATATTCCGGTGCTTGAGCGCGCGGCTTCCGCCCTTAGCTCTTTAAGTAAGTCCCTATAGAATTGCGTTTTTTGTGAACGTGAACCGCCAAGCCCTAAAGCGGCGCGGTCAATTTCGCGGGCAAACTTCGCAAGAATACCCTCGACGGCTGCAATGGCCGCCAACACGGGATCACCCCGTTCCGTAAGCAAAGCATCAAGAAGCTCGTTTGAGCAAAGCTGATCATTCGTATCAACATCACCGATCTTGAACCTGAGTTTATCTCGATCCGTTGAAAGGCTATCGCTATAGGACCAGCTCATTTTTCAATCCGCTTCCGGGGCCTCCCCCTTGCTTTGCTTTTTGGTTTGCCTTGATCCGCAAGTAAACGGTCGGGAACTTCAACTAAAGTTCCCGCCGTAACCATACGTTTAAAGCTTCCCCATTTGGGAGCATTGGGGCAAGGCGTCCACGCTTTTATGAGCTGGCCGCCTTCCACCTCAATGTCCCGAATCGGGAAAAACATTAAGCCACGCACTCATTGAAGAATACGCCAAGATCAGCACCGGTTACCTTGAAGTCAAACGCGGCCATCGCTTCAATGCGCTCGCTATGGAATGCATCTTGACGGTAGCGCAATGTGCGAAGACCTTCAAACTGGTAAGCACCGCTTACGCCGGTAAAGCTAAACATGTAACCCGCGCTTGGAGTCATAAGACCCGCCGCGCTTGGCACGTAGCAAAGCAAAGCATCATCAGGATCGAAAACGCGGCCATAAGTTGCCGTTGCGTTTTCGTGTGCAGTGTTCACGATTGGCGCCGCTACCATAACCCGCTCAACGTCGAACAATGCCGCCATCAAGTCAGTGGTAAGAACGCCGCGCTCGCTGAACTTCACTCGATCCAAGAGATCGTCTGAATCACGGAGGGCCGTGTAAACATCGGAGCCCAATAGAAGCGTATTGGGGCGCCGTCCCGTTTTGCTTTCAACCGCGTCTTGCTGCGTTTGAATATCTTTAATCGGTGTTCCACCCGCCGCGCTCCATGCGGTGGTGATGCCTGATCCAACCCCGATATCAGTACCGGTTGAAGAACCAGTCCAGACGCCGGTCTTGAAACAAGTAGCCGCGAAAACTTGATCACGCTTGAGAAGCAACTGCTCGGTAATGTACCGGGTTGTGCTCGCCATGATATCCAACCCGGCGTCCGCGTTCGCGTTTACCGTGTCGTCAATGTTCATGTGGATTCCGTATTCTTTGCAAGAATAAGTATCCGTTGAAAGCGTGTAGTTTGCGCCCTTAGTTGGTGAACCGGGAGCGCGTAAATCCGCGTTGCTGCGAAGATAGTTCGCCTTATCAAAGATATGGAAGCGATCGCTCATGTGGTTGACGTTCAAAGACGGGAAAATTTTGGTTGATACAAAACGCTCTTGCTCTTGCGCATACGCAATGGACAAGTTCGAGAGCGCTTGATCAACATGTACTTCAGATCTAGTTAATGGCATAGATTTAATCTCCTATTCGCAAAATGCGAATTACTGTTGGCCGTTTTTCTGGAAAAGGATTGAAACGACATCGCCGTTTGCGGTTGGATCTTCCAAGGAAACGCCAAGCCGATAAGAGCCGCTGTCTGAAACTTTGCCCGCTGAGTTGGCATCACAACCAACGTTGTAACCGGCGCCAAGCCCTGACTCGGTTCCGATGTACAGCTTGGTAACACCGTAAACACAAATCGAAGCCGCTTGGCCCGCGGTTGGCTTGTTCTGAAGTACGCCGATAGGGTTGCCATCGTCTCCAGTAAGTGCCGCTTTTCCATCGGTATCAACGGACACGAAATAATATTGCTTCGCGGATAGATCGGCGGCCGCTTCTAGGGTGATGATTGTTTTGGATTGTTCAAACGCCATTATGAGCGCCCTCCGTTGCTTTCGCGCTCTGCGTTGTATTCAGCATAAAGCGCGGGGTTTGTTTGAATTGCTTTCGCGATTGCCGCGGGCATTGTTAGTTTTCCGCCGCTTGTTTCAACTTCAGACTTTGCAATTGCTTGAATCTTAGACCAAGGATCACCGGCTCCCATTTCGGGAACATTGCGTCCAGCCTCGACAAGCAAAGGGCCGCCCTGAAGAGCGGCGCTTGCCGCTTCCAAAGCTTTCTCAACTCGTGCGCCCAAGCTTTCATCCCGCGCCTTTACGTCAATCATGAGATCAACAACTTGATCCAATGTGTGGCCGGGGATGTTGCAAAGTGTTGTTTCTGCTTTTGCTAGGTATTCGCGGCGGCTGCGTTTTGCGATTTCTACGCCTAGCTCTTTCTCTAGTTTTTCGCTTTTGTTGACCAATGCTTGGTTTGATTTCCAGATTGCATCGATTGCGGCTTGAGCGGATTTCGGAAGACTGGCCAGAGATTTTTTCAGCTCTTCCTCTTCCATTTTTTTCTGCTCTTCTTCTTCTTCTTTTTTGGCTTCTTCTTCTTCGGCTTTTTCTGCTTCTTCTTCCATTGCCTCTTTTGGCTCTGGCTTTTCACCGGAAGCAGATCGCAAAGCTGAAAGCGCTTCGCCCACCGGCATCATGTCTGAATAAGCTTCTAAAAGTTTCATTGCAGCCATGACCGCATTTTTTGCGTCTTCAGGCATTTCGGCTTTAAGAATTTCTTCAAGCTTGGCAACGGCGTCGCTCTGCCCCTCAGCTTTCAAAACTTCGACTAGGATTTGATCCATTTTATCACCCGTTGATTTCCTAACCGGAAATCGCGTTTTAAGATTAGCGCCCGACTCAACGAGTGAAACTTCTAAAGTCTTCACGTCTTTGAGCGCGGTAATGCGTCGCTTCTTGCCCATTGGCGGCTCCGCTTCGTTTTGTTGTTTTTGCCCTGGCTCGGGCTTGGCGGGTTAGATTCTCAACCCGTTGAAATAATCTCGCAAAATGGAGATCGCGTCAACTATCTAAAAAATTCACCTCGGGCATCTGCCCTGCTTCCATTGGTTCGCGTGTACCAAAGCCCCCGATACTAAAGGCATTTAGGTCGCCCGATTGCACTTTTTCCCAATCTTGCGGATTCAGTTTTACGCCCAAAACCCATGAGCCCGAATGAATAAAATCAGACCCAAACTTGGTCCTCTTTGCATCGTGCGGCGCCCCTTCCATTGCCGCGGTGTAATCTTCCGGGGTGGGGTATGGGTGGATCCAGCTTTCAACAACTTGCGCCGCGGTTTGCCCGTTGTGCTCGATTCCAATTGTGCGGCTTTCCGCCATCCATCGATGGGCCGTTTCTTCAATGGTGGCCGGGGATAGATAATCGTCATGAGCGTCCACGATATAAGGATCTAGCACCACGCCATACACGATTCGCTTGGCCTTATCCGCCTTATATACCGTGACCGATTTCTTGGCTTGCTCGCGTTCATATTGTGCCAATATCTTTTCGGCCCACCTTCGGCCGGGGTTGCCGCCCCAAAGCAAATGAGCCACCAATCCCGCACCGGGGTAATCTTTATCTTTCGGGTTTTTGTTTGCCGGTGCTTGTAAGTCTTTGGCGTGGCGGGTGAAGAAGTTCACCATGCGCTTGATTGTATCAATTGAAACGCGGCGCCCGTTTTTAAGATCACGAGCCCGCGCAACACCCACCTCAGTCCCGCCGCGCTTATGCTTGCCGCGTAACATTAGCCCGCGCGCGGCGGCATCTTGAACGCCTAGCGGGGGTTGGTAACTTTTTGCTTTTTCTAGAATCTGGCCAAGCTTTCGGAACTTGCGGGCAAGCTCCCCGCGGGCATCGCCGCTTTTACGAATTGACCAAGGGTGCGGCAAACTGAAATCAGCCACGGGGCCAAGCGTTAAGCGCGC
>Ga0208919_1000855_pt1 | contig 18735 bp, 29 predicted proteins | sample 4_EtaG_FD_184076 | JGI IMG/M metagenome (GOLD analysis project Ga0208919, IMG submission 184076) | Marine viral communities from the Subarctic Pacific Ocean - 4_ETSP_OMZ_AT15127 metaG (SPAdes) (version 3) | ecosystem: Environmental > Aquatic > Marine > Oceanic | place: Pacific Ocean | collected...
GCCTGATGGACTCCGAGTCGAGGGAAAGCTCATTAGCTTTTCGCAAGATGACCGGGCTGCTGACATTGCCCGCCGGTCAAAGGCTGGCATCCCTTGGCAAGCGTCAATCAACTTCGGTGGTGACGGAATTACCGTCGAGAACGTACCAGACGGATCGCAAGTTTCCGTCAATAACCGTCAGTTCTCCGGCCCGGCCACAGTCATTAGAACATTCCCTTTAAGGGGAGTGGCGATCACGCCATACGGTGCTGACGCCAACACAGAATCTGTTGTGCTATCCGAACAGGGTAGCTCTTACCTAGTCGATTTTAAAGGAGAGACACAAATGTCTGATGACAATCAGGACGTTGCTGTTGAAGAACCTGCGGTAGACGCAGGGGCTCAGGAGCAAGTTGAAGATGTCGTTGCAGATGCGGCTCCTGCTGAAGTCGAAGAAAACGAAGTAGTTGCAGAGCAAGAAGCTCCTGCTGACGCACAGCTAAGTCAAGCTGACGGAAAACGCTACGTCGAGTTGTTCGGTCAGCAAGGTGCAGTCTGGTTTGTAGAAGGCAAGAGCATTCAAGATTGCTTTAGCTTACACATCGCGACCTTAGAGGAGGAAAACAAATCCTTGAAGGACGAGAACAGCCAGCTTCGCAACATAGATCGTGGTGAAGAAGCCCCATTAAGCTTCTCTAGCTCAAGTGAGTTAGATGAGGAATCTAAAGCTTTGCAAAGCCGCGTTAAAGAACTTAAAGCCGCTGGTGTGGGTAGCGATTTCATTGCTAACCAAGCAGCCATTTTCGAACAACAACTAAACAAATAGTGTAAAGGAGTAGCCGACGATGGCTGACGATTACTATACAAGCGCAGAGATCATCACCATGAACGAGAGCAATCTCGAGTTCAATGTGAATGATGTTCTCAATCAAGCGCCGATGATTCAAAGACTAAGTGCCTATTCGATCAACGGAACGCAGGAGAAGTACCTCAAGACCGTTGGAGCACCGACAGTTGGCTTCAGAAATTTAAATGACGGGGCCGAAAATGACGTGGCCGACCATACGCAAGTGACGGTTTCATTAGCGATTGCTGATGCTAGCTTCAATTGCGATATAGCGGCTGCTGAAGGTTACCGATTAGGTCCCGGTGCATTCTTGGCAATGCAATTACGGAACCACATGCAAGCCATGATGTTCAAAATTGAACAGGAAGTGCTGTACGGCGAAAACACTAACGGCTTTGCCGCTTTAGCTGATGAGCTTGATGCTTTAGCAGACTCTACCGTCATCACTGGCGGCGGGGACGAAGCTGATGGATGTACATCAGTATGGGCCGTGCGTACTGGCTTTAACGATGTGCAATTAGCGTGGGGTAACGAAGGCGTTATTCAAGCGAAAGATACTTCAATCATTCGCACAGCAGGTAGCTCCACCGGCCATTACGGTTCGTACTGGACACCGGTCACCGGCTACGTCGGGTTGATCTACGGTTCGGCATGGTCCGCAGGCCGTTTGTGCAACCTCGACACCTCGGCTGACGGTCTTTTGACTGATGACAAGATTTCCAATTTGTTGGATACGTTCCCTGTAGGACGTAAGCCAAACATGCTGGTAATGTCACGGCAATCACTAGGCCAATTGCAGAGATCACGCACCGCGACGACGACAACGGGGGCCCCAGCCCCGTACCCCGAATCCAGTTTCGGCGTCCAAATTGTCGTGTCCGACGCGGTCAGTAACTCCGAGGCAGTCGTTAGCTAATGACGTTTGCCACTGATGTAGAGAAGAGCTTTACCCTTTTGCAATCCGCATGCGGAGTACCAATCAAGTACTCCCGTGGGGATCGCAATATTTCGCTCGTAGCAGTCCCCAGCGAAGCTGACTTTATGCAGTCTACTGGTGACGGTTACATCGAGACAATCGAGAGCCGTGACTTCATGTTCCCGGCCTCAGAATTGAACCTCGGCGGTGAGATGGTTCTTCCCGAACGCGGTGACACCATAACGGAAACCGTCAACGGTGTTGAGCACACATACCCTGTGACCAATCCCGGCGGCTCTCGTTATTACAAATACTCCGATTCCTTTCGAAAGATTCTTCGCGTCCATACTAAGTGGACTAAATGAAATGCCTGATTCGAGTTTAGTCAAATTGACCGATGCGTGCTTTAGCCATCTACAGAGTCAGTCGCTTTCTATGTCGTTCACAACAGCCAAATCCTATTTACCGGATTTTGAACGCGAAGAACTTTCGGGAGTCGAAGTATCAATATTTCCACAAGGCCAGCAATCGAGTGTTAGCGCACGCGATAGCGAACAATATATCTACACGTTGAATATTGTGATTCGCATGCCGATTACGCCATCTGCTGATCCTGACCTAGATGCTTCTCTGTATTTCATAGAGCAGCTTAAAGATTCATTACGTTTGACCAGTCTCGCCGGTTGTGCTTATCAGGGCATTCAAAACGACCCCGCATACGATCTCGAGGCTTTAGCCGAACGAAACGAACTTATTTCAATTCTAACAGCAACCTATTTAGAAATAAGGTAATAGAACAATGGCATATGTATTAGGAATGAATGCGAAGCTGTACCGCTACGACGGAAGCAGCACTTGGCATTTGATCGGCAACACTAGAGATTTGAGCTTGTCGCTTGAAAAAGCTACGAGCGATATCACTACCCGAGGCGGCTCTGGCTGGCGACAGTCTGTATCGACTCTTAAAGACGGTAGTGTGTCTTTCCAAATGGTTTACGACACAGAGGATGCCAACTTTACGGCACTACAAACCGCATTCATGTCGAGCGATGCCGGGGATATCCTCTTCGAAATCTTCGATGGCGACCGTACGACCTCGGACACTCAGGGCCTTGAAGCCCACTTTACTATTACCGGCTTCAATATCAATCAAAACTTGGAAGAGGCGATGACTGTCGATGTCACGATGCAGACTGCATACAACGCAACTCCACCGGCATGGACAACAATTCCTTAATCTTTATGGGGGCGTAAACGATGGCTAATTTTAGCGACAACAATGGTAGAAACTGGGTAGTCACTTTAAACGTTCATGCAATGAAAACGATCAAGCAAACGCTTGACATTGATTTGCTGGCAGACGAGGGTCCAGAAATTCTTCAACGACTTTCTGATGACATCGAACTTGCAGTGAACGTGCTGTACTTAGCAATAAAGGAGCAGCTAGATACAGCATCTATAAGCGACGAGCAGTTTGGTAAAAGCCTTGGTGGTGATTGCCTCAACGAAGCAGTTGGGGCTCTTGTACAGGCGATGATCGATTTTTTCCCGAACCCGCAGAAGCGGGAGTTTCTCAGCAAACTATGGCAGAAGTCGACCAAACATCTGGAACGGACCAACAAGGAGATGCTAGCGATGCTGGAGGACGAACGAGTCGAGGAGAGCATCAAACAACGGATAGAGGAGGCCAAGGAAGAGAGCATTCAAAACGCAATCTCTGGCGTGAACTCTACCGTGTTGCAGGGTTCCTCTCTATCGACCCCGGACCCTTTACCTACCGAGAGCTCGCATGGATGAGTCAGGGCAAGTTGGAGCAGGAATGGTGGCACACAAGCCACCTCCTTGCTCTGCATGTCAATATGAATCGCAAGAAGGGCTCGCGAGCTCGGGACGTAAAAGAGTTCCATCCCTTTCTACAAAGAGAAAAGGTTAAACCAGCACAGACCGGCGACATTACGTGGCTTAAAGCGTTTTTACCAAAAGGCCATCCGGCCAGAAAGAGTTTTGAAGATGGCAGGCCTAAGATTTTCGAAGATGGGCAAGCCCAAGGTCACGACCCCGACAAGCGCGGGTACAGCGACTAATGCAATCGTTCATAAAGCTCTCAGGGGTGCGGGATCGGCAGCTTACAAGGGCTTTATGTTTACTGCCAAAATGGATTCTATTCATGTCGCTAACGCAAAATATGAGCGCGGGATAGATAGGGCGTACAGGATTCTACTCTATCGATTTGGTGCGTCAGTTAGAACAACGGCGCGTCGCCGGATGTCCCAACAAACCCGCAGATACTGGGATAGGGACAAAATCTGGTGGTCGGGGAAGCGTTACAAATCGTGGAAGTACTCTGCCCCAAGGATTTCTCCTTTCTCCCATAAAAAAATGTTGAAAAGCTCCGTATCGTTTGCTCCCGAAGTCAGGTCTCGTAATGTGGTTGTTGGCCCGTTAAGGCATGCAAACAACATCGCTCCTCTTCTCGAGTACGGAGGAATCAAAAACATGCTGGTGAACTGGAAGAAAAGTAAGTCAGGTAAGTTAATCATCTCAAAGAAGCGATCCGAGATGAGACGGAAAAGCGTCAAATATGTTGCACGACCCTATATGCGTCCGGCTTTTCATAAAGTGATCGACGTAACCCTACCAACCCTGTTAAAGAAATCACAACTGCCCAAGTATCTGAAAGATGTTTTCTATCAGCGAGCAGTTGGTGCACAGCGCGGTTACAGCGCAGGTGGATACGTTTAAGGAAGTATAAATGCCGAGTTCAAATTCAGTAAGAGCAGGCCAAGCATTTGTCGAGCTCTATGTACGTGACAAGGTTAGTGCTGGGCTCACCCGGGCAGCGGCTTCTCTTAAAGCATTTAGCCGGGTAGCTGATCGTGTCGGAATGCAGATGATGCGAACAGGAGCGTTAATGGCCGTTCCTGTAGCCGTGGCGGGCAAAGCATTTATGGGTTTTGAAAAGCAGATGGCTGAAGTCTCAACAATGTTGGACGAGCCTTCCGAAAACATTAAAGCGTTATCTGGTGGAATCTTACAGGCCTCAACTGTGTTTGGTAGAGGTACGGAGGAAATGACACGCGGCCTTTATAACATCCTGTCAGCGGTGATTCCGGTTGAAGACAGTATGGACTTGCTCAATATCAGTTCAAAGGCTGCTGTTGCAGGGCTCTCCGATGTTGGGACAAGTGCAAAAACGATTACGGGTTTTCTTAACGCCTACGGATACGACGTAGGCGAGGCAGCGAGGGTATCGGACGTACTCTTTACCACAATCAAACGAGGTACGATTACATTTAGCGAAATGAATCAAAACCTGGGGAAGATTAGTGGTATCGCAGCAGCAGCAGGAGTGTCGGTTGAAGAGCTCGGCGCTTCCTTGGCAGTGGTAACAAAGAATAATATCCCTGCGGACATTGCAATTACTGGCTTGCGAACAGCATTCGCAAAGATGCTAAAGCCTGCAAAAGAGTCTGCTGATTTGTTCGAGGAAATCTTCGGCATCGAAATGAATACAAGCGCCATTGAAAAGATTGGTGGCGTAGTCCCGATGATGAAGAAAATCGCATCACTGCCCAAAGCTGAGGACACACTGGGTAAGCTATTCCCAGACCAACGGGCCATCATGGCTATGTTGCCGATGCTCCATAAGATTGACATGTTAGAAGAAGACCTTAGCCGGATGGAAAACTCGGCAGGGGCTACTCAGGCAGCTTACGACAAGATGGCTTCAACACTCTCACATGTTTGGGATCGAATGTGGCAGTCTGGTAAGCGATTGATGACAGTTATCGGAGGAATTCTTGGAGATAGCTTCAAATCCTTGGGGGAGGAAGTACAACGCATTGTTACGCGCTTCGAAATGTGGATTGTTCGCAACAAAGAGATTGTAAAGATGTTCGCGAAATGGGCAGCAATACTCATCACAACCGGGGCCGCGTTAAAGGTAGTAAGTTTTATACTTGGAGCCTTTGCACCGTTATTGGGTTTAGTTAGTAACTTGCTCAATCGACTGGTGCTAGGACCGCTATTCATGCTTAGTAAGTTCTTGCTCGTGACTTCCCCTCTCCTTTTAGCTTTCGGAGCTATCATGGCAGGCCTGAACTACGCGTTAGGCTGGGGGTTAAGCATTTGGGAAATGTTTGTTGGAACTCTCGTCGCAGCCGTGGCTGCTATCGCGATTTATAAAGCCGCAGTAGTCGTCGCGACAATAGCCCAAGCGTTGTGGACGGCAGCGGTGACAACCTTTAAGGTCGCGTGTATGCTCGCGTCAAACGTGTGGTTGCTCGCGGCAGCAGGAATCGTAGCCGGGTTCGCAATGGTTGTGTTTAACGTTGCCAAAACCAACGATATCTTTGAAGGTTTCGGTGAAAGCACAAAGAAGACCTTTAACAATATTAAAGATGACGCCATTACTTCTTTTGGAGCGATCACCGACGCAATTAGCATGGGGGATTTTGAAGCTGCTGCCGATATGGCGATCCTCGGACTAAAAGCAATCTGGGGTTCGTTCTGGGCGTGGTTAAAAGATGGCTGGAGACGAATTGGCGATAGCATAACCATCGCGTGGAACGACATCGGTGACGCTTTAATATTTAGCCTCCGTCAAATGTGGGTGGGAATGATAAATGGATGGAGTTGGGTAAAAGAAAAAACTATGAACATGCTTTCGGTCTTAGGCAACTGGGTCGAAATTACCTTCATGACGCTAACCGGAGTGATACAGTCGCTTTGGCACACGGTCACTGGGATGGGGCCGTCAGGCGAAGAGATCGACGCAAGATTAGAAGCTACGCAGAAGAAATGGACGGACGCACGAAGGGCACGAGCGTCGGAAGCCGAGAAAGAGCGTGCAGACAACATTGCAAAGTTCAATAAGGGGACCGTGGACATGGGACTCTTCCAGACTGCTAAAAAGCTTGAGAAGGAACGCAAGGCAGCCTATGAGAAAGACATGGCAGATGTCGCCGTAACTCGGGAAGAAATGAAAAAGCTCGCAGAGGAGATTGCTAAGAAGAAAAAAGAATACGACGAAAAACATCAAACTGACCCCGGGATACTAGCGGGCACAGGAGACTTCGACAAACCGATGAACTTCGACGACACATATGTCGACGGGATCATGGACAGAATCGGATTGGGAGTTAGTGAAGGAATAGAAGGAGCAGATGTGCCCAACATCGAAATACCTCAGCTTGACGATCTAAGCAGCGGCATGAGCGATATGGGGAGCGGTATGAACCAAGCCGCAGAGGCACTCGCCCTCGGCCAGCAAGGGGCATTTGGTGCGGCCTCCAATCTCCGAAACATTCAGGGAATCTTTGGCAAGGCTGCCAAGTGGGAAAACCAAGTGATCGACAAGCTCGATCAGATGAACGGTTACATGCGGTCGATTGATATGACCGAGAAGAAACAATTGAGGAACTTAACATGGTAGACATCACCGGCGTTACCGTCACGGAAAACATATCATCACGAAGCACTAACTTAAGTCGTGATCCGTCTGTTGAGCTAGTCTACAACGCGCACGGGACAGAAGATGACATTAAGGTCACAACTGCGGTCGCTAAGGAGGCCCCAGCGGTTTATCGGGGTCTCAAGCGTTCATCTATTGATGTTAAGCCTGTTGATTACAACGTTTGGGAAGCAACCGTCAACTATACACTTGATGAGGATGCGAGGTTCCAGACTGATATCTCATGGACTACTACCGGCAAGACACAGAAAATTTTCCGCTCCTACGCAACCGAATCAGTCATAGACTTCGACCGAAACCCATGGCAACAACCGCCAAATTTTAACGGGTTGATCAACTGTACGACGGAGGGAGTTGAGGGGGTCGAGGTTACCCTGCCCGTCCTGAACTTCACAGAGTCTCACAAATACAGCCCCGACCAAGTTGATACGAATTTAATTCAGAAGTTGTCTCAGGCAACCGGCTCCATTAACGATAGAAACTTCAGGAACTTCACGGCGGGTGAGGTCTTATTTAAGGGAATCAGCGGAAACACCTCAAACGATATCGTCACTATCAATTTTGAATTTGCCGTTGCCGAAACGTGGACGTGGACTAATGACGGAAAGCTCTATACTATCGAAGGCTGGAACTATTTGTGGTTTTTCAATATCCCTCAGATGGATTTAGCTACGGGCTATACGATTCAAATCCCGATGGCAGCATACGAAGAGCGCGTGTACCCATATACCACTTTCGGTAATTTTGTTCCCGACCTTGTCGGCATTCCAAGCAATCCATTACCGGGAAATGCAGAGAATGACGAAGCGGTTCCTGTGCCCGCGCCTGCACCGCCAGTTCAAACTCCTGGGGGTGAAATAGCATGACACGAATACGACCTGCGACGCCCGGTTCTCCGAAACAGATGACTGCCGCCGAACACAACACCATGGCTTCTGCTGTTAATTATGTCATGGAAAATTCGAAAGAGCGGGCGGCGGCAATTCACAACAAACGTAACAATGTTTTCTTCCCAGTATACGCAACTGAGTTTTTGAGAGCCGGTTGCTTAGTGCAGCTAAATTCACCCATAACAGATGTCACAAAGGATTTCCCCCCAGCGACATACTACTCGTGGATGACCGCTGGTCAAACCTCTTCAACTGTAAGACTTGCGGCCTCTCCAGCAACCTACGCTAGTGCTGCCCGAGGCGATTCTACAAATAGCCAATGGTCAAACGGATACGGGGTATATGGTGTTGCCAACGACCCGATTATGCGGGGGGCCGTTGGATATGTTCAGGTTGCAGGGATTTGTGCCGTCAGAGTAATCATGAATTCCTTGGATCATAACTTTTGCTGGCCTGCGCCAGACAATATTACCAGCGGATATACAGGTACGCTTGTCAGTGCTTACGGCGGTCGTCCGGGATTTCAAATGTTCGGCAAGCCCAGTGAAATCCCAGAAACAGACGAATCAGTTTTCACTTGGGCGTACATACTTCTGAATCTAACGACGAGTCCCATGGCAACGAGAATCATGGGGAAGGTATATGCGAACTTCAATTCAAGTAGTTCAACCTTTCTTATGGTTGAACCGACTCCACTGAACGGCTTAATAACTCCCTCGTGGAAAGCAGCGGATTTTGGTGGAGTACCGATTTACAACACGCTTCGGATGGAGGGTGTAACAAACTTCCGGGTGTTCGCTGAGTACAACGTCTGGCATGACCGCTGGGAAGCTTATGCAATCGAATGTGGGGATTAAGAAATGGCGTGCTGTCAAGGTAGCTGTGCAGATTGCTGTTTAGTCTACGACGAGTTTGAACGGAACTCGCTGGAGACACTGACGTTTTCGAGCCAGTCTGGATATGGCGAAGACTGCGTTGTGACGATGACGGCTGACCCAGAGTACTGCCTTCCCGGAGATACGCTCGGCGGCACTTCAACGATGGATTATTACAAATATTACTACTACGTCGAAAGCGTTGACGATGACGAGCTAACGCTCAAGTTCTTGTACTCCGAAGGAGACTGGGAGTCAGCATCGCTAGACCCCGATCCCGAGACGCAGGGTATTGAGTCATTCACCGTACGCCGTTTAGGAAGTGCGTATTACACAAACACGACCGAACCGAACTACCTCTACGGTGTGACTGACGACGATTTTCTAGTGACTCGGGCCGGGAGCTCTTCTACCTTATTTTTCACGGATCTGGACGAGGTCAACTCTTTTTGGATAAACATGCAGGCTAAAGGCAAAGGCGATGAGAGCGCACCTGACTACCTTCGGATCAGAACTTTCTGTACAGCAACTGCATCAGTGTACAACGAGACTAAGCTGAAGTTCAGTGATTGCACAGAGTGTGAGGCCGACTACCAGTTAGTTTCTACTTCTACTAATCCGTCGACCGAAGTGTGCCCGCCGAACATCTCTAATCAGGGCATTTTACCGGCCAGTGATGGATTAGTTTATGGTCAGTTAGCCGAGTCGAATGGACTTATCACACTCGAATACTGCACCAAAGAACAGTACAAAATCACAAGTGACGGACCGTTCGGGGAGACATACGAGCTCGACGATGAGTTCAACTCATTTGTTGTGGTCGCCGGTCCAGATCTCCCGAGGGTTATGCAAAACGGAACTGCGTTCGGAGTCGGGTCTACCGATTACGGGGACAAAGCCGGAATCTGTTTTGAAAACACAGTTCGCATCAAAAAGATGCACATTGAGTACACCGATCAGAGCCACGATTCGAGTAGCCCTAATACATATTGCAAGCAATGCATCAGCTTTCAATGTGGAGATACTGTAAACGATTTAGCGTGGCTTGACAGTGAAAACCGTGACGACACGGGATTATTAGTTGTTGACGCAACGGATGAGGATGCTCAGTCATTCGACGGCACAACTCTGAGCATCACAGGGGCTAACACGGTGGAAATCGCTTCGCAGATGGGGATCAGAAGTTACTCAGAACCTGATGGGACGATGCAAGAAGAGTACAAGAAAAGCCCCATTAGAATTGGATTTGCCTTCGATATTCACGTTACTGGAACGCAGGGCGTGCAAGTCCAACATGGGTGGACGTTAGTTTTTGGGAATGCGACCGATGGGGAATTCGGAAGCATTAACGGTGAAGCTTATCCCATCAAAGCTGGTCAGACCTACCACATGCGTTACTGCAACACATTCCAAGTGGATTTAGATACGAAACCTAGAGCGGCAAAAACATTTGTAGAAACGGGGTTCGTAATTGGACCGGGGGTTACTTATTAATGGGATTTAGTGAGCGAACAATTATAACGGTTCCGGCTGGCGGCAGTGCTAGCGTATCGAAGATTCATAAACGCCCAATTTTCCTGCCCGATGACGAGCAAGTGGAGACAGGACGTCCCGGGGGTAGTTGTTTAACCTGCAACAAGCCGGTTGAATGTCCGATTTGCAGCGAAGAGTGTTTAGCAAACTGGACTCTGCTAGTTTACGGAGGCAACGACCAAGGGGACAATCCGATGTTCGGTGATTTTACTCGCCGTTACACGGTGAACTTGAGTTATAAGCCAGCCGATCAAAACATGTCTGGACATCAGATGCTCGGTGGAACCGCACGCACAGCCCCGATGACGTTTCCTGCGAACGCATCCGGTGTGGGACCGTTTACGGGGCGATCTAATATTCATTACAACGGTATGATTACCCTGACGGTGGGTGATTACCGGATGATCTCGAAAACACGGACGGCTTATAACACTTATGAATATATAAACCGCTTCGAAGGTTTTGGAATCTTCGCTTCAATTTATCGCGTTTGGGAACGGGGACCGGCCTGTACAACAAAGCCGAATGACAACGTGCTCGGGGGACCGCTGGTTCGTTGGCCGTGGAGATATGCGTGGAGTTATCCCTGCTCTCCAATGGTTAATTATTCACAATGGCTCTACGAAGCGTATCGGTGGCCGAAGGCTGCGGGATCGCCGGTTGGTTGCTTTTTTGATCGAGGCACGTACGGATCGATGCCGGGACTCGGATGGGTCTGCGACGAGTGGGGCGGCCAGCAATGGGCTGTGTTTGGAAGGCCAGCGTCCATGGATTTCATCGATTCTCTCAATGATAAGTTCGATTGCGATTCGTTCGCAGGTATAGAGCTCCCGCTGATTAGAAGTTCTAAGCAGTCATGGACAGGCGTTTCGCGCATGAAGAGTGTGCGTAATCCGAGCACGGGAAATTGGTATCAAACCCCCTACCCTTCGGAGTGGGAGGACTGGGGGGCTGACCCACCAAAAATAACGTTGTATCCGTCGGAAAAAGCACGCTTCAAAAATGGAACTCCGATTCGTAGCCACACGGGCTTCGCAGGTGAAGGAGTCAAGTCATGACCAAGAAATATTCAGCAGCCAAAAAAGCGGCATCGTTCGCTGGCTCGGTGACGAAACAACTACTTAACAAATGCGAACTAGCTGACGAAGAGACGCAAAGCAAACGAGCGTTAATGTGTACTTTCTGCGAACACCTGAAAGGTCAGTCGTGTTCGATTTGCGGATGCAAAGTCATCGGCAGAGGTAATCTCGTAAAAACAAAATGGCCCAATGAAACCTGCCCTGACGGGCGATGGTAAAGGAGAACGATATGGCGACTATTACATGGCAGGGTACAACTTCTGCCGATTTCAACACTACGTCAAACTGGGAAGGCGATGTCGCCCCCGGAGCCGGAGATACTATCATCTTCAGCCCAAACTATTCCAATCCGTTAACGGCAAACGTTGACCTCGGCACGACCGCAATCAGTGAGGTGGTTGTCGAAGCAGGTTACACCGCAGATATCGGGTCAGAATCCTTACCTTTAAAGGCGACATTTTCTAAGTTTCGTTACTCGGGGTCAGGAAACATCTGGGTCGATTTCGGCACGAGCTCAGGTGTTGATCCGGTAGTTACACACAGCCTTCCGTTTCAAGCGGGTGAATATGCTGTCCATCTCCAAGGCGACATTGACAACCTTACTGTATCTGGCGGCTCAGTGATCATCGCAGAGAACCAATCCGCTGCCGCTACTATCGCCTCTCTACATATGAGTGCCGGGCGAGTAAAGGTTTCGTCGAGGGCAACGACCTTCACAAGTCTGACATTGACCGGTGGCCGCATAGACACAGACGCGACAGTAGGCACTGTCCGGCTGATGAATGGAACTTTAGTAACGGGTGAGACCGCTGTTGTATCAACTAGCCTTAAAACCTATGGGGGTCAGGCAGTTCTGAATGGGGCAGGAACCTATACGCTCGTCCAAGTGGAGGAAAATGGCATCGTCAATTTCACGGGTAACGGCTCTGCTAAAACAGTGACCACAATGAAGCAGAACGGTGGTGCTCTTTATTATGACCCCGAGGTAATCACGATCACGACCGACACTGCTCCTGACCGTGTAGTTTTGAGGACGATATCAAATGTCTAAAAGAAAACGATACCGAGACGATGGGCAGTACAAAGGTGAGCACAAACTTGAAAAGAAGGAAGTCAAGGCTTCCGCTAAATCAACCAAGATGGAATCCAAGGCAACCCTGGCTCTAGCTAAAGCGAAAAAACGACAGGCACTTGCACTATTAATAGCTGTTGCGGTCGGCGCATATCTGGTTATTTCCAGTGGAGCCGGTAGTTCGTGGATGGAAAAAATTAAAGGACTAATACCATGAAGAATGTACTTACAGATGTATTGAAAGCTGCCCGTTCTAAACGCGTGATCCTCGCGACGCTTACGGCAGCAATAATTGCAATCAATCAGCAGTTAAATTACTTCGATGCCGAGACCGTAACTAAAATTACCGCCCTAGCCGCCACAGTTATTGTGGGCGACTCACTTAGACCTACGAGTAAGCCCGAGGCTAAGTGAGAATAGCCGCTTGGGCAGTGCGTTTCCCCAACGTCCGCTGGAACAACGCCCCCCAGCACGCTGCCCAGCGGCTTCCAAATCAAACGAAAGAAGCTAAAGATGAATGAAATTGTTGAGATAGTTAATTCTCTTGGATTGCCGGTTGGTTTAATCCTAATCGTAATTGTCGCTATTTGGCGGGTTGCTAAATATCTAGCACCACTCGGTGAGAAGGTGGTCAGTGAACACGTCGTATTTCTAGATGCCACGAAGCAACAACAGAAGCGTACGGTCGATGCTATTGAAACGCAGACCGAACTGCTAGCCGGGATAAGCAAGACCAACCAATCTCTATCACACCTAGCGGACGCTGCCGCCAACGTACTGGATGAGAATGACTCCGCAGCCCGGACATCTATAACGCGAATGCGAGATGTTCTTGGCGATTGAAACTTGAAAAATTTGAACGAGCATTTGCGCGTATGCGAATCTCGTTTTCAGGGATTTCCCAAACCAAATAATTTTTCGATTTTCATCGACTGCCAAGTTGACAAATTTGCGACCCCCCCCCGATTGGGAGTGTCGTAATGATCACACGCCCAAATCCAGCGTGGATTTTCCGCACCCTCTGCTCAAGTCTCAGGATCACGCGTTCGGCTGGATTTTATTATTGAAAACGCGAAATCCGACGATACACTGTATAGCGTGTTAACGTTCTTTATCGTTCTTTAAGCAAAGGTGCAACCATGGCAACAATCCAGCCAGAGATTATCTACGAAACAAGCATGATCACGGTCAAAGTTTATCCGAACTTTGAAACGAACCTAAACAGGGTCAAAACCGGAACATTTAATTATCGTATCGAGCTAACTTCCCGCGAAGGGTTTAACTTTTTTCGACCGGATGAACTTCCTGATTTAATGATTGAACAGGACAACGCATTTAACGCAATTCAAAACCACAAACTAAAGGTGCAACCATGAGCGAATTCAAAGTTTTAATTGAGATCGATAGTTCCGATGGCCGTGAACAAAAAGTCGTCGAGTACGAGAAGATTGATGAAGTGGAATTCAAGTTATTTCAAGGCGAAATTATTAGACCAATATACGAGCACGTCTGCATGATATGCGGGGCTGGTGATCACGCCACTGAAGATTGCTAATTAACTAACTATTAAACGAAAGGTGCAAAAAGATGATTACAAGTAACGAAATTACAACAGAGATGCGGGTGGCCGCATATTACGTCGGCGCGAGAGGTGACGACATCGATGCCGTGTTGAAGATGCCGTATCGTCATACCTACAAGAAAGGCGATGAATGGATGGATGTTTACTCGCGGATCGGGAAAGCAATCATCGAATTACGCAAACGAGTAATATTTCTTCCCTGCGATCTTTCTGAGGATATGGAGTGGGGGATCACAATTCATACCACCTTTCCTCGAGACGAAAAGCATCCCGAAAATCCTATGTATTGGCATTACTCCGTTGGTGATATTTACAATTTTGGGCGCACGGCAATCGACTGTGTTGGCCTTGAGATGCTAATGGGAGTTCTTGAGATGCTGTTGCTGATGTCAACGGCCTGCGAGGGTTACTGCGAAGAGATGCACGATATCATGTTAGGCAATCCGGTATTAAGTTCCGCTCTGCCCGACCAGATTGATTGGGAATCTCGCGACCAGTCTCCAGTTGATTTTTTTACAGACGAAATGCTTGAGCATATTAGCCCATTAGACGGCGAGTATTACAAGCGTAAAGGAGTAGAGGTGTAACTATGACTACGATTGAATGTCCTAACGGAAACCCCTATCACGACCTGATCAAGGCAGTGATTAATTTAATGACGACCATTCAAGACCTAGAGCGCAAAGATGCCTCTGAGCCTGCATGGTACGGTGCGTTCTCAACGTACGAGGACTGTCCGCTGGGACCACCGCCAAACGGTAACCTTGGTTATGGAATTGCGGTGGAGTGGCCCGACTTAAAACTGATGTTTGACAACGTCAAAAAGGAATTAGACGACGGGTTCGATTACCCGATCCGCAAGGTTTGGTTTGAGGATGAGGGTTACCTTCCTACCGTCGAGCTCGCAGAACGAATCGACGAATCATTCAGCCTTGCAGATTGCGAAGAGGAATTGTGCAAGGCGCACGGGGTGTCTGAATACGATGATGTACCCGAGTCGTCGCGTTGTCGATTCGTTGATGAAATGGAAAGCGAAGCCATCCAGATCATTCTCGATGCAGGTTACACACTCATCGATCACATGGGTATCAGTACTTACAAATAACAATTTAAGAAAGGTGCAATATAATGACTGAAGAATCAATCAAATCTGAGTTCGTTAAACGCGTGCAGGGTCGTGTGATCACGAACGCGTACTACGACGACGCGACGTTGATGCCAGTGTTGGTGCTCGACGACGGAACAGGTATATTTATTCAGAGCGATGACGAGGGAAACGATGCTGGTGTTCCGATTCACGTCGCTCAAGATGCGACCGAAAAAGGTCTCTATCAAATAAGAAGATGAAAGGTGCAACCAAGGAGTTAATAAGATGAGTAAAGATAAAAAGAAAACAAAGCGTAACCCAGACGATTACCCTGATGTCCCCGAGGGACATGCAACATTCAGATCTGGCAGCACTAAGCGGCAGGCTGAATTAAGGAAACGGAAAGAGAAGTTTGAAAAGGAATACGGGCCATGGAGATTGAGATGAGTGTCCATAATCGCCCAGGCGATTCATTTAAGCAACCCTACAAACGAACTGTGGAGACCGCGTTGATTAACGCGGTCTCTGTTTGTTGGGACGGCTGCCACAAAATCTATATAGCTTTCGATAACGAATCCGATGCCGCGCTAGGGGGGTCTCTTGGTTATGAGACCTTTCTAATAGACCACGCGAACGTGAGTGATTCGTTGGATCGCCTGTTTGGTTGGTGGCAAGAGGCATGTGGCTTGAGGTTTATAACTGGAATGAAAAATGTAAACGAACTACCCACGATCATCGGGCAGTTTGAATATGAAGATGAAGGGGTTCAATAATGTTAGACAAAATTGCAATGTGGCAATGGCCGGACTCAGATTTAGAAGCGTGGCAGGAGCTCACTGGTAACACGTTAACGTTGGCTGATTATAAAGCGCGGTTAGCTCGGATGAGTGAAGGGGCCGAGCGTGATGGTTACGAGCTCGTGCTGATCGAGTGGTCAGTAGAACGCATGGCAGCGGAGCTCGAGAAGGCTGGGCTTGAGAACACCACTGAGAATCGAGCGCGATTAATTGCGGAGGCGTATGATGATTAGCAAACGCCGGATCCGAAAATTTGAACGAGCATTTGCGCGTATGCGAATCTCGTTTTCAGGGATTTACATTTTCGCGCGAGATTTCGAAAAAGCGCGCCTGCCAACTTGACAATTTGGGTATCACCCCCCGATTGGGAGTATCATTTTGAGAACACCGGTGTACATGCGTACAAAATTCTGAAAACCACCCAAGGGCCCCGCAAAAATCGCGGGGCCCTTGCTATTGGTGATGCAATCGCGTGAATCGGTCGATTTTCATGGTATGATTTTCAAATCAAAACATAGTCTTTTAAAGAAAGGTGCAACTATGAAACGTTTGATACTAATCGTCGCACTACTCGCGACCGCGACCGGTTGTAATCCGGTCCCACAAACGACTTACGACGGCATGAGCCAAAATGAGAAACTAGATGAGCTCTTAAAGCAATTGAGCCGCCAAGATATCCGCGACCCGTTCGCAGATATCAACGTGCAAACCAAGATGATAGAAATTGAATTGGAACAACTTACGAAAGGTGCAAAGTAATGAGTACGATTTATGAAACAAATTTGATCAAAGTTACCATCGACAACGACGGAGAATACAAGATAGAAATTCCCGCAATTGGGATTAATGATATTCCCGATTTGAATATTGAATTTGAAAACGTTTTAACACTATCCGCAATGCGTGGATACCAAGGGCAATTCACTACAACGAAAGGTGCAAAGTAATGAGTATTCCTTCCATAACATTTCAAGACAACCACCCCGTCGTTTTCATACCCTCGGGAACCAAACTATCCAAACGGTTTCGGACGACGGCCGACCAAACCGTTGACGTCAAAAAGCTTTTGAGTGGGGGCGACGCAAACACCAAACTTCGCAAGTCAAACGAGACTAGCGACGTCAAAACGTTTGGCCTATCAATGGCCCCTCACGGTCTTGGTTCGTTCAAGGGTCGACGGTTTAACAATTGTATTGATGCGAGCCCCGTTTGCATCGCGTCATGCATCAACGAAAGTGGGCTCGCGTCCGTCTTTCAATCAATCGCCCTTGCTAGATTTGTGAAGTCGCTCGTTTGGAATCTCGAGCCTACTTGGTTCTTAGAACGACTCGACCGCGAGATTGACAACAAAGTCAAAAACGCGAACGGTTCGAAAGTGGCAATCCGGTTAAACGTGTTTAGTGATATCGATTACGAGAATCACGGAATCATCGACAATCATCCCAATTGTCAATTCTATGATTACACCAAGCGCCCCGGACGCGTCGGCGACGTGCGCCCCAACTATTGGGTCACATTCTCGCGAAGTGAAACCAATCACCTTAAGGCAATCCGTATGCCTCGACGGGGTCACAACGTCGCGGTCGTTTTCGCGTCGCGTGACGGTCGCCCTTCGATGGTACTGCCCAAGACTTGGAAAGGATACCCCGTATACGACGGTGACAAATCCGATATGCGATTTGACGACCCGCGCGGGCATATCATCGGATTGACTCTTAAGACCGCGTCAACCAAAGAATACCAACGAGCAATAAAGACCGGCTTTCCCGTCTTGGTCGACTAACTAACAATCACAACGAAAGGTGCAACACAATGATTTACATGCAACAACCAATGAAAACTATCACATTCCATCGGAACCTAAACGCGACCAACGGTCGCGCATGGTCGGTCAAAAATCCCCTCGAGAACGACGGCCGCCCCGTTCAGTACGCGTACGTTTACGCGGAAGGGGTGACTATCAAACAACCATCGGGGAAGAAGTTTGACCAGTGCCTCGAGGGTGGCAAGCGGTCCGTTTTCGCGTGGTTCAAGACAAACACAATGCTCGAGTGCAAAGACGCGGACGCGGTCGACTGGACCGGTCGAGGTTGGTGCGAGCTACCATCCGACGACGCGGTACGCGTCCGATTCAATCCCAAGGAAGGTGACAAAGCATTTCATGTAGAGGGGCGGGTGGTGCACCACCTCGAGCAGGTTTGGTGCTTGCCTAACGGGGAATGCTGGGCGGTCGAGTATCCCGCCCATATCGCGGACCTGTTAGACGGTCGCGTGTAACCAGTAGTCAATTTGTCCCCAAGGGCCCCAAATCGGGGCCCTTTTCTATGCGCCCCTGTATATTTTTAGCCAAATATACAGGGATTTCTTTTGCGCTTGAGCCATTTTATATGCCCATCAGAGCTCGCGTGCGACGTGATCACGGACCCTAATCAGCCCAAGTGGTTGAGACTCATATGCCTATTGAACGCGTTACGGGGCGTTATCAGGCGGTACAGACGATATCGGCTAGCATTAGTTTTTCTGATACCCATCTTACCTATTTTAACATCTGCCATTCTGACACCCCCCCCATACGGGGGTCCTTTTTGGCTTTTTGGCGATATAG